>WNGC01000275.1_pt1 | contig 74492 bp, 70 predicted proteins | sample 5400051 | NCBI WGS metagenome assembly WNGC01 (sample SAMN13153368, study PRJNA577476) | soil metagenome | isolation source: 20 cm soil or saprolite under grassland replicate 2 | place: USA:California | collected 2016-06-15
CCGCCGTGGTGACGGGCTCCAACGGCAAGACCACCTCGGTGCGGCTGCTCGCCGCCTGTGCCCGGGCTCACGGCTGGCACGCCGCTTACTGCTGCACGGACGGCGTGTTCCTCGATGGGCAGCTCGAGGAGCGTGGTGACTACTCCGGCCCCGCAGGCGCGCGGCGCGTGATGCGCGAGCGCCGTGCCCAGGCCGCCATCGTGGAAGCGGCACGCGGCGGAATCCTCCGCCGCGGGATCGCGCTGTCCCACGCGGACGTCGGGCTCGTCACCAACGTGAGCCCCGATCACTTCGGGGAGTACGGGATCGACGACCTCGATGGGCTCGCCGACACCAAGCTCTCGATCGCGGCCGTGGTCCGGAGCGAGGGACTCCTGGTGCTCAACGCCGATGATCCGCAGCTCCTCGCCAAGGCGCCCGCGCTCGCCGGGCGCTTCGGCCGCAGCCCGCCGCTCGGCTGGTTCGCACTCGATGCGGATGCCGGCTTGCTGCGCGAGCATCGCGCGCACGGCGGGCCGACCTGCGGCGTGCGCGGCGGGCGGTTGTGGCTGAGCTGCGCGGGCGCGGATCACGACCTGGGAGCGATCGCGGCGATGCCGCTCACGGTCGGAGGCAGCGCCACCTACAACGTCGCGAACCTCGCCGGCGCCGCGCTCGCGGCCGCGGCGCTCGGCGTGCCGCCGCCGCTCATCGCGGCGGTGTTCGCGCGCTTCGGCGCGGCGCTCGCGGACAACCCCGCACGCATGATGCGCTTCGAGCGCGGCGGCGTGCGGCTGCTGGTCGATTACGCGCACAACGCCGCAGGGCTGCGCGGGCTCCTGGGCGTGGCCGAGCACCTGCGCGCCGGGCGCGGCCGGCTCGGCCTGCTGCTCGGGCACGCGGGCAATCGCCAGGACACGGAGATCGAGGAGCTGGCGCGCGCGGCGGCGCAGTTTCAGCCGGCGCTCGTCGCGGTGAAGGAGAACGAGGCTCACCTGCGCGGCCGCGAGCCGGGCGAGATACCGCGCATCATCCGTGCAGCGCTACTGCGCGCGGGCTTGCCGGAGGCGGCGCTCCCGATACGCATGAGCGAGCTCGAGGCCGTGCATTGCGCGCTCGAATGGGCTCAGCCCGGCGACGTGCTGGCGCTGCCGGTGCACTCGGCGGCGGCGCGCACGGCGGTGGTGGCGATGCTGCAAACCTACGTTCCGCGTCCGTGACCGCCGCGCGTGGGGTCCGGTAATCACAGTATCGGCGGCGCTCAGGCTGCGTGATAGCATCCGGCTACGGTTGTCGAACGCCCCAGGGAGGCGCCGGTGCGATTGCCCCTTCGGCACGCGATGCTCGGCGCATGGATGTTGTGCGCCGCGGTGGCGTGCGGGGGCGGCGGAGGCGGCGGGGGAACGCCCGGAGGGGCCGGCGGAGGCGGCACGTCCTGGACGCCCGGAGTGTTCCTGCCCGAGTCGCACTTTGCCGCGCAGTGCGCCGCGCCGCGCTCAGGCGTCGACCCCTACACGAAGCAGCCCTACCCGGACGTCATCGGCACCTCGGTCGATGAGAACAACTGGCTGCGATCCTGGACCAACGATCTGTACCTCTGGTACGGCGAGGTCCCGGACCTGAATCCCGGCAGCTACACCACCGCGAATTACTTCCCGCTGCTGAAGACCTCGGCGACCGACGCCCAGGGGCAGCCGAAGGACAAGTTCCACTTCACCTATGCCACGGCTGCGTGGGAGGCCCTGGCCCAGTCCGGCACCAACGTCAGTTATGGCGCGCACTGGGTCGTCCTGCAGCCGACACCCCCGCGCAAGATCCTGGTGGCGTACACCGAGCCCGGATCGCCGGCGACGATGGCTCCCGCCAACCTGGCGCGTGGCGCGAGCGTGCTCGCCATCGATGGAGTGGACGCGGTCAACGCCAACACCCAGTCGAGCGTCGACATCCTCAACGCGGGCCTCAGTCCTTCGGCTGCCGGCGAGTCGCACACGTTCTCTATCCTCGATCAGGGCGCCACGAGCCCGCGCACGGTGGCCCTGCAGGCGGCCGACGTCACCGATGCTCCGGTTCAGCTCGTCCAGGTGCTGCCGGGCACGGCGGCGCAGATCGGGTACATGCTCTTCAACGACCAGCTCGCAACCTCGGAAGCCGCTCTCATCGGCGCCGTGAATACTCTCAAGGCCGGCGGGATCACCGACCTCATTCTCGACATCCGCTACAACGGTGGAGGGTTCCTCGATATCGCCAGCGAGGCCGCCTACATGATCGCGGGCTCCGGACCGACCGCCGGCCAGACCTTCCGCTCAATCTTCTCCGAGTGTTCGTGCTCACGACGGAGGCGACCTGCTCGGCGAGCGAAGCGATCATGAACGGGCTCGCGGGCGTCGGAGTACAGGTCATCCAGGTCGGCAGCACGACCTGCGGCAAGCCCTACGGGTTCTATCCCGAGGACAACTGCGGCACGACCTACTTCTCCATCGAGTTCGAGGGCGCCAACGCGCTGGGCTTCAGCAACTACCCTGACGGCTTTACGCCCGGCGCGAGCGTGGGTGCGGGCTTCCCGGGGTGCCCGGTGACGGACGACTTCACCCATCAGCTGGGAGACCCGAGCGAGAGTCTGCTGTATGTGGCGCAAGCCCAGGCGACGGGCAGCGCCGCGTGCGTGATACCGCCCGCAGGCACGGCGCCGCCGGGACAGACGGCTCCCCGAGGCCTCGCCATCCGCTCGCCGCTGCGCGAGATGCGCCTCATGCGGCGTGATTCCGGACCGCCGCGCTAGAGCACCCCGGGAAATCGAGCATCTCGCGAGCGGCGAGTGATCGCCGGGAATCAAGACGCTCGATTTCCCGGGGACCCCGCTAGCTCAGTGCGGAGCGACGAGGGCGCTGTAGCCGTTCCAGACGATCTCGATCCCGATGCACATCAGGATGAACGCCGAGAGGCGCACCAGCACTTCGAGCCCGGTCTCGCCCAGGAGTCGCGCGATGTGATCGGCGAAGCGGTACGCGAGATAGATGGAGAGAGCGATCGCGACCATGCCGAGCACGGCTCCGGTGGCGTACTCGGCGAGCTGCGAGAGCCGCGCAAGCCCCGCGGGCTTGCGGCTGCCGATGGTGATGGCGACCGACATCGAGCCCGGCCCCACGGTGAGCGGCATCGTGAGCGGAAAGAAGCTGCCGACCTTCTTACCCGGCCCGCCCTGAAGACCCGAGCCCGTGTGGTCGGACCATTGCTCCTGAGTTAGGAGCTTCCAGCCGAGGGCCGCGACCACGAGTCCTCCGGCGATGCGCACCACCGGCAGCTCGATGCCGAAGAACTCGAGCAGCCAGGGACCGAGCGCCATGGAGCCGAGCAGCAGCGCGAACCCGTTGACCGCCGCCTTGCGCGCCAGCACCGTCCGCTCCGCCGCGGACAGATTCGCCGTCAGCCCGAGGAAGAACGGCGCCCCCTCGAGCGGATTGACAATCGGAAAGAGTCCCGCAAAGGTGAGGAGGAACGCGCCAACGACGGCGTTCACGGTTCCCGCGCCTTCAGCAGCTGATCGATGGCGGCTTCCACTCTTCTCGCCGACGCCTCGCCCACGTGTTCACCAGTATGAACGGCAGGATCTGCCTCGTCACCGGGAGCACGCACGGCATCGGGCTCGCCACCGCGCGCGCGCTCGCCGAGATGGGCGCGACGGTGCTGGTCCACGGGCGCGACGGGGTGCGTGCGCGCGCCGTAGCTCGGACACTCGGCCGTGACACCGGCAACCGCAACGTGCGCAGTGTGCACGCCGACTTCGCCGAGCTCGCGCAGGTTCGCCGCCTGGCGCAGGAGCTCGAGTCGGGCCTGCCGCGGCTCGACGTGCTGATCAACAACGCGGGAGTCATGGGCGCCCCGCGCGCGCGGAGCGCCGACGGATACGACCTCACCTTCGCGGTGAACCACCTTGCGCCCTTCCTGCTCACGAATCTGCTCCTCGGGAAGCTCCGGCAGTCCGCACCGGCGCGCATCATCGTGGTAGCCTCCGAGGCACATCGGCGCGCCGCGCTCGACTTCGGTGATCTCATGAACGCGAGGGTCCCGGGATTTCTCACCGCCTACGAGCGCTCGAAGCTCGCCAACCTGCTGCTCGTGCGCTCGCTCGCCCGGCGTCTCGCAGGCAGCGGGGTCAGCGTGAATGCGCTGCATCCCGGCCTGGTCGCGAGTCACCTGTTTCGCGGCTTGCCGCTGCCGCTCAGGCTGCTGCTGCTCGGCCCCGGCCGGCTCGCCATGATCTCGACCGAGCGGGGTGCGCTTGGTGCCGTCTACCTCGCGAGCGCCCCCGGGCTCGCCGGTGAGAGCGGCGGCTATTACCGCCGCTGCCGGCGCGTGGCACCGAGCGCAGAGGCCGAGAGCGATGCCGACGCCGAGCGGCTGTGGTTGGAGAGCGCGCGGCTCACGGGACTCGCCGCATGAGCCGCGCGTTCGTGCGCGAGTCGGATGCCGATACCGCGACGCTCCCCGAGCGAGCCGTCAGCCCGCATCCGAACTTCGTCACCCCGAGGGGCCTGAAGGCCATCGAGGCGCGCGTGCGCGAGCTCGAGGCCGAACGACAGGCCGCGCGCGACGGCGGCGACGAGGCGACCCGCGCGCGCGTCGAGCGCGACCTGCGCTACTTCAGCGCACGGCGTGCCAGCGCCCGCCTCGTCGAGCCGGCCGCCACCGCGGAGCGGGTGCGCTTCGGCGTGCTCGTAACGCTCGAGCTCGAGGGCGGCGCGCGCCAGAAGTTCCGCCTGGTGGGCGAGGACGAAGCGGACGCCGCCCAGGGACTGCTCAGCTGGGCCGCACCGCTCGCGCAAGTCCTGCTCGGCAAGTGCGCCGGAGACAGCGTGCCCTTTCAGGGAGGCGAGGCGCTCATCGTCAGCATCGAGCCGTGAGGCAGCTGCGCCAGCACGCGCTTGACGATGCGATCGAGCCGCTCGGGGGCGAGCTCGAAGAGGCCCTGTGCCACCAGGCGCAGGCGCTGCACCAGCTCGGTCCCGAGCCGCCGCTGCGCGCGGTACATGCGGGTGCGCACGGTCGTCTCGTGCACGCCGAGCGAGGCGGCGGTCTCGATGCCGCTGATTCCCTCCACCGTGCGCAGCACCAACACCGTCCGGAAGACTTCCGGCAGAGCCATGATCGCCTTCTCGAGCTCGTGTCGTTCCAGCGCTTCGCGCGCCTCGGCCGCGCCCGGCTCCTCCGCCGCCAGCTGCCGCGGCGTGGCCGGCTGCCCGGGCCGGGTGCCGGAGGCGGGCGCGCGCGCCTGCGTGAAGGCGAGGCGCGTCAGCCAGGCGGCAAATTTTCCGGTGGGCGTGTAGCGACTCAGATCGGCAAATGCCGCGAGATAGGCATCCTGCACGGCCGACTCCGCCGCATCCTCCTCGACGAGCACGCTGCGCGCGACGCGGAACAACCGGCGGCTGTAACGGCGCACCAGCGCCTCGATCGCACGTTGCTCCCCGCCCCGCGAGCGCTCGATGAGCAGCAGATCGGGCAGGCTGTCCACGGCGGCGTTGTCCCCCGGTCGCCTGCCGTACACGCCGTTCGGCGCGAGGCTCTGGACCTGAGTCAGTGGTAGGAGCATGGGCGTCGACCTCCGGTGTGTATCCTATGAATCAGCATGCAAATGAGACCGGGCGGCATCGCGCACTATTGCGCGCCGTACCTCGGGGCGCTGTGCCTCCTCAACCCGGCTCTCGGGCGCACGGCGGAGACTTCCGCCGCGCAAGCGGTGCATCCGGAGCGCTGGCCGCGGCTCAAGCCGGCGCTGCCGCGCGATCCGGATCTCGAGAGCCGCATCGAGGCGCTTCTCGCGCGCATGACGAGCGCGCAGAAGGTCGGCCAGCTCATCCAGGCGGACATCGACAGCATCACGCCCGATGATCTCGCTCACTATCCCCTCGGTTCCGTTCTGAACGGCGGCAACTCATCGCCCCATGGCGATAAGCTCGCTCCACCGGGTGAGTGGCTCGCGCTGGCCGACCGGTTCTATGACCGCATCGGCGAAATCACCGCTCGCGAGGTTCGGGTCACCGGACTCGATTGGGCGTTTTCCCCCAGCGCGGCGCTGGCCCGCGATGCGCGCCGGGGACCCACCTACGAGAGTCGGAGAACCCCACCCCGGTGCGCCGCTGTGTCGCCGCGATGGTGGCCGGGCTGCAGGGCGAGGCCGGCGGCGCCGGCCGTCCGTAGTCAGTCCGCCGCGCTGGCGCCCACCGCCACCCAGGCAAGGTCGGCGTTCGATACCGAGCCGAGATTGAAGCTGCGGACCGCGGCGGCCATGCGCGTGAGGGCCTGCCCGAGCGGCATCGGCGGCTTCGTGTCTCCCTTCTTCGCCTTGTGAAAGCGCACCGGATTGATGCGGGCTACCACGTAGTTGCGCAGGTACGGGGACTTGAAGCCACGCGCCTGCAGTGCGCTGATGAGGGACTTGACGCGTGCGTCGATCTCGATGAGCCGCGCGGCCGAGTCCGATCGCTGCCTGAGGCTTACCGCGAGCGTCTGGTCGCTGAAGCGGTCCACCTTCTTCAGAAACGAGCTGTAGGCGCCGCCGGCAAAGCGCGGCCACTTCTCGTAGACGATGCCGAGGGTCAGGAGCTCGGGGGCCTCGAACTGCGCGGCAAACTGCGACTCGCGCTCGCGGGCGCGATTTCGGGCCAGGTTGCGCGCCATGCGGATCACTTCGAGGCTCCGGTCCCTGAGGTTGTGAGCCTTCTCCGTGTTCAAGGCCAGTATCCGGTAGGCGAGCGACTCGTCGGGCGATATCAGCGCCGTGATCTGTTTCATGCCGAGCACCTTGGCCGCGGCGAGCCGATGCCGGCCATTCGGCGTCCACAGCCGCCCGTCGTCGCCCCGCACCACGATCAGGGGATCGAGGAATGCGGCGGTCTCGTCGATCTTCGCGGCGAGCCGCTTGGCGTGCGTCGGGGACAGGTCGCGCTGAAACGGAGTCGGCTGCACCGCGTTGAGCGGCAGGCTCGCGAGCAGCAGGGGGCGTCCGCCGAGGGGCTCCTGATAGGCGCCGATGGCGGCGCCGCCCGCCGCGCGCACCAGCGTCGCGAGATCCGCGACGTGCTCGCTGTCGAGCGCGATGGCAACCTGCGCGGCCTCGAGCCCGCGCGCTTCCTTCCCCGGCGCGAGCCGACCGCGGCGGCCGGCGCCCGCCGCGCGGCCCCGCGTGCGCGCGCCGGCGGTCCTCGAGCGTGTTGACATGGCCTCACTCTATCGAGCGCAGTCAGTGTGCGAGAATGACCGATTCCGCAGGATGTTGCCATGGATTCCTTCACCGCGATGCCGCCCGCGAGCGCCGCCGCGCACCTTCCGGCCCAGCGCATCGACGCCGCCGGACGCACGCACGTCGATCAGCGTGCGGTGCTCGCGCTCGCCCTGCCGCTCATGGCCAACAGCGCCGTGCAGATCGTCCTCAATCTCACCGACATGTGGTTCATGGGACGCATCTCCACCCGGGCGCTCGCCGCGGTGGGAGCGGTGCAGTGGCTGGTCATCGCCGTGATGCTGGTGCTCGGCGGCGCCGGCACCGCGGTGCAGACGCTCGTCGCGCAGTACTTCGGCGCGCGCCGCTACCGGCGCGCCGGCCAGGCGGTGTGGACCGCGCTGTGGGCCATGGTCTGCACGGCGCCGCTGTTCGTGCTGATGGGCGCCGCGCGTCACCTGATCCTCGCGCCTTTCGGCTTCGACAGCCGGGTCGAGCAGCTCGCCTCCGCGTTCTGGTTTCCGCGCGTCGGCGGCGCCTTCCTCGCCGCCGCCGTGTGGGCGATGTTCGGCTTCTTCAACGGCATCGGCCGCCCGCGCGTGACGCTCGCCATCAGCATCGTGGCCACGGTCACCAACGCGCTGCTCAACCAGCTGTTCATCTTCCGCCTCGGCTGGGGCATCGCCGGCTCGGCCTGGGCGACCAACGCCGCGCAGCTGGTAGGGCTGCTCTATGCGCTCGCGATCTTCATGCGCGCCGACTACCGGCGCCGCTATCGCTCGAATCTCACGTGGCGCCCGCACCGCCGCGTGCTGCTGCAGCAGCTGCGCCTCGGCGTCCCGATGGGGCTCTCGCCCGCGGCCGACCTGTTGGGTTTCGCCGTCTTCCAGATGATGCAGACGCGGCTCGGCACCGCCGGCGGGGCCGCCACGCAGATGGTGGTGATCCTGACCTCGATCGCCTACATGCCCGGCTTCGGCATCGCCTCCGCGGGCACGACGCTGGTCGGGCAGTCGATCGGCGCACGCTCGCGCGACTGGGCGCTGCAGGTGGGCGATCGCGTCATCCTGCTCGCCGCGCTCTACATGGGCGCCATCGGCGTGCTGATCGCCCTCGGCGGCCCCTGGGTGCTGCCGTTCTTCATCGGCTCGCACGACAGCGAATCGGCGCAGGCGGTGGTCATCGGCACACAGCTCCTGTGGCTCGCCGCGGGTTACCAGTTCTTCGATGGCCTGAACCTCGGCAGCAGCATGTGCCTGCGCGGCGCGGGCGATGTCAGGATCCCGGCGGCTCTGGTGCTCACGGTGTCGCTGCTGCTGTTCGTGCCGCTCGCCCATGCCTTCACGTTCGCCTCCGGGCAGGGCTGGGTGCGTTTCCTGCCGCAGTTCGGCTGGGGAGCCGTCGGGGGGTGGGTGGCGGTGCTCATCTACGTCATGGTGCTCGGCAGCACGCTGTTCCTGCGCTGGCGCTCCGGCGCCTGGCAGAAAATACGGCTCTGAAGCGCACGCTCCCGCACCGCCCCTCATGCTCGTCACGCTGAAGACGCTGTTGCACACGGTGCTCCTGCCGCCCGGTGGCCCGCTGCTCGTGGCGGGCGCCGGCGCCTGGCTCGCCCGCTCGGGCGTCACGGCCCGCGCGCGCCGCGCCGGGTGGCTGCTGCTCGCCGCCTCGCTCGTCGTCTCGTGGCTGCTCGCGACGCCGGTGGTGGCGGACTGGCTCGAGAGGGCGGCCGAGCGCTCACCTCCCCTCGATCTCACCCGGCCGGTCGCGGCCGAGGCGGTCGTCATTCTCGGCGGGGGCGATGAGCGTGTCGCTGCTCCCGAGTACGGCGGCGCGCCGGCGCCCGGGCCGCTGCTCCTCGAGCGGGTCGCCTATGGCGCCTTCGTCGCGCACCGGACGGCGCTCCCGGTGCTGGTCTCCGGCACCGCGCAGGAGGCGCTCGCCATGCGCACCTCGCTTGCGCGGGACTTCGGCGTGGAAGTGCGCTGGGTCGAAGGGCGCTCGCGCGACACCTTCGAGAACGCGCAGTTCTCGGCGCCGCTGCTGAAGGCGGCGGGGGTGTCACGGATCATTCTGGTGACCGACGGCGCTCACGCGTGGCGCGCAGCGCACGAGTTTGCGGGCACGGGACTCGCCGTCGTGCCGGCGCCCGTGGGACTGTGGGCGCCGCGCGAGACCGGGATGCAGCGCTACCTGCCCTCGACCGCCGCTCTCAACCGCTCGAGGAGCGCGCTCTACGAGCTCCTCGGGGACCTGGTGCGGCGCGTGCTCGCCGCGCTCCACCTGCGCAGGCACACCGCATGGACGGCGCCGGGCTGACCATCGTGTTTCGATCGCGGCGCCGGCGCGAATGCGACGAGCGGCTGCTGGTGCTGACGGCGGTCGGCGTCGAGGGGTTCGTTGCCCCGGCCCCCGACTGGAGTGAGTTCCTGCTGCAGGTCGACGTGGCGCAAGCTGAGCTTGCGGTGCGCCACCTCGCGCAGTACGAGGCGGAGAACCGCGCGCCGCTCCCGCCGCCGCCGCCGCCGAGCCTCTATCCGCACGCCTGGATCGGCTGCGCCGCGTACGTCCTAGTGCTGCTCGGTGTCGCGTGGGTGCTCTCCAACGGTCTGGTGCGGCTCGACGCCTTCGATCAGGGCGTGCTCGATGCCGCTCGCGTGCAGCGTGGCGAATGGTGGCGCGCCTGGACCGCCCTCACGCTGCACCTGGACGGCCCGCACCTCGCGGCGAACCTCGGCGCGGGCGTCTGGTTCGGATACCTCGCGGGCCGTCAGATGGGCGTCGGCACGGCGTGGCTCCTCACCGTGACGGGTGCAGCGCTCGCGAACCTGCTGGAGGGCCTCACGGGTCCGGCCGAGCATCAGGCGGTCGGAGCCTCGACGGCGGTGTTCGCGGCGCTCGGAGCCATGTCGGCTCACTCCTGGCGCGAGCGCCTGCAGTTGCCGCAGCGCTGGGCGCGGCGCTGGGGGCCGCTCGTCGCCGGCGTCATTCTGCTCGGCTGGACCGGGTCCGCGGCGGAGGGCACGGACCTCGTGGCGCACGTGGCGGGATTTGCAGTGGGGGCCGCGCTCGGCGCGCTCGCGGCGCTGCCGGTCGTGCGGGCCGCGTTGGATCGGACGCCGCAATGGCTCACCGGGGCCGCGGCGCTCGGCTCGGTCGCGATCGCGTGGAGCTGCGCGCTGCTCGACTGACCCGCCGCCGCGCTCACGGGCCCTCGACGACGTACCCCTTGGCCCGGAGCGCGGCCAGCCCGCCGTTCTCTCCCAGCAATCTGTCCATCGACTGAACGGCGAGAGTTCCGCGATTGCGGGTCAGGCTGTCCTCGACGGCGATCAGCCAGTCATCGAGCGCCCGCGAGATGAGCTTGCGCACCCGGTCGGAGGTCGAGACCGCCGCGACGCACGCGGTGCGGTCGTCTACATGGGGAAGCCGGCGCAGCGTATCGACATCCCCCAGCGCCCAGGCGCGCGCCTTGGCCCGCATGGGAGCGAGATCGGTTTCGAGGAGCGTCACCACGGCCTCGAGACACGCGACCTCGCTCGTCAGCGGCGTCGCTTCCACATCCTTCAGCACCTTGACCGGATCTTCGATCCGGAGCTTGTCCTGGTGCACGCGGACCCCGTGCGAGCGGGCGAGCTTCAGCACCTCTTGCTGCACCTCGTTCTGCACCGCGAGCCCCGAGGCGTCGAACACCCGCAGCAGCAGCTGCCTGGCGGCGAGCATCGGGCGCATCTCCTCGAGCTTTCCGTCGTTCAGGTCGAAGCGGGCCTTGAGGGTCTCGACCCGCGCATAGAGCGGCGACGGCAGCGCCTGCTCGAGCGGCATGTGGTCCGGAGGCTTCTGCAGGTGTCGCCATTCGATGTACACCCTGAGCGCCGTGAGCGGATTGGCGCCGATGCTGTAGGCGGGCCATGCCGGGACCACCTCCTGAACGTTCCGCAGCACCTCCTGCACCGCATCGGGCTGCCACACCATCCTCTTCGGGAGGGGGGAGATCGTGCCGAGGATCCACAGCGTGTGGTCGCCCTTGCGCACGGTCCACATTCGCGGGCCTTCGTGACGCCCCTCGACCACGACCTCCTCGGGCGGCGCAGCGCCTGCGTCGACGCCCGACGGCGGCTGCTCGCGCGCCGCCGTGCCGAGCGGCGAGAGGAGCCCCCATCCCGCGATGAAAGTCAGGGCCGAACGCATGGCAGGTGAAGCTCGCCGCATCGCGCCCCGCTCAATCGTTGGTGGGCGTCTGCCGGGGGGCGGTCTGGTCGGTCGGATCGTACACTCGTGTGAGATCGACGGCCGACAGCTCCTCGGGCGCAATGTGCAATCTCTCGACGAGATGACGGCCGTCGCCCGAGAGGGCGTAGCGCTCGGTCACGTCGGGACCCGCCTGCGCGCGTACCTCGATGACGTACTCCCGGCCCTGCCAGCCGCAGCTCTGATCCGCCACGCCGCTCTCGGCCGATACCACACTGTGCGCGCCGGGCGTGAAGCGGCGCTGCGAGTTGCCGTAGTCGAGCACGAGCTCTGCGGATGACTGCCGCACTGTGAGGAAGTCGCCGCGGCCGATGCTCGCGAGCAGCGCGCGCGCCATGGGCGATCGCTCGAGCGGATCGGGCGGCACGCCGTGCCCCATGGGCAGCGGGACGGGGTCTCCATCGAGGGCGGGATCCTCCGGCTGCGCGGTGCGGGTGGGCGCACCGCGCGTACCTCCGCGCGGCGTCCCGGTCGCGACCACCCTCTGTGCCATCCGTCTCAGGGCCTCGGCGCGCATGCGCGCGAGCACTCTCTGCGGGTCGTCGCTCGCGGCGCGATCGAGCTTCCACGCGCCCGCGAGCGAGAGACCCGCCGGTGGATCGGGGGCCAGCCGGCTCCCCGCACACCCCAGGAGGGAGGCGGCGGCGCACACGAGCAGCGTGCCCGCCCGGACCATCCGCATATTGGCGTATCCTCCGGCTGTTCGAGAGCTGAGCGCAGCATCGCAGTTAGGCGCACCCCCGCGCAAATCGCCCCGTCCCATGAAGTCACGCAGTCTCACGCAACTCGAGCTTCTCCGACGGCGGATCACCCGTCTCGACGAGGCGAGCGTCGATCGGCTCTACGGCCTCGAGCCGGTGTGGGAGCCGGGAAGCGCCGCCCCGGGCGTCGCGCTCGAGGAGTTCGTGGCGGTGCGGTGCCCGTATTGCGGCGAGCGCCTCGAGACACTCGTCGATCTGACCGCGGACGAGCCGGCGTACGTCGAAGACTGCGAAGTCTGCTGTCGGCCGATCGAGTTTCACGTCGAGCGCGACCAGGGCGGGACCTTTCTCGCGCTCGAGGTGAGACGCATGGATTAGGTCGCCGCGCTCTGTCGCCAGGCGGCGACATTTATCCGGAACTTTCCCGCAAATCGGCACCATTCCAATGGAATATTGCCGCGGCATCCCTAATATCCGCTGCGGCCATCGGGTGCCACGGAGGAAGTGGAGAGTATGAACAAGTCAGCCGTAATCGGGTCGGTGATCGGCGCCGCCATCGTGACCACGGTCGGTGCGGTCGCCGGCTATCGCGTTGTCGAGGCCTCACGCGGAGCCGAGGTAGTAAGCGTCAAGGCCGTGAGCAGGACAGTGAGCACACCGCGGCAGGAATGCCACGATGAGCAGGTGACCCATACCAAGCCGGTGAAGGATAAAGATCGCCTGCTCGGCACCGGAGTCGGTGCCGTGGTGGGCGGGCTTCTCGGCAATCAGGTCGGCGGCGGCAGCGGCAAGGTGCTCGCCACGGTCGCCGGAGCGGCCGCGGGCGGCTACGCCGGCAACAAGATCCAGGAGAAGGTGCAACAGGGCAACACCTACACCGCCACCGAGCAACGCTGCACGACCGTGTACGACCGGAGCGAAGCGCCGAACGGCTATGAGGTGGAGTACGTGCTCGACGGCAAGAAGCACCGCGTGCACATGAGCCATGATCCCGGGAAGCGCATCCCGGTGAAGAATGGTCACATCGTGACGGAGGAGAGCGGCAGCAACTCGGCCGCCTCCTGACGCGCTTCGGCAGGGCGCGCTCGTCCCGCTCAGCGCGAGGCCGCCACCGCGGCCTCGAGGAACGTGAGTGTGCGCCGGTCGGCGTCGAGCCGCACCCGCGCGCCGAGCGGGAGGGGCTCGTTGACCTCACCGTGGCCCACGGGAAAGCCGCCGGCGCACGGGAGCCCCGTGGCGCGGGCGAGGTCCCCGAGGACCTCGTCGCTCGTGTACGAGGCGTCCTTCTCCTCGCAGCCGGTGAAAGAGCCGAGCGCTATGCCGCGCACGCGGCTGAACACCCCGGCGAGCTCGAGGTGCGTCCACATGCGGTCGAGCCGGTAGGGACGCTCGCCCTGATCCTCGAACAGCAGGATGGCGCCATCGAGCGCCGGCATGAAGGGCGTGCCGAGCAGGCGCGTGAAGACCGAGAGGTTCCCTCCGAGCAACGGCCCTTCCGCCACACCGCCGACGTGGGTCAGCGTTCCCGTGAGCGGCGGGGGCGGCTCCGCGGATTCGAGCAGCGAGAACAGACGCTCGCAGGTCGGGGCGGGAAGCCTGCCAAGCTGCGTGAGGACCGGACCGTGCACGCTGATCCGGCCGCGTGACTGCATCCACAGGTGCAGTGCCGTGATATCGGAGAAGCCGACCAGCACTTTCGGCGGACCGGGTGAGCTCGCCGTGGCGAGCCGCTTGAGCAGCCGCGTCGCCCCGTAGCCGCCGCGGGCACAGAAAACCGCGCGGATATCCGGATCCCGAAGCGCCGCGGTCAGCTCGCCGAGGCGTCGCGTATCATCGCCCGCGAGATATCGATGCCGCTCGAATACTCCGGGCCCGTGCTCGGCGCGGTAGCGCGCGCTGATCAGGGCGAGACCGGCCTCGAAGGAGGCCCGATCGAACGCACTCGCCGGGGCGATCACGGCGACGCGGTCGCACGGACGCACTGCGGGAGGCGGCTTCAATCTCTCGATCAACGGTGGGTCCCTTACATCAGGCGTGGGGGCTACAATGAGCCGCAGCGGACTCTAGGCGCGACCCAAAAGGATCGTCAATGATCGCCTTCCTCCTGTGGCTGTTGCTGCTGGTGCTGTGCTGGCCGCTCGCGCTCGCGGCGCTGGTGCTGTACCCGATCGTGTGGCTGCTGCTGCTGCCGCTGCGGCTCGTCGGGGTCGTCGTCGAGGGTGTATTTGCGCTGCTCCGGGCCCTGATCCTGCTGCCGGCGCGGGCCCTGGGGGCGCCTCGCTGAGGCACGCACGGGGCGGGGTGCGCCGCCGCGAGGGTGAGCCGGGCGGCTCTAGTCCGAGAGCGCCTTCAGGTCCGACATGAGCGCCGCACGACCGCGCTCGAGCCGGTCGAGACGGCGGGCGGCATCGCGCAGTGCCGGCAGATCCGGCACCGGAGCATCGTGCAGCCGCCGGCAGGCATTGTGCGCGGTGCGCCACCGGCGGGTCGCACGCGCGTAGCGCGCCGCGACTTCGCGGCGCAGGGTGATGAGCTCCAGGGCGTGCGCTTGCATCGGCCTCATCACGCTCGAAAGCGCAGCGTCACAACAGTGCAGCCGTCACAGTTCGAGCGGGGTGCGCGGACGACGCGCCTCACGGCCCTTGGCTTAGCGAGGCTTGTGTCGCCGTGCGGGGGACTTTCGCGCCGCGGCCGGCGTCGGCTCAGGTGAGCGACACGATCAGCTTGGCGGAGTGACTGCGCCAGTTGATCGGGATGATGAAGGAGCGCACTCCGGGCTTCTGGGGTATCTGCGGCTTCTCGCCCGACAGCACGCTCGGCACCGAGATCACGAAGTCGCGGCCGAAGTCGCGCCGGGCGTTGCCCGAGATGGTGTTGGCGACTTCGCCCACCAGATCCTTCATGGTCTCGTGGCTGAAGTCGTTCTCCTGCATCTTCATCAGCAGCACCGTCAGCATCGCCTTGGGGGCGGTGAAGTACACGACCCCCTCGCGCTTCCCGGAGATGTTGATGACCCCGGTGTACTCGTGCACCGCGGGAGAGCCTTCCATCAGGTACGGCGAGCCGATCGAGGCGGGCTGCTGTGCGGCCACCTCGAAGAAGTTCGTCGTCCCCTCGACGAAGGTCTTGAGCTCCTGTTCGTACAGCATGGTCGGATGTCTCGCGCCCTAGCGCATGAGCTCTGCGATGGCCTCGTTCAGCTGCCGGTCGGTGAAGGGCTTGTTGAGGAAGCCGTTCGCGCCTCGCTCCATCGCCTCCACCGCGGTCGCCTTGTCGGCCAGAGCCGAGACCACCAGGATGCGCACCGCGGGCTTCATGGCCACGAGTCTCGCGATGCACTCGATGCCGTCCATCTGCGGCATGGTGATGTCCATGGTCACGACGTCCGGGTCGGTCTTCTTGAAGAGCTCGAGCGCCTCGAGCCCGTTGCCGGCGGTGCCCACCAGCTCGAGCTGCTCGGACCGCTGCGAGCGCTCGATACGCCGGCGCATGATGTTCGAGTCGTCGACGATCATCAGCTTGAGCGTGCGCTTGCCGCCGTTCTTCGCTACCGCTTTGCCGTTGCGCATGGAAGCTCGCCCTTGGGTCCTCAGGCGACCGCGCTGCTCGCCGCCTGTGCGGCCGGCAGCACGATCTTGAAGCGGGTGAATCGGCCGGGGTGGGTGGTGACGCCGATCTTGCCGCCGAGCGCGTAGACGCTGCGCGCCACGATGTCCATCCCGACGCCGCGGCCGGCGTCCATCGACACGTCCTCGCAGGTCGAGAAGCCGGGTCGGAAGATCAGCGCCATCGCGGCGCGCGTGTCCATCTCGGCGGCTTCCTGCTCGCTGATCAGCTGCTTGCGGACCGCGGCGGCCTTGAGCGTCTCGGCGGCGATGCCCGCGCCGTCGTCCTCGAATACCAGCTCGTAGCCGTCGCCGTTCTTTCGGAAGTGCACGCTGACCAGGCCGATGTCCTGCTTGGTGTTCGCGCGGCGCGCCTCCGGCGGCTCGATGCCATGCACCGCGGCGTTGCGCAGCATCTGGATGATGCAGTCCTTGATGGTCGCGGCATAGGACGGCGGCACGTCGGCGAGTCCGCCCAGGGTGAGCCGGAAGCGCTTGGAGTTGTCGGCGGCGAGCCGCTCCGCCATGGCGAGCAGCGTCGGCGAGAGGTCCTCCACCACCCGGGGCTGCGAGCGCTCGGGGGCGTCGGCGCCGCTCGCGGCCGCGGCACCCGCCGCGGCAGCCATCGCCGCCGCGCCCGGGGCGGTGTCCTTGAGCGCCGTGAGGCGGGCGGCCATCTCGCGGACGCTCCGCAGGTGCGCGAGCAGCTCATCGAGCTTCAGCACCATCGGCAGGAAGTCGTTGCCGCTGAGCTCGGGCTTCTTCTTGCACTCGCTCACCATGTCCTCGAGCGTATGCACGCGGCCGGCGATGCTCTTCAGGTTGAGCGCCTGGGCCTCGCCCTTGATGCCGTGCAGCTCGCGGAACAGGCCGCCGAGCTTCTTGCGGAACTCGGCGTCGGTCCGCGCCGGCTCCTTGAGGATGGTGTTGACGAGCTTCAGGCTGCTGTCGGCGGTGTCGAGGAACGACACCAGCTGCAGCGGGTCGACGTGCAGGAGTCCCAGCATCATGTCGACCTGCGCGCTGGCGTTCTCCTGCGACTCCTGCAGCTCGTGCGCCAGCAGCACGCTGGAGGTGATGTCACCGACGACGCACAGCACGTGTTTGACGCCGTCCTGCCCCATGACGCGGTGGAAGTCGAACTGCAGGTAGCGGGTCTCCCTGCCGCCGTGCCCGTTGTCTATCTTCACTTCGAGCTGACCGAGGGGATTGATGCTCTTCATCAGGTTCTCGTGGGCGCGGTCGCCCCACAGGAGCTTGATGTACTTGGTGGCGGTGGTGAGGGTGGCCGGCGGCACCAGGTCCTTGAGCAGCCGCTCGAAGGAGAGGCCCGCAAAGTCCTGACGACTGAACATGCGTGTCAGCGCGTCCGACCACACCGTGCCGATGTGATGGTCCGAATCGAGCAGGAACAGTCCCTCGCGCACCGTCTTCAGGATGTCGCGCGTCTGCTCCTGGGCTTCGAGCGCGGCGCGCTCGTGCTTCGAGCGTGTCAGCTGGAAGTAGCCGGCCGCCCCGGCCAGCGACAGCGCCGCGAGCACGCCCGCGAGGAGCAGGGTCCGCAGCTGCGCGGCCGCATCCGAGGAGCTGCGCTGCAGCGTCGCGCTGAGCGCCGCGAGCTGGGCCTGCAGCGGTCCGGCGCTGTCGCTCGCGAACAGCTGCGCGCGCTTGACCGCGGCGTAGTGCGCGCGTCCCTCGCGCGAGAGCGAGCTGCCGGCGGTGTCGGAGTCCACGTACGGCTGCCCGGTGAAGGAGACGACCGAATCAAGCACCGGAAAATACTGATGCCACAGCAGCAGCGCCCGGCCGAGCTGCGGCGAGTCGGCGGCGTGCGAGCCGGCGAGCTGGTTCAGCTTCTGGTCGAAGCGGCTGACCGTTCCCTGGAGGTCGGCGAGCGCCTGGCCCGCATAGGCGCGCACCTCGAGCCGGTCGCGCAGCGTGCTCAGCTGGCGGGAGATCTCCTCCGGGTAGGTCTGCAGGGTGCTCGCGGCCTGCAGCGCGCCGATGCCGGCGCGCATGTTCGTCGCGAGCCGGAATCCCATGACCAGTACCGCGCCCATGACCACGGTGAGCACCGTGCCGAGGCCGGCGGCGGTGACGAGTTGGCGGCGGCGTGCTGTGCCTGCGGCGCGGGTCATTCCTCGGCTCTCCTCATATCCGATTAGTTCGGCAGCTCGAAGCGCATTCGCGTCCTCACCGGCACCTCCACCGCGGCGCCGTTGACGAGCAGCGGCGCGTAACGCCAGTGCTTCACGGCATTGATGGCCGCCTGGTCGAAGATCCCGGGAGGCGTCGCCTCGACGACGTGCACGTCGCGCGGCTCGCCGCTGGTGCTCACGGTGAATTCCAGCGTCACGTTGCCGGTGATGCGCTGGGTGAGCGCGCTCGGTGGGTAGTCGGGCGGCGAGGCCCGCAGACGCTTGAGACTCGAAGCGAGCGATGCGGTGTCGACGGTCGCCTTGGCGACCGGCGCGCTCAGCTGCTGCACCGCCTGCACGTCCTTCGGATCCGCGCCCCAGCGCTTCGCCTGGGCGAGATCGGCGTCGGCGGACTTGCCGGCGAGCACCGCGGCGCGGGCGTGCTCGAGGAGTCTGGCGGCGAGCTCACGGCCGAGATCCGGGAGCGCGGCGTTGGCAGGATCACTCGATTGCAGCTGGGAGAGATACGAGGCGGCGCTCCCCTCCCCGGGATCGGTCAGCCGCCCCTCGCGCAGCGCCGCGCGCGCGAGCCGCAGCGCGCGCTCGGCATCGGCCTGCACGGCCTTCTGCCGCGCACCCGCCAACTCGCGCTGCAAGGCGCTCGTTTCGGCCGGCTTCATGCCGAGGCCGCGTGCCTCGTTGAGCCAGCGTTCCTGCTCGGTGCTGTTCCCGGCGATTGCCGCATCGCGCGCCTTCTTGAGATACGCGGCGCTCAGATCGTGCACGGCGCGCTGTGTGCTGGCGCTCGAAGGCGCGCTTGACTCGAGCTGCTGCAGGTAGATCTTGGCGCTGTCCTCGGCGTCGGTGAGCTTGCCGTCGCGGATGCGATCCGCGATGAGGCCGGCGAGGCGCTGCACGCGGGCCTCCTCCTGGCGCCGGGCGAGGTCGCTGCGCCATCGGGCGATCTGGTCCGGGGCGGAGCTCCCGGACTGCTGGGCCTGGCGGAGCAACGCGGCCGCGCGCTCGAAGTTGCCGTCCGTCAAGGCCTTGGACATCTGCGCGGAAGACAGATGCTGCTCGAGCGGCCCGCTGCGCAGGTCGTGCGGGGCAGCCGATTTGAAACTGGCCAGCGTGAGCGCGGCTTCATCGAGATGGCCGCTGCTGATCGCGTCCTCGACCCGGCCGGCGAGCACGCCGGCCACGCGGCTCAGGCCATCGAGCGCCTCGCCGTTGTGCGGGTCCTGCGCGATGGCCGAGCGGTAATAAAGCAGGGCATTATCGCCGGCGGGCTCGGTGTAACGCCGCTCGTGCATGGCGAGACGCGCCTTTTCAAGGAGATCGTCCACCTTGCCCTGCACGAGGAGGGCCTCCGAGGCCGCCGCGGGCGCGCCGCCCGGGCTCTCCGTCGCGGCAGCGGCGGCTGCGGCGGGCGGCGCCGCGTGTGTCGCCGCTGCGGGCGCAGGGCCCCGCGTCAGGGAGCCGCTGCCGGGCATGAAATACCAGAATGCGCCTCCCACCAATGCGGTTGCGGCCACTGCGGCGCCAATCAACACCAGATTCGGTTTTTGCGCGCCTTCCTCATCGTCGGTTGACGCCGCGCCCCGGGGCGGGAAGGCGCCGATGGCGAGGGGCACGTCCGCGGCGCCGGCGCGAACTGCCGCAGCGGCCTTGCCCTGCGCCGCCTGGGCCATCGCGGCCTCGAGCACTGCTTGAGTCTTGCGCGCCTCGATTTCCGCCGGCAGCACGGCGAAGACGCTCGTGCCCTTGAGGGCTGCGGCGAGCTGTTTCTCGGCGGCGGCTTCCGCGAATACCAGGATCACGGCGCGGGGCACCCTGACCTCGGCGGCGTCCACGGCGGCGCGCACGTTCTCGACCGCGCGCGCGTCGATCACCAGCATCTGGGCTCGCTTGCTGCCGGCCATGCTCTGCAGGGCCTCGTCCGGGGATTCGACCGGGCGCACCCCGGCCTGCCCGCCGAGCGCCTGGCCGAGCTCGAGCAGGAAGTCATCGCGGCTGGTTACAACGGTGACATCGACCACCGGCAGTGACGCCGATGCGCCCCCGGCGGCGCGGGTCGAGGTTTCGGCACTGCGGGATGCAGTCGATGGTGCGCTGGCCACGTGACGTGTCTCCAAACAAAGACGGCCGACAGACTCATGCGAGCCTTTCCATGGCGCGAGCCGGCCGCGACATCGCGGCGCGCGCAGGCGCGGAACCTCGCTGTGCCAGCATATGTTGCGTTACGGGGCGCGCAATGCGTCAGTTCACAATAACGACAGCTTGCGTCGGGAGCGACGGCCGCTTTCGTCGGCCGCTGCAAAGCTTCAGAGCGCGAAACGCGAGACCGCGGGGCCCTCGGCGTGCGTGCCCCCACGCACCGCGCGCCGAGCGCCGGTCGCACCGGCTCGGTGCGCTCGATCGTCCCACATTGGCAGTCCCCCACCCGAGTGCCAGCGGGCGGACCGCCCGGCCCCCGTGCCACTGGCGCAAGCGTGTCCTTAGGTGAACAATCCGCGCCTGTGACCGTCTTAACGTAATGCGTGCCTGAGGATCTGAAGGCCGTCACTCATTGTGCGAGGCGGTGGGACTAGCGTAAGCACCACGCCGGCGTCGCCGGTATCGCCGGCATCGTGCTCGAGCACCACGAGCCCAACGGGAGGGAAGGACGATGCGAGAGAGCTCTGCTGAGCAGACTTCCAGCGGCACTACCGCCGACTTCATCGACACCCTGAGCTCCTTCAGCCGCCTGCACCGCGCGCAGCGCTGGGAGGGCACCTTCGGCGAGTTTCTGAGCAACATACTGCCGGGCAACGCCGCGGCTCTCGCCCGCAGCAGTCACGAATACATCTGGGACATGCTGCGCTGGCACGGGCGCGCGGCGCAGCCCGACGCCCCCGAGAGCGCGCGCGCGCGGGAGCTCTTCAAGCGCGAGCTCTTCGGCATCGACGAATCGCTGTCCCGCGTGGTCGACTACTTCAAGGCCGCGGCCGCCGGCTCGGACGTCGGCCGGCGGCTGCTGTTGCTGCTCGGCCCGCCCTCGGGCGGCAAGTCGACGCTGGCGATCCTCATCAAGCGGGGGCTCGAGGAATACAGCCGCACCGAGGAGGGCGCGCTCTACGCCATCCGCGGCTCGCCGCTGCGCGAGAACCCGCTGAACCTCATTCCGACCAGTCTCAGGGCCGAGTTCCGCGAGCGCTACGGCGTGCTCATCAGCGGCGAGCTCTCGCCCTGGGCGCGCGACTTCGTCGAGCGCGATTACGAAGGCGACTTCGTCCGGGTTCCGGTCGAGCGGGTGTTCCTCACCGAGGCCTCGCGCACCGGCATCGGCACCTATGCGCCGCACGATCCCACGACCGCCGACATCGCCGACCTCGTCGGCTCGGTGGATCTCGCCAAGGTCGCGCAGATCGGCGACGAGGGCGATCCGCGCGCCTGGTCGTGGTCGGGGGCGGTGTACGCGGCCAGCCGCGGCCTGCTCGAGATGATCGAGATCCTGAAGGTCAAGCGCGAGTTCCTGTACCTGCTGCTCACGCTGACGCAGGAGAAGAACGTCAAGGTATCGCGCTTCCCGCTGATCCACCTCGACGAGACGATCCTCGCGCACACCAACCTCGCGGAGTTCCACAAGTTTCTGCAGGAGAAAGAGAACGAGGCGCTGCTCGATCGCATGGTGATCATCAAGATCCCGTACGCGCTCTCCTACCGCGACGAGTCGCGCATCTACCAGAAGCTGGTCTCCGGCGCGCCGGCGTTCCGCAACGTGCACCTCGACCCGCACGTGCTCAATCTGGCCGCGGTCTTCGGCATCCTGACCCGCCTCACCAAGCCCGAGCGCGAGGGACTCGACCTGCCGAAGAAGCTGCGCCTGTACGCGGGCGAGGCGGTCGAGGGGATGCCCGAGACCGAGGGCACGCGGCTGCACGCCGAGACGCCCGAAGAGGGGATGACGGGGGTGAGCCCGCGCTTCGTCGTGAACGCCATCTCCAACGCCATCACCCGCGGCAACACCCACAGTCTCACCAGCATGGAGCTGCTGCTCGCGCTCAAGGACTCGATCGAGAGCGATGCGCGCATGGACGCCAAGCAGAAGAAGGCCTGGATCGATCACCTGGTGACCGCCCGCAAGGAGTTCTACAACCGCTGGGTGAAGGAAGACGTGCACCGCGCCATGTTCGCCTCCTTCGAGGAGGAGGCGCAGCAGCTGCTCGAGACTTCCGTCAGGAAGTGGTCCGCAAGGCCATGGTGGCCTTCAAGGCGGGCGAGAAGTTCAAGCTCGCGAGCCACGCGCGCATGCGCGAGGCCATCGAGCAGTACCTGTTCGAGGAGCGCCGCGACGTGCTGCGGCTCGTGACCTCCACCGCGCGCCCGGACGATGATGCGCGCCAGAAGATCTCGGTCGTGCAGCAGCGGCTCGTCACCGAATACGGCTACGACGAGCACAGCGCCAAGGAAGCGCTCAGTTATGTAACTACTTTACTTGCCCAGGAGTAAACCTGAGGACTCTCCCCAGGTAATCCCGGGAGTGGCGGCGCGCGCCGAAAAGGTGTACGAGAAGAGCATGGGTCAGGACGGCGGCAAGGGCGAGACGGCGGGCGCTGCGAAGTGGTACGAGCTGTTCTCGCGCGGCGCGCGCGACTGGCTGCGCCACGACGAGAAGGTCCGCGAGGCGGTCCGCGCCAACCTCCCCGAGATCATCGCCGGCGGCGACGTCATCAACGGTGGCGCCCGCACCGTGCGCGTGCCGGTGCGCATGCTCGAGCACTATCACTTCCGCCTGCGCCGCCCCGAGGAGAGCCAGGGCGCCGGGCAGGGCAAGGCCAAGCCCGGAGACGTGTTCTCCGCGCCCGGGCGCGAGCAGGGGCAGGGCGAGAAGGGGCCCGGGGGGCGCGACGAGGGCGAGGTGCAGCTGCTGCTCGAGTTCAAGGTCGACGACATCGTCGACTGGCTGTGGGAGGCGATGAAGCTGCCGAACCTCAAGGCGCGCGTGGGTCCGTCGGAGGAGACCGACTGGACGCGCGAGGGGTGGGACCGTCACGGCGCGCGCTCGCGGCTCGACCGGCGCCGCTCCTTCAAGGAGCTGGTGAAGCGGCGCGGGGCGCCCGGGGCGACGCCCACCTTCATCGACGAGGATCTGCGCTACCGCCAGCTCGCGAGGCGCCGCCAGCCGGCGGTGCACGCGGTGGTGTTCTTCATGCTGGACGTCTCGGGCAGCATGTCCGACCGCGATCGCAAGCTCGCCAAGACCTTCTTCTTCTGGGTGGTCCAGGGACTGCGGCGCGAGTATCGCTCGCTCGAGACGGTGTTCGTGGCGCACACCACCGAGGCGTGGGAATTCAACGAGCCGGACTTCTTCCAGGTGAGCGGCACGGGCGGCACGGTGGCCTCATCCGGGCTCGCCAAGGTGCGCGAGATCATCGACGGCCGCTACAACCCCGGACGCTGCAACCTCTATCTCTTCTACGCCTCCGACGGCGACAACTCGGTGAGCGACGCCGCGGACGCGCGCGGCGCGCTGGGTGCGATCGCCGCCGACGCCTGCTTCACCGGCTACGTGGAGGTCTCCTCGGGGCTGTCGCGGCAGCTGGCCACCGAGACCGGCAAGCTCTTCGCGGAGCTCCAGTCCGCCGGCTGTGCGGCCGGCAGCTACGCGCTGAATGACTTCGAGGACGTCTGGGGCGCGGTGCGGCACTTCTTCACCGCCGAGAGCAGCGCGCCTGAGTAGCTCATGAGCGACGCCTGGCAGAGCTACGTCCGCCGCATCGAGGAGCTGGCCGCGCGCTCCGGTCTCGCGTTCCACCCGGTGGACTTCGAGGCGGTGCCCGATAGCTTCATGATGGAGATCGCCGTCTACGGGCTGCCAGTGCGCATGCCGCACTGGTCGTTCGGGGTGCGCTATATCTACCAGCTGATCCAGCGCCACATGGGGCACTCGCGGCTCTTCGAGGTGGTCTTTCCCGGCAACCCCGGCCACGCCTATCTCGCCGAGAGCAACGGGCTCGCGGAGAACATCCTGGTGACCGCGCACGTGCTCGGGCACGCCGACTTTGCGCGCAACAACCTGCTGTTCCGCCGCTGCCAGGAGCAGGTGAGCGAGCACATCGTCGAGCACGCCGCCAATCACGCGCGCCAGATCCAGCAGGCCATCGAGACCCACGGCGCGCAGCGCGTCGAGGCGGCGCTCGACGCCGCGCTCGCCCTCGAGCAGCACATCGACATCGACCAGCAGCTGCGCCGCGCGCGCTATCCCGAGTACCTCGCGGATCCGCGGACGCACCTCGACGGCGACTTCGCCAAGCGTTTCGCGGCGCTCGAGCCGGTGAGCGCCGCGAGCTTCGTCGAGGTGAAGAAGCGCGCGCCGGTTCCGCCGCATCCGGAGCGCGACCTGCTGTGGTTCGTGGCCAACTATGCGCCCGAGATGGAGAGCTGGGAGCGCGACATCTTCCTCGCGGTGCGCGAGGAGTCCTTCTACTTCTACCCCGTGTTCGCCAGCCAGATCATGAACGAGGGCTGGGCCTCCTACTGGCATGCACGGCTACTGCGCGAGGCGGATTTCATCCCGCAGCAGGCGTACCTCGATGCCATCAAGTGCCACTCGGACGTGGTGCGGCCGGTCGCCGCCGAACAGCAGGTGGCGCTCAGCATCAACCCCTATCACCTCGGCTTTGCCATGTGGGAGAAGATCGTCGAGAGCAAGGGGCTCGCCGCCGCGCGCGCCATCATGGAGCAGGACGACGACTTCGGCTTCGTGCGCAACCACCTCACCCGCGAGCTCGCCGACGAGCTCGGCCTCTTCCGCTTCAGCGCCCGCAGCGACGGCCAGGTGAAGGTGCTCGAGCCCGATCTCACCGCCCTGCACGAGGCCATCCTCGCGCCCAAGTACAACTTCGGCGCGCCGATCGTCGCCGCCTCGCACGTGCGCAACGACGGCACCCTCGAGCTCACACACGACAGCGCCACCGACGCTCGCGGGCTCGATCTCGAGCGCAGCCGCAAGGTGCTGGACTACCTGCAGCGCGTCTGGCGGCGGCCGATCGTGCTCACCACGGTGAATCAGGCCGGCTCGGCGCTCGAGCTGACCGCGCCCTGAAACACTTCAGCGATCCTGCCGCGGCGTGGGCTTGCCCGGCGGCGCGGGCGCGAGCGGCTCGATACCCCAGTCCTCTTCCTCGTGCGAGGTCACGATGGCGACGGGATCGCTCGCCGGGAAGCTCGCCTCCAGCGCCTCATCGAGCTGGCGCTGAATCTTCTGTGCGCTGCGGCCGCGGCGCGCCTCATCGGGAGTTGATTCGCTCATTCGGTATCCCCGTCACGCGCAACGCCGGCGTGGCCCGCGGTGTCAGCGCTCGATGGTACGCCTCGGTTAGACTTCCCGCATGCCTCCGAGGCCTTACCTGGTGTTCGTCCGGGCGGGGGACGAGTCGCTTCACGGCCGGCTGATCGCCGAGGACGGCGAGCGCAACTGGGACTGCTGCGTCAGCTGGTACGTGCCACCCCGGCCGGAGCGGCTTGCTGAGTATTATTCCCACGGCGGATTCAACAAGTTCGACGGCTTCCTGGAATTCTGGCGGCAACGCCCGGAGCCCTGGACCTATCGCTACCTGCTGCTGCTCGATGACGACGTTTACCTGCGCCCCGGCGACGTCTCGCGCTTCTTCACGCTCTGCGAGCACTACCGCACGTACCTGGCGCAGCCGGCACTGCGCTGGTTCACGCAGACGACGCTCAATGCGCTGGTACGGAATCCCGTGTGCGTGCTGCGCCGCGTGAGCGGCGTCGAGGTGATGGCGCCGTGCTTCTCGGCTGCGGCGCTCGAGGCGCTGCTGCCGACCTTCGGCATGACGCGCAGCACCTGGGGGACGGACCTGGCCTGGTCGGGCCTGATCGGAGGGCGCCAGCCGATCCACGTCGTGGACGCGATCGGCATGGATCACACGCGCACCGGAGGCGGCCGTCCGAGCGCCTTCTATCGCAGGCTCGCCGAGATGGGAGTCGATCCCCACGAAGAGCTGCGCAGCGTCGAGCGCCTGTACCCGCAGCTGCGCCGCTACCGCACGCTCTCCAGCGGCCATGTGTTTCGCGACGGGCTTCCGCGCGCGGTGGCCCCCGCACTCATGTGGCTCATCGAGCGGCTGAAGTTCATCGTGCGCATCCGCAAGCGTGCCCTGCTGCACCTGCGCTACTGGCGGGCGACTCTGACGGACGCCTTCACGCGCTGAAACACCACGCCCCGGGGGTCCTCGGCGGGCGGATTGGGCCGCGCTACGGCTCGTACTGCCGCGCGTACCACTCGCGGTACTCGCCGCTGACGACCGCACGCCACCAGCTCTCGTGCTCGAGATACCAGTGCACCGTCTCCCTGAGGCCCGCGGACAGGCTCATGCTCGCGACGAACCCGAGCCGCTCGCGAATCTTCCGCGCGTCCACCGCGTAGCGGCGGTCGTGGCCTGGCCGATCGCGCACGTGTGTGATGAGGGTGCGCGCGGAGCCCCCTTGTGCCGGCGGGCTGCGCGCAAAGCGTTTCTTCAGCTGCGGCTGCGCCGCGAACGCCTCGTCCAGCACGTCGCACATGGCGCCGACGACCGCGATGTTGGGCTCCTGCGCAGCGCCGCCGACATTCCAGGTCTCGCCGGCCGGCGATGCCTGCAGGATGAGGTCGATGGCGCGGCAGTGGTCGGCGACGTGCAGCCAGTCGCGGATCTGCAGGCCGTCGCCGTAGATCGGCAGCGGCCGCCCCTCGAGAATGTTCAGCACGCACAAGGGCAGCAGCTTCTCCGGGAACTGATAGGGCCCGTAGTTGTTCGAGCAGTTGCTGATCGTGTAGGGCAGACCATAGGTGCGTCCGAAGGCCCGCGCCAGATGATCCGCAGCCGCCTTGCTGGCCGCGTACGGAGAGCTCGGGGCGTACGGCGAGGCCTCGGTGAAGGCCGCCTCCCCCGGATCGAGCGAGCCGTAGACCTCGTCGGTCGAGACGTGGTGGAAGCGACAGCCGCGCTCGGCGGCGCCCGCGCCCCAGCCGTCGCGCGCCGCCTCCAGCAGCGCCTGTGTGCCGAGGACGTTGGTGCGGAGGAAGACCGTGGCATCCTCGATCGAGCGATCGACGTGCGACTCGGCGGCAAAGTTGACGATGGTGTCGATGTGCTCCTCGGCAATGAGTGAGGCCACCTGCGCCCGCTCGGCGATGTCGCCGCGCACGAAGCGCACCCTGCCGGCCTCGGTGAGCGAGGCGATGCTCTGCGGGTTGCCGGCGTAGGTGAGCGCATCGAGCACGACCACGTGGTCGTCGGGGTGCTGCCCGACCCAGTAGTGGCAGAAGTTCGCGCCGATGAAGCCCGCGCCGCCCGTGACCAGGAGCCGCCTCACGCCGCGCCTGCGCCGCGTGCGCTCGACGCTGCGGGCGCCTCGCGCGGGTCGGGGTTGACGAGCGTCTCGCGTAGCGCCGTGCGCCAGTGTGGAGCGCGCATTCCGAGCAGCTGCTCGGTGGGGCGCTTGTCGAGCAGGCTGTACGCCGGTCGGGCCGCCGCCGTCGGGTACTCCGCGGTAGCGATGGCGAGGATCCGGGGAGCCCCCGGAAGGAGCCCCTGCCGCACGGCTTCTTCCGCGATCGCCACCGCGAAGTCGTACCAGCTCGCGCACCCCGAGTCGCACCAGTGCCAAAGCCCCGGCACGCGGCGGCTCGAGAGCGCCCACAGCACCGCGGCGAGTCCGCTCGCGGCGGTCGGAGAGGAGACCTGGTCGCTGACCACGGAGAGCTCGGCGCGGCTTCGCATCAGGGCGAGCATCCGGCCGAGGAAGCCGCCGGCGGCGCTGTAGAGCCAGGAGGCGCGCACCACGGTGCTCGCGCCCGGCAGCACCCGCAGGACCGCGCGCTCGCCCTCGAGCTTGGTGCGGCCGTAGACGCTGAGCGGATTCGGCTGCGCGTCGCGGCCGTAGGGATGGCCCTGGCGTCCGTCGAACACGTAATCCGTGGAGACGTGCGTGAGCCAGGCGCCGTGGCGGGCGCAGGCCGAGGCCAGCCGCTCGGGCCCCTGCGCATTGGCGCGCGCGGCCGCCTCCGGAGCCTCCTCGGCCGCGTCGACGCGCGTGAAGGCCGCGGCGTTGATCACGGCCTCCGGCGCAAACTCACGGAACGCCCGCTCGAGCGCGTCCGCGTCGGCGATGTCGAGCTCGGCGTGCCCGAGCGCCCGCGGCACGGCGGCGGCCGGGGCGCTGACGCGCAGGGCGCGCCCGAGCTGACCGCCTGCGCCCGTCAGCAGGACTCTCAAGGAAAGGTCTCCACCTCGGCAAGCGGCGGCGCGGCGGCGTCCTTGGCGGACAGGCGGGGGCGGACGCCTGGCGGCAGCGGCCACTCGATGCCGAGCGCCGGATCGTTCCAGGCGAGCGAACGCTCCGCCTCGCGTGACCAGAAATCCGTGACCTGGTATTGCACGCGGGTGCCCGGCGCGAGCGAGAGGAAGCCGTGCGCGAAGCCGGGCGGCACCCACAGCGACCGCGCCCTCGCCGCATCGAGCGTGAGCGCGAGGCTCCGTCCGAACGAGGGCGACGCACGACGCAGATCGACCACCACGTCGAAGATCTCCCCGGCGAGCACCCGCAGGAGCTTCCCCTGGGCGTTCCGGATCTGGTAGTGCAGGCCGCGCAGCACGTAAGCGCGCGACTCGCTGACGTTTTGCTGCACGAAGCTCGAGGCGATGCCGGCGGCTGCGAAGTCGCGCTCGTTCCAGCTCTCGTAGAACGAGCCGCGCGCATCCTCGAACACCTCGTGCTCGAGGAGCAGCACTCCGGGAAGCGCGAGCGCGTTCACGCGCATCACAACACCCGCTCGTTCATCACCCGGTCGAGGTAGTCGCCGTAAGCGGTCCGCCGCAGCGCCTCGGCCAGTCGGGCGAGCTGCGTGCGATCGATGAACCCCTGGCGGTAGGCGATTTCCTCCGGGCAGCAGATCTTCAATCCCTGCCGCGCCTCGATGGTCTCGACGAAGTTGGCGGCCGCGAGGAGCGAGGCATGTGTGCCGGTATCGAGCCAGGCGATGCCGCGGCCGAGCAGCTCGACCCGCAGCGTCCCCCGGGCGAGATAGGCGCGGTTGACGTCGGTGATCTCCAGCTCCCCGCGGGCGGAGGGCTTGAGCTGTCGAGCGAACTCGACGCAGCGCGCGTCGTAGAAGTAAAGGCCCGTGACCGCGTAGGGCGAGCGCGGCGCTGCGGGCTTCTCCGCCAGATCGACCACGCGCCCGCCGGCATCGAACTCCACCACCCCGTAGCGCTCGGGATCGCGCACGTGGTAGGCGAATACCGTAGCCTCGGCGCCGCGGGCGGCGGCGGCGCGCAGCTGCTCCGGCAGTCCGTGGCCGTAGAAGAAATTGTCGCCGAGGATCAGGCACACGGGATCGGCGCCGATGAAGTCGGCGCCGATCAGGAGCGCTTCGGCGATGCCGCGCGGCTCGCGCTGCACCGCATACTGCACGCGAATGCCCCACTGTGCGCCGTCGCCGAGCAGCCGCTGAAAGAGCGGCCGGTCGTCCGGCGTGCTGATCAGGAGCGCCTCGCGGATGCCCGCCAGCATGAGCGTGGCGAGCGGATAGTAGACCAGCGGCTTGTCGTAGAGCGGCAGAAGTTGCTTAGACACCGCCCGCGTCACCGGATGCAAGCGCGTGCCGGAGCCGCCCGCGAGCACGATGCCCCGAGTGATCATCGGCGTCCGGCGAGCGCCGACGGCCGCGACGCGCGGCGCTCGGACACGAGGGCACGCCGCGCTCGGATCGTCCTCAAGGCCATTTGCGCTGAACCCCGGCGTACCGTGGAGCGGGCATTCTCATACATCGCCCGCGATGCGTAAACCGCGGCTGGTAGCCACGAGCGGCCCTTGCGGAGTAGTCTCTCAGACAGCCGGTGATGCTCGTGCCGCGCCGGACCGACCCTGGCGGAGAGCGCTGTCCATGGGGAACACAACTTCGGGCATCCGTAACATCGCGCTGGTCGGACAGGCCGGCGCGGGCAAGACCTCACTGGTGGAGACACTGCTGCTGCAGGCGGGCGCGACCCGCGCCAGAGGAAGCCTGGCGCGCGGCACCACGGTGTCGGATTTCGATCCCCAGGAGAGACGCCTGCAGCACTCGCTCGACACCACGATCTGCAGCTTCGACTGCCACGGCATCCACGTCAACCTGATCGACACGCCGGGTTATCCCGACTTTCTCGGCAAGACGCTGGCGGTGCTCGAGGCGGTGGAGGCGGTGGCGATCGTCGTGAGCGCGGTGAGCGGAGTCGACACCCTCACCCAGCGCCTCATGGAGTTCGCGCGCGATCGCGAGCTGTGCCGCCTCGTCATCGTGAACAAGATCGACAGTCGCGACGCCCGCTGCGCGGACGTGCTGGCGCAGCTTCGGGAGGCCTTCGGGCCGGAGTGCCTGCCGCTCAACCTGCCCTCCGGCGGCGGCGACAGCGTGGTCGACTGCTTCTTCCAGAACCAGGGGCGCGCGACGGATTTCTCCTCGGTCGCCGCGGCGCACACGCAGATCATCGATCAGGTAGTCGAGCTCGACGAGAAGCTCATGGCGCTCTACCTCGAGCAGGGCGAGGAGCTCTCCCCCGAGCAGCTGCACGATCCCTTCGAGCAGGCGCTGCGCGAGGGGCACCTGGTGCCGGTGTGCTTCGCTTCCGCCGAGAGCGGCGCCGGAATGCCGGAGCTGTTACAGGTGTTCGAGCGGCTCATGCCCAATCCCGCCGAGGGCAACGCGCCGCCGTTTCTGAAAGGAGCGGGCGAGGCCGCGGTGCGGGTGGCGGTGACGCCGGATCCCGCCAAGCACGTGATCGCGCACGTGTTCAAGGTGAGCATCGACCCCTACGTCGGCAAGCTCGGGGTGCTGCGCGTGCACCAGGGCACGGTGCGTCAGGGGAGTCAGCTGTTCGTCGGCGACGCGCGCAAGCCCATCAAGATCGCGCACCTCTATCGCCTCCTCGGCAAGGAGACCACCGAAATCGGCGAGGCGGTGCCCGGGGACATCTGCGCGATCGCCAAGGTGGACGAGCTGCACCTGGATGCGGTGCTGCACGACTCGCACGACGAGGACCAGTACCACCTGAAGCCGGTGGCCTTCCCGCCCGCGATGCTCGGGGTCGCCATCCAGCCGGAGCGGCGGGGCGATGAGCAGCGGCTCGCCGACACGCTCCACAAGCTCACCGCCGAGGATCCGTGCGTGCGCATCGAGCATCACGCCGCGGTCAACGAGACCGTCCTCTACGGCATGGGCGAATTTCACGTGCGGGTGCTGCTCGAGCGCATGAGCGAGCGCTACGGCGTGCAGGTGAAGACCCACCCGCCGAGCATCCCGTATCGCGAGACCGTCACCCGGCCCGCCGAAGGGCACTGCCGTCACAAGAAGCAGACGGGCGGCGCGGGGCAGTTCGGCGAGGTGTACCTGCGCATCGAGGCGCTCGCGCGCGGCGCGGGCTTCGAGTTCGTGGACGACGTGGTGGGCGGCGCAATTCCCGGACAGTACATCCCCGCGATCGAGAAGGGCGTGCGGCAGGTGCTCACCGAAGGCGCGCTCGCCGGATTTCCGATCCAGGATGTGCGCGTGACGGTGTACGACGGCAAGCATCATCCGGTGGACTCGAAGGAGGTCGCCTTCGTGTCCGCGGGCCGCAAGGCCTTTCTCGATGCGCTCCAGAAGGCCTCGCCGATCGTGCTCGAGCCCATCATGCGCCTCGAGATCACCGCTCCCGCGAGCGCGATCGGCGACATCACGGGCGACCTCGCCACCAAGCGAGCCCGCATCAACGGCAACAACTCCCTCCCCGGGCAGCGGGCCACGCTGCAGGCCCTCGTGCCGCTCGCCGAGGTGTCCGAGTACCAGTCGCGCCTCAAGGCCCTCACCGGCGGGCAGGGCGCCTACACGATGGAGCTCAGCCACTACGATCCGGTGCCGCCGCGCAAGCAGCAGGAGCTCGCGCAGGCGTGGAAGCCGCGCGCAGAAGAGGAATGAGAGCCGCGCGTTCGGTGTGCGCGCTGGCGTCGCTCGCAGTGTGGACCGCGGGACCGCTCACCTCGACTACGGGATTCGCCGCGGCCGCGCCCGGCCTCTCAGGCGCCTACGCGAGCCGGGCGGCCTACGTGAACCGAGCCGTATGCACCGCGCCACCCGCCCAGGACGCTAAGAAGAAAACGGTCCCAGACGGCCACGCCAAGCCGAGCTCCTATGCCCCGCAGCCGCGCTCACCCGACCGCGCTTACGGCGCGCCGATCCAGCGGCCGATCCTCTCAAAGCACAAGCGCCCCAAGCACCGCACGGGCAAGACGCCAGGACCGACCCCGCCCTAGAACTGGACGCTCAAACCCAGCCGCCAGTACCGGCCGAGGATGCCCGCGAAGTGATAGGTCGGGTTGTAGTTGACGCCGGCGTAGTTCGCAGGATTGAGCGGGGGCAAGCGATTCGTCACGTTCAGCAGCGCCCACGATGCGCCGATCTTATCGGTGAACTTGTAGTCGCCCGTCAGATCGAGAACCGTGAACGAAGCGATGTGGCAATTGGTGATGTTGGTCCCGTACAGGCAGGCCGTCGTGCTGCCGGTCGCGTCCACTCCGGTCTGGTCCATGCCGCTCACGTAGCGGGCGGTCGCCGTCACGGTCGCAGCACCGATCGTAAAGGTGTTATCGAAGTTGGCGCGGTAGCGCGGCGTGCCGGCACCCGAGGAGAGGATGTACGGCGCCTCGGTTCCGACGTACTGCTGCTCAACGGGCGGGCTGCCCGGGAACGTCATCTTCCAGCTCAGGATCTTGGTGGCCGAGATGTTCCCCCGGTATCTGAGGGCCCCGGGGAGGTTGGCGCGCAGCCGCAGATCGATGTCGATACCGTCCGTCTGCAGCGAGTTGGCGTTGAGGTAACCCGATGCCACGACCGTCGGCCGCGGCGGCGAATTCGGGAATTGCGGGTCGGGATTGTCAAGCGTGATCACGTATCCCGGGGTCGGCTGACCGGCGAAGTACTCGCTGAGTCCGGTAGCGGTGTCGGGAGGCACGATTACGTTGGTTTTCTTGATCACGTAGTAGTCGGCCGAGACGTTGGCGAACTCCACGGGCTCGAACACGACGCCGAAGGTGCCGCTTTCCGACTTCTCCGGCTGGATCGACGGGTTCGCGGAATTCTGCAGTGCCAGGGAGTAGGGATTGGTGTAGGCGTCGTTGTTGTGCAGCGCTGCCCACGCAGATGCCTGGGCCTGAGGTGTGAAGGTGATGTAACCCAGCGACTGACTCGAGCCGTTCTCAGCAAAGGACGGCGCCCGGAAGCCGCGCGAGTACGTCCCACGCAGGGCGAGCTGCCTGAGGGGCGTCCACTTTATGCCGACCTTCGGAGTCGTCGAGTTGCCGAAGTCGCTGTAATGGTCAAAGCGGCCGGAGACGTTCACTTCCAGATGCCTGACGATCGGCAGTCCGAACTCGGCGTAGCCCGCGAAGGCTGTGCGCGAGCCGATGGTCTGTGAGATTCCCAGGGCCTGAACGTCGTTGTTCGGATTCAAATTCGGGTCGTTCTGCGCCTCATACCGCGCGTCCACCCCAAGCCCCAGCCCGAGCGGCCCGCCGGGCAGTTGTGCGAGCTCGCGTGTCGCACGGAAATCAATGGAGTCGAGATCCGTGGTCGAGGTCTTGGGGAGCGCCGGCGCGATTGCCGCTCGCGTCGTCGCGCTGTTGGTCGCGGGGTTGACGAAGTTGTAAGTCCCATTCGTGACGTCGTTGAGCAGCTGCTTGTAGCTCAGGAGCCCGTACCAGGTGGTGCCGAGCCACGAGTGGTTCACGACCAGGGCCGAATCGTAACTCCAGCCGCCCAGATCGCCTTTCAGCCCGGCGACCAGACGCAGATTGTGGTTCTTTTCGATGATCGCCGACCCAATATCACCGAAGGCGTAGTTGATCAGCGCATACGGGCAGGAGTTGGTGGCGGCGCAGGCTGCGTTGGCGAACGGATCGTTCGGATTGAGTGCGCCGGTCGGAAGCACGGGCGGCAACGCGAGGAAATTCGTGTTGTTGGGGGTGCCGGACTCGATCTGCGCTGGCGCGAGATCGATGTTGACCTGATTCTGGTAATAGCTCGCATTCACATAGGCGGTGGCGTTCTCCGAGATGCGCGCCGCCACTCGCGAGTAGAGCCCGACGCGTGTCTGCGCCGGCTGGTCGTCCAACTGGCCGAACACCCCGTTCTGCCACGAGCAGTAGCTGCCCTGCGCCGGATCGACGACCTGCGTCTGTCCCGCGACGCATGGGCTCAGCAGTTGCGCCACGGCGCCCGCGTTAGGGGTGCCCGAAGTCAACTTGCCCGGGGTCGACAGCGTTCCCGGCGTGACCGTCGCGGCGTAGGAGCCGCTGAGGTTGGCCGGTTGACCGGCGGAAAGGTTTGTACGGGAACGGGCGCCTCGTAAACAGGATTCGGCCGTCGCGTTGGTACTCGAAGCTCACCATGGCGTTATAGCGATCAGTGTTCAGGTCGCCGGTGCCCGCACTGACGCTGAAATGCGCCGACGAGCCTCCACCACGCGTCGAGTCACCGATCTCGAGCTTCGATTCGCGGCCCTGATAGTTCTGCTTCAGGATCACATTGATGACGCCCGCGATCGCGTCGGCTCCATAGATCGAGGAAGCACCGTCCTTCAGCACCTCGATGCGCTCTACCGCGTTGATCGGAATGGTGTTCAGGTCTACGAAACTGCGAACGCCGTCATCGGCGAGCGCGTAGTTGGCCGCGCGCCGGCCGTCGATGAGCACCAGGGTCGAATTCACCGTGAGGCCGCGAAGCGCGATCCCGGACGAGCCAGCTGCGAAAGCCAGACCGAACGAGGTCGGTAACGTTCCACTGTTGTCCGCCGAGAGTGTACGCACCACGTCCGCGAAGGTCGTGTAACCGGTCGCCTGGATGTCGGCCGTCGAGATCACGGTGACCGGCGACGGCGTCTCAGCGTCGGTACGGCGCAGCAGGCTGCCCGTGACGACGATCTCTTGGAGCTTCTGGCCCGAGGAGGGTTGGGTGGGAGGGGGCACTTGGGCATACACAGCCACAGCGCCGCTGGCGGCGGTGAGCGCGGTCACCGCGAGCGCCCTCTTGATCGTGCGCGCGACTGGGTAACGAGTCATGTGTCCTCCCTGAAGCGAAGATGCCGCGTCGGTCTTGGTGCTGGTTGTCGCGATCGTCCCGCCTCGGAGTCCAGCCGGGCGGGGATCCAACAGCGTGGCAATGTTAGCAGCGGGCTCGAGTCGAGCGGAAGGTTCCGTTGCGTGCCGACAACGGGTTTTCACCCACATTCCCCTGCCCAGACTGAGGGTGTGACTAACGGTGTGATAAGGGGTCGGGAACGGAGCAGGCAGGGTGTGGGAGGCAAGCTCGCTTCGGGTGTGTAAGATCCCGTGCGGCGAGGCGGCTTACGTTTTGTTGTCGCTAGGCAACATCGCCGGGGATCCTTTCGCGGCCAGAAGGAGGAGCGGAGATGGGAGTTGTTCTTGCGGTCGATCGGGCCGCTGCGCGATGCGTGCTCGCGGGAACGCTGCTGTCGGCGGCGCTGTACGGCGGCGCGCTGGCGGCCCGGGATATCGGATCCGACGCGCGCGAGCTCACAGTCGCCCGCCTTCAGGCTGAGCTCGCCACCCATAGGACCAGTGTGCGCAGCATCGAGGCACACTACGCCGCCCGCATCGCAGCGCTCGATGCGCGCGGGCCCACGCTCCGGTCGGTGCTCGAGGTGAATCCCGATGCCGCTGCGATCGCGGCGCAGCTCGATTCGGCCGGCGGGCCCCGCGGACCGCTCTATGGCGTCCCGGTGCTGCTGAAGGACAACATCGACACGGCGGACCGGATGTCGACCACGGCGGGCTCTCTCGCGCTCGTCGACTCAAAGCCGGCGCGCGATGCCTTCATCGTGCAGCGGCTGCGCGCCGCCGGCGCCCTCATACTCGGGAAGACGAACCTGAGCGAGTGGGCCAACTACCGATCCAAACGCTCCTCTTCCGGGTGGAGCGGGCGCGGCGGGCAGACGAAGAATGCCTACGTCCTCGACCGCAACCCCTGTGGGTCGAGCTCCGGCTCGGGCACGGCCATTGCGGCCGACCTGGCGCTCGTGGCCGTCGGTACCGAGACCGACGGCTCGATCACCTGCCCGGCGAGCGTCAACGGTTTGGTCGGCATCAAGCCTACGGTGGGTCTCATCTCGCGTTCGGGCATCATCCCCATTGCGGCCAGTCAGGACACTGCGGGTCCCATGGCGCGGACCGTGGCGGATGCTGCGGCGCTGCTGACTGTGCTCGCGGGGTACGATCCGGACGATCCGGCCACGGCGCCGCTGCGCGAGCGGCCGCCCCCGGACTACAGCCGATTCCTCGACGCGACGGGCCTCAAGGGCGCGCGCATCGGCGTGATGCGCCACTTCGCCGGTTTTCACGAGGAGGTCGACGCGCTGTTCGAGCGCGCACTCGCGGCCTTGCACTCGTGTGGCGCGGTGCTGGTGGATCCCGCCGATATCGCGAACGCGGACAAGCTGGATGCCGATGAGCAGATCGTGCTGGCGTACGAGTTCAAGGACGGGATCAACCGCTACCTGGCCACGCGAGTGGGCGGCGGGCCGCGCACCCTGCAGGACCTCATCGCCTTCGACGACCGCGAGGCGGGGCGCGAAATGCCGTTCTTCCGGCAGGAGCTGTTCCTCGACGCGCAGGCGAGCACCGGCCTGACCGATTCCAAGTACCTCGAAGCGCATCTACGGTCGCACCGTCTCGCAGCCCGTGAGGGTATCGATGCGGCGCTCGCGAAGGACCATCTGGACGCCCTCGTCGCTCCGACCGTCGGTCCGGCGTGGACCACGGACCTCCTCAACGGCGATCACATCGTCGGCGGGGGCGTCACGACGCCGCCCGCGGTGGCGGGCTACCCGCACATCACCGTGCCGATGGGCGCCGTGCATGGGTTGCCGGTGGGGCTCTCGTTCGTCGGGGCCGCTTGGAACGAGGGACGCCTGGTGAGCTATGCGTACGCGTACGAGCAGACGACCCACGCGCGTCAACCGCCGCAGTTTCGGCCGACGGAGCCGTGAGAGGCTAATCGCACGGCCTGAGAGACACTGCTCGGGCGCCACCCCGCTCGCTCGCTACGGCGTCGGCTTCTTCCAGGCGACCGTGTCGCCGACTTTCAGCCCGAGCTTCGCCACCTCGCCGCCCTTGAGCTCGAGCACCCCGCTCACCGGTGTATCGGAGCTCAGCATGGTCATCGACATGGGTTGGGCGCGCTCGATGATCTTGGTGACGCGCCCCTGCGCACCGATGAAGAGCATGTCGAGCTCGATGTAGGTGTTCTTCATCCACATGGTCTCGACGCGTGGACTCTCGAGCGGGAACACCATGCCGCGTCCCTCGGGCAGGTCGCTGACGAACATGAGCCCCTGCTGGGCGCGCTCGGGCGTGTCGGCCACCCACACGTCGAACGGAAACTTGCGCACCGCGTGATGCTCGCCGCGGTGCGTGACCTCGAGCGAAGTGCGCGGAAAGGTCGCGAGATCGACCGGCGCCCCCGGCGTCTGCGCCAGCGCGAGTGCGGACGTCAGCTGCGCGAGCGCCGGCAGCACGGCGAAAGGGATTGCGCGCGGCGCGGGCATACTGCGTCTAGCCGGGGCCCCTGCGGGCCTGCGGGCGGGTGAGGTCGGGCGCGCTCCGGGCCGGCGCGTCCTCGAACACCGCGTTGCCCGCAAAGTCGAAGCGCGTGACGAGAATGCGCGCGTCGCTGTTCAGCGCGCTCGCAGGCGATGTGCAGAAGCCGCGCGCCACGACGCGCCAGGTGCGCAGCGGCCCGCCGAGTGCGCCGAGCCGCTCCTGGCGCAGCTCATCGACCGTGCAGTGCTCGTCGCCGCGCGTGGCGAACACCCGCTCTTCGCCCTCGAGGATCACCGTGAGATTGGTGGGCAGGGCGCGCCCGGCGCGCCCTTCATGCACCGCGCGCACACCGAACACCAGGCGCAGCCGCCGTCCGTCGCCGTGCGGCGGGCCGGCGAAGCTCATGCGCAGCGCGCTGCCGTCGGGGCGCAGTCCGCCGTCGCACTCGATGTCGGCGTTGCGCCAGTTGATGTCGAGATTCAGCGCACCGCGAATACGCGCTCTCAGATAGCCGTTGCCGGTCGGCAGGCAACCGTGCGAGACAGCTGGCGCCGCCGGCGGCGGCCCGGCGGGGGACAGGCCCGCGGGCGCGGGCGGGGCCGCAGTTGAGCCCGGCGCGGGACCCGTGACCGCGATCGCTCCGGGCGCCGTCGCGGCAAGGACCCACAGCAGCGGTGCACAGCGTGGCATGCGGGGTTGAGTGTACCGCGCCGGGTGGACGGCACGTCCCTCACGCGCCCGGTACCACCAGCAGAGCCTTGGCGAGACGCGCGTGTCCGCGGGCAATCCCGCGTGCCACGTGCATGAGAAGCGTCACGATTACGATCCCTGAGACCATGCACAGCAGCGCACCGACGAGCGTGTGCGGTGAGTTCCAGTGCCAGTCGTCGATCCGGATCATGCTGCCCGGCACGCCCGGTACCAGGTCGAACTCGCGCGTCAGCAGGACGAGCGGCGCGAGCGCCAGGCGCAGTCCGACCGAAAGTCCGGTCACCGCGACCGTGAAGTAGATGATGCCGAGCGGCAGCATGAGGAGCAGGTACAGGAGCGTCGTCCAGGTGCGCACGTCCGTGAGCATCGCGCCGATGCGGCTCCACCAGCTCGCCGGCGCGCCGGGATGCAGCGGGCGCCGCGGCATGCGCTCGCCGGTCATCGCCTCGAGCAGTCTCCCTTCGCCGAGCGCGATCACGCGCGCCATGCCGATGAACGCGAGGAAGAACGGGATGCCGATGATGAGGAATGCGAAGCCGGCCGACAGCGACACGCCGGTGACGACGAAGGTGAAGTAGACGACGCCGGTTGCGAGCGTCAGCAGCATGTAGAAGAGCGAGGTGTAGGAGCGCGGGTCCTGATAGACGGCGAAAAAGCGCGCGAGGCCCGAGCCTTCCCCGGCGGCGCGCGGGGCGGGCGTCTTGAGCGCCGCTTTCACCTTCGCCTCGGTGTCGCGGTAGGCCGCGGCGACTTCCTCAGGCGCACCGTAGGTGCTCGCGATGAGCTCGAGTACGTCGGCCTCGGACTTCCCCGGGTGAGCGGCGACCTCGGCGCGCAGGTACTCCTCGGCGTCGTAGAGCGCGTCCTGGATCAGCGCCGGATCCTGTCCCTCGAGCGCGCGGCGCAGCTGCTTCAGATACTCATCGATCGAGCGGGGAGCATTGACACTCATGGGGCGTTTCCTTCGATGAAGCGATCGACAAAGCCGCGCGTCTGACGCCAGATGGCGCTCCACTGCCGGAGCATGGCGCGGCCGTCGTCGGTAATGCGGTAGTAGCGCCGCGGCGGACCGGAGTAGGAGGGCACGATGCGGCTGGTGGCGAGGCCCGCGGCCGCTAGGGTGCGCAGCACGGGATAGACGGTGCCTTCCTTGAAGAGGGCCTCGCCTTCGTTGGCCTTCTGCAGCCGCTTGGCGATCTCGTAGCCGTAGAGATCCTCCTGGCTGCGCTCGAGCACGGCGAGCAGGACCAGGGCCACGAGCCCCGCGTTGAGGTCCTTCTGAAACTTGCGTGCCTGACTATCATCCATATCATAGTATTATTAACTGTATAGTATTATAAATCAACTAGTATATTTCTACAGGAGTAGCCTCAGGACGGGGATGGGGTGGGCGTCAGCCCATGCCAACGCGCATGAGCCAGAGCGGGTGGGCCGGCGGCTCCCCCGGGCCGGACTGCTAGACTCCGCGTTTTTCCGCGGGACAGTGATGAGGAACTCGCTCCTGGAAGTCACGCCCGTCATCCCGGAAAGCCTCTCGCGGCTGCCCGAGCTCGCCGCCAATCTCTTCTTCAGCTGGCACCGTCCCACGCGGGCGCTGTTCGAGGATCTCGATCCCGAGCTGTGGAAGCAGACCAACGGCAACCCGCGCCTGATGCTTCGCTGTGTCGACCAGCTCGCCCTCGACCGGTACGCGCGCGACGAGGTGTACCTGGCGCGCTACCGCCAGGCCCTCGAGACGCTCGAGGCCTACTTGAGGGTGACGACGCCGGCGGGGGACGAGCCGCTCGTGGCGTACTTCTGCGCCGAGTACGGCTTTCACGAGAGCTTCCCCATCTACTCCGGTGGGCTCGGCGTGCTCGCCGGGGACTACTGCAAGGCGGCGAGCGACGAGCGCGCCAATTTCGTCGCGGTGGGGCTGCTCTACGAGCAGGGCTATTTCACTCAGACCGTCGACAACGACGGCGTGCAGCACGCCGAGTATCGCGAGCGTGACCCGCGCGACCTGCCGGTCGAGCCGCTGCGCAGCGCCGCGGGCGAGTGGCTGAAGGTCTCCGTGCGGATCGCCGGCCGCGTCGTGGTGGCGCGCCTGTGGAAGGCGCAGGTCGGCCGCGTGCCGGTGTATCTGCTCGACACCAACTGCAACGAGAACGTGCCCTCCGACCGCGACATCACTCACCGCCTCTACGGCGGCGACGAGTCGACCCGCGTGCGCCAGGAGATGATCCTCGGGATCGGGGGCATCAGGACTCTGCGCGCGCTCGGGGTGCAGCCCGCCGTGTGGCACCTCAACGAGGGGCATGCGGCGTTTCTGATCCTCGAGCTGCTGCGCGAGCACCTCTCGCAGGGACTGCCCTTCAACGCGGCCCTCGAGGCAGTGGCCGCGGCCTGCGTGTTCACCACCCATACACCGGTCGCGGCCGGCCACGACGCCTTCGGGCACGAGTTGATCGTCGCGCACTTCGGAGACTTCGTGCGCGAGCTCGGCGTGCCGGTCGAGCGCGTCCTCGATCTGGCGCGCGCCCCCTCGAGCCCGGGTCTCTTCAACATGACGCGCCTCGCGCTCTCCGGCACGCGCCACGTCAACGGCGTGAGCCGCATCCATGGGGCGGTGTCGGCGCGGCTGGTCGCGGACCAGTGGCCCGAGGTGCGCCCCGAGGACAACCCGATCGGCTTCGTGACCAACGGCGTGCACGTGCCGACCTTCCTGCACCAGTCCTGGATGGATTTCTTCGATCGCGAGCTGGGGAGCGAATGGCGCGAGCGGCTGCGGGATCCGGAATTCTGGCACGCGCTCGAGCGCTTGCCGGACGAGCGCTACTGGGCGACCGCGCAGGAGGTGAAGGCGCGGATGCTCGCGAGCGTGCGCGAGCGGCTGCAGCGCGAGTACGAGCGCAAGGGCCTCTCTCCCGCGCAGCTGCGGCACGTGACGCGCCTGCTCGATCCCCAGCGTCCCGGGGTGCTGACCCTCGGCTTCGCGCGGCGCTTCGCCACCTACAAGCGCGCGACGCTCCTGCTGCGCGACCGCGCGCGGCTCGCGCGCCTCGTCAACAACCCCGAGCGCCCCGTGGTGCTGCTCTTCGCCGGCAAGGCCCACCCGGCGGACGAGCCCGGCAAGCAGCCTCTGCGGGAGCTCCGCCAGCTCATGCTGAGCCAGGAGTTCGTCGGCCGGATCATCTTCCTCGAGGACTACGACCTGCAGCTCGCCCGCAGCCTCGTCTCGGGCGTCGACGTGTGGCTCAACAACCCGATTGCGCCGCTCGAGGCGAGCGGCACCTCCGGCATCAAGGCGGCCATCAACGGGCGCCTCAACCTGAGCATCCTCGACGGCTGGTGGGCGGAGGGCTGCAAGCAGGACAACGGCTGGGGCATACCGCCGGCCAACGTTCAGGATCCCGAGCGGCGCGATGCGCTCGAGGCCGAGCTGATCCTCGCCACGCTCGAGGAGGAGGTGCTGCCGCTCTACTACACCCGCGACGAGAGCGGCTGCCCGGAGGCGTGGGTTCAGCGCAGCAAGCGCGCCATGATGACCGTGATCCCGGCATTCAACATGCGCCGCGTGCTGTTCGACTACACCCGCGGGCTGTACCAGCCGGCGGCGGCGCAGCACCGGCGTCTCACGGCCGAGGGCTTCGCCGGCGCCCGCACGCTCGCCGACTGGAAGACCCGCGTGCGGCAGGCCTGGCCCAAGGTGAGCCTCCGGCTCCTCACCGATGCGACACGCGATCTGCCGCGCGGCGAGCGGCTGCGGCTGCGCGTGGCGGCGGGGCTGAACGGGCTCACCCCCGCGGACGTGCGCGTGGAGTTCGTCGCCCGGCGACTGTTGCCCGAGGCCGAGCTCACCCCCCCGCCTCTGTCCTCCTACAACCAGCCGCCCCGCGAAGGCCTCTGGCAGGCGCGTTTCTCGGCGACCGAGGAGCAGGACACGGACGGCGCCATGGTGTTCGCGCTCGATGTCGAGCCGAAGGAGTGCGGCCAGTTCCGGACCGAGGTCCGCATCTACCCGTGGCACGAGCTGCTCTCGCACCCCTACGAGCTCGGACTGATGAGATGGCTGTGAGCGGCGATGCCGCCGGGGTCGCCGGTGCCGAGGTTGCGCGGGCGATGCGGCATGCGGTGTAGTACGGCCCATGGTCCGCCAGCCCGCACGCGCCTCGTCCGGTCGGTACGTGAGCCGCCTGACGGGCGGCACACTCGCCATCATCATGGCGGGCGGGCGCGGCGAGCGGCTCCGCGACCTGACGGCGCACCGCTGCAAGCCGGCCACGCCCTTCGGCGGCAAGTTCCGCATCATCGACTTCGTGCTGTCGAACTGCGTGAACTCCGGCATCCGCCAGATCTCCATCCTCACTCAGTACAAGACCCAGTCGCTGATCCAGCACGTGCAGTACGGCTGGGGCTACCTGCGCGGTGAGTTCGGGGAGTTCATCGAGGTGGTCCCCGCGCAGCAGCAGCTCGGTCCGGTCTGGTATCGCGGCACGGCGGACGCCGTGCACCAGAACATCGAGCTGATCGTCTCGCACCGGCCCAAGCACGTGCTGGTGCTCGCAGGCGACCACATCTACAAGATGGACTACGGCCCGATGATTGCCTACCACGTGGAGAAAGGCGCCGACATCACCGTCGGGGTGGTCGAGGTGCCCGCGCGCGAGTCGCGCAACTTCGGCGTGCTCACCGCGACCGAGTGGAACCGGGTCACCAAGTTCGCCGAGAAGCCCGAGGCGCCCGACACGCTGCCGACGCGTCCCGACACGATTCTCGCCTCCATGGGCATCTACGTATTCAACACCCAGCTGCTCGAAACCCTGCTCGCCGCGGACGCCGCGAACGAGACCTCGGTGCACGACTTCGGCAAGAACATCCTCCCCGAGGCCATCGCCGGCAACAAGCAGGTGTTCGCCTACCCGTTCCAGGACGTGAAGACCCGGGCGCAGAGCTACTGGCGCGACGTCGGCACCATCGACGCCTACTACGAGGCCAACCTCGAGCTGGTGCACGTGCGGCCGGAGCTCAACATCTACGACGAGGACTGGCCCATCTGGACCTATCAGGGCCAGCGGCCGCCCGCGAAATTCATTCTCGACGAGGACGGCCGCCGCGGCATGGCCGTCAACTCCATGGTGTCGGGCGGCTGCATCATCTCGGGGGCGGTGCTGCGCGAGTCGCTGCTGTTCTCCGACGTGCGCATCGAGGAGCGCACGAGCATCCATCGCTCCGTGATCCTGCCGCACGCGGAGATCGGCCGCGGCTGCACCATCTCCCGCGCCATCATCGACGAGGGCTGCGAGGTGCCCGACGACATGCGCATCGGCGTCGAGCGTGAGGCGGACGCGCGCCGCTTCCACGTCACCGAGAGCGGCGTGGTCCTGGTCACCGCCGACATGCTGCGCGCCCTGCGCGGTGGGTAGACGTGGCCGCCGCCGCGACCCGCCTGCCGGTGATCCTGCTGTGGCACATGCACCAGCCGCAGTACTGCGATGCGCTCACCGGTCAGTACGAGCTGCCGTGGACCTACCTGCACGCGGTGAAGGACTACACCGATATGGCGGCGCACCTCGAGGGGAGCTCCGCGGCGCGCGCCGTGGTGAATTTCACGCCGCTCCTGATCGAGCAGCTGGACGAGATCGCGCGGCGCATCGCGGAGCATCTCGAGGCGGGCGCACCACTCCCCGATCCGATGCTCGCGCTCCTCGGCCCCGACCCGGTGCCGATGGAGCCGGCGCAGCGGCTCGAGCTTCTGCGCGGCTGCCTGCGCGCGCAGCGCAAGCAGATGATCGAGCGCTTCGGCCCGTATCTGGAGCTCGCGACCATCGCCGAGACCCTGGGAACGCCGGAGCGCATCGCCTACGCCTCCGACCAGTTCATCCACGACCTCGCCGTCTGGTATCACCTCGCCTGGCTCGGCGAGACCGTGCGGCGCACGGATCCGCTGGTCGCGCGCCTCACCGAGCGCGGGCGCGACTTCTCCGCGGCGCACCGCCGCGACCTCTTGTCTCTGATCGGCGAGCTGGTCGGGCAGGTGCTGCCGCGGTACCGCCGGCTGGCCGAGGCCGGACGGTGCGAGCTCTCCGTCACGCCCTACGGGCATCCGATCCTGCCGCTGCTGCTCGACTTTCGGTGTGCCCGCGACGCCGTCCCCGAAATGCCGCTGCCCCGGCACGCGGCATACCCCGGAGGGGCGGCGCGCGCCGCCTGGCATGTCGAGGAGGGCATCCGCGTGTTCGAGCGCGCTTTCGGCCACCGGCCCGCAGGGTGCTGGCCGGCCGAGGGCGCGATCAGCGCCGCGGCGCTTCAGCTCCTCGCCGCCGGCGGCTTCCGCTGGGCCGCGAGCGGCGCCGCGGTGCTGCGCGGGAGCCTCGAGCTCACCTACGGCCAAGCGGCGCTGGACCCGCTCGCCTTCAGCCGCCCTTACCGGCTGGCCGGCACCGGCATGGACTGCTTCTTCCGCGATGACATGCTGTCCGACCTCATCGGCTTCACCTACGCGACCTGGCACGGCGACGATGCCGTCGCCAACCTCGCCAACGAGCTCACGCAGCTCGCGCGCCGCTACGAGCCGGGCGGAAATCACGCCGTGCTCATCGCTCTCGATGGCGAGAACGCCTGGGAGCATTACCCGTTCAACGGCTTCTATTTCCTGCGCGCGCTCTACCAGAAGCTCGCCGAGCATCCCCAGTTCGAGCTGATGACGCTCTCCGAGTGTCTGGCGCGCGGGATTCAGCCCATGCCGCTCCCGCAGGTCATGGCCGGAAGCTGGGTGCACGGGACGCTCGCCACGTGGATGGGCGATGCGGCGAAGAACCGGGCGTGGGATCTGCTCTGCGACGCCAAGGAGGCCTACGATCGCGTGGCGGCGGAGCTCCGCGACCCGGCCGAGCGCGCGGCCGCGGGGCGCCAGCTCGCGCTCTGCGAGAGCTCCGACTGGTTCTGGTGGTTCGGGGATTACAACCCTGCGGATGCGGTGAGCCAGTTCGACCGCCTGTACCGGCGACAGCTGCTGGTCCTCTATCGCCGACTGAATCTCGCGCCCCCGGCGCAGCTGGCGCTGCCGATCTCCGAGGGGCACGGCGCTCCGGAGCACGGCGGAGTCATGCGCCGCGCCACCGCCGGCTGAGCCCCGGCGGACTCGGTGCCACGTGGCCAGCATGCGATTGCCCGTGTTCGATCGGCGCCGTGCGGGCGTGCTGCTGCCGATGTCCGCGCTCGAGGCAGCGCTCGGGCGCGGCGGGCGCGCCTTGATCGACTGGCTGGCTGAGGCGGGGTTTTCCGTCTGGCAGATCCTGCCCGCGGGCCCGGTGGGCGAGGATCGCTCGCCCTACTGGGTGCGCTCCGACTGCGCCGGGAACCCCGCATTTCTCGACCCGGCGGAGCTGCCCGATCCGGCCGGTTCCGTCGATCCGGAGTTCCTGGCGGCGTCCGCCTCGTGGCTCCGCGACTACGCGCTGTTCGAAGCGCTCACACGCGCGCACGCCGGGGCGCCGTTCTGGGAGTGGCCACCCGCGCTGCGCGATCGCGAGCCCGAGGCGCTCGCGCGCGCTCGCGCGGGCGGCGGCTGAGCTCTCGGGCGAGGTGGCGCGCCTCGAGCGCGAGCAGTACGCGTTCTACGTGCAATGGAACAGGCTGCGCGCGTACGCCCTGTCGCGCGGGGTGCGGCTGCTCGGCGATCTGCCCTTCTACGTCGGCCCTTCCTCATTGGAAACCTGGGCACATCGCGAGCTGTTTCAGCTGAAGCCCTCCGGCGAGCCGGCGGCCGTCGGCGGCGTGCCGCCCGACTACTTCTCGCCCGTGGGGCAACTGTGGGGGAATCCCGTATACGACTGGCAGGCCCTGAAGCGCACCGGTTTCGCGTGGTGGCTCGCGCGAGTGCGCGCGCAGCTTGCGCGCATGGATCTCCTCCGGATCGATCACTTCCGGGCGCTCGCGGCGTACTGGGCCGTGCCCGCAGGCGCCCCCGACGCGCGCGGCGGCGCCTGGCAGCACACGCCGGGCGAAGAGCTCCTGCGCCGGATCCTAGATGAGTTCAGCGACCTGCCGCTGGTCGCCGAGGATCTGGGCCTCATCACCGAGGACGTGCTGGCGCTCAAGAACGGGTTCGGCATCCCGGGGATGCGCGTGCTGCAGTTTGCTTTCGACGGCGAGCCGGACAACCCACACCTGCCGTATCTCTACGATCGCGACTGCGTGGCCTACTCCGGCACCCACGACAACGACACGACCCTCGGCTGGTACCGCAGCCTCGACCGCGACACCGCGCAGCGCGTCGACTACTTTCTGCGGGCGACGGCGGAGGCGATGCCCGAGGCGCTGATCCGCGCCGCTCTCGCCTCCGTGGCGCGCCTGGCGGTCATTCCGGCGCAGGACCTGCTCGGGCTCGACTCGGCGGCGCGCCTCAACACTCCGGGGACCGTGGCGGGGAACTGGACCTGGCGGCTGCCGCCCGGTGCGCTGACGACCGAGCTCGCGCATCACTATCGCCGCCTGAACGGCGCCTTCGGGCGCGCGCCGGGATGAGTGCCGGTATGAGCGTCGGGATGAGCACCGGTATGCGCGGCCTCGCCGGGCTCGCGGCCGCCGTGCTCCTCGGCAGCTGCGCGCTGGCGCCGAGATTCACTCCTCCGAGGCTCTCGATCGCCGACGTGCAGCTCGAGGGCGGCGATCTGTGGGAGCAGCGGCTCCGGGTGCGCCTGCACGTCGAGAACCCCAACAGTCGCCCCCTGCCCGTGAAGGGGCTCGAATACACGCTCGAGGTCGCGGGCCAGCAGCTCGCACGCGGCGCCTCGGCCGCGAGCTTCATCGTGCCGGCCATGGGGGAGAGCGAGTTCGACACGAACGTCACGACCAACCTCGCGGGGACGCTCCTCACGCTCCTCGGGCGAGGTCCGGACGGCCTCGGGCGGAGCGTCGAGTACCGTCTCACCGGTAAGGTCTCGCTGTCCGAGGGGCTGATGCGATCGATCCCCTTCGACGAGCGCGGCAGCTTCAGGCTGCAGTGAGGCGCCCGTAGAGAGCCACGTACTCCCCGACCTGGCGCTCCCAGGAGAAGTCCTGCGCCATGCCGTTCCTGAGGAGGCGCGCCCAGTGCGCAGGCTGCGCGTACAGGTCGAGCGCCGTGTTGAGCGCCCGCTCGAGCGCACCGGGGTTGAAATCGTCGAACACCACGCCGGTCCCCGTCCCGGGGGCGGGCTCGTAGTGCTGCACGGAATCGGCGAGTCCCCCCGTGCGGCGCACGATCGGGACCGTGCCGTAGCGCAGGCTGTACATCTGGTTCAGCCCGCACGGCTCGTAGCGCGAGGGCATGAGAAAGAGGTCGCTCGCCGCCTCGATCCAGTGCGCGAGCTCGTCGTCGTAACCCGAGTGGAAGCGCACCCGTCCGGGGAAGTCCTGCTCGAGCGCGCTGAAGAACTCCTCGTACCGCGGCTCGCCGCTCCCGAGCGCCACGAAGGCGAGCGGCCGCTCGTCGAGCACCTTCGGCAACGCCTCGAACATGAGCTCGATGCCTTTCTGCACGGCGAGGCGGCTCACGATTCCTGCGAGTGGAACCTCCGGCGCCGTCGTGAGCTTCTCGCGCGCGGCGAACTGCCGCTTGAGCTCCCCCTTCACCGCCAGGCTGCCCGCGTCATAGTGCCGCGGCAGGTAGCGGTCGCGGCGGGGATCCCACTCCTCGTAGTCGACGCCGTTCAGGATGCCCGATACGGCGGCGCCGCGGGCACGGAGGCTGTCCTCGAGCCCCATGCCGTACTCAGCGGAGCAGATCTCGCGCGCGTGAGTGGGACTGACCGTGGTGATGAGGTCAGCGTAGATGATCCCGTGCCGCAGCGCGTTGATCCGTCCGCCGGCGAGATCGCCCGGGTGCAGCAGCTCCCTCGCAGCGGGCGCGAGCCCGAGATCCGCGATGCGCTCGGCGGCGAAGATGCCCTGGTAGCCGATGTTGTGGATGGTGAGCACCGTGCGGGTCGCGCGAAACAGTGGCTCGCGCGCCCACACCGTGCGCAGGAAGAGCGGCGCGAGCGCCGTGTGCCAGTCGTTGCAATGCAGAACCCCGGGCGCGAAGCCGAGCCGCCGGCACGCCTCGAGCGAGGCGCGCGTGAAGGCGAGGAAGCGCAGGTGCTCGTCGGGATCGCTGGTGTAGATCGCGCGGCGCGCGTAGAGCTCCGGACAATCGATGAGGTGCACGGGCGCGCCTCCCGGCAGCCGCCCGTGGAGCACCGAGAACACGTAGTGGTTCGGCCCCAGGGCGAGCGGCAGGCCCTGGAGGCCCTCGACCGGCTCGGCCTCGATGCCCGCCCGGTCGATGGACGCATAGCACGGGGTGAAGAGCCGCACGTCGTGACCGGCGCGGTGCAGGGAGCGGGTGAGTGCCCCGGCCACGTCCGCGAGCCCTCCGGTCTTGGAGAGCGGCTCGACCTCGGAGGCGAGCAGGCAGATGGCGAGTTTCTCTTGCATCGGGCGCTGTTGCGGCGAATGCCGGTCAGCTTACCGGATGCGTGTCAGGCTATCGAATGCCTGTTGGACCCTCGGGCGCCTGTCAGGATGCCGGACCGTTGTCAGGTTATGATGTGACAATGCAGCGCCTGCTGATCAGCATCGCGGTTACGCTGCTGCTGGTGGTCTCCATCGCCGTGGGGGTGGCCGTCGCCCGCTGGCCGCACCTGTGGCGGTGAGTTCCCGCACCCGCAAGAATCGGGTCGCACCCGGTGAGGACGTGACTATCATCACACCGATGAGCACCGAGCCCGCCTTCGTCGACAGCCGCGATTTCGCGCGCATCGCCCGTGCGATCCGCTTCATCGACGACAACTTCCGCAGCCAGCCGCGCCTGGCCACGATCGCCGGCTCGGCGCGCCTGTCGGAGTTTCATTTCAACCGCCTGTTCCGGCGGTGGGCCGGCATCACCCCCCGGCAGTACCTGGCGTTCGTCACCGGGCGGGCCGCGCGCGGCGCCCTCGTCAATGACGCCTCCGTGCTCGATGCGGCCTATGGCGTCGGGCTCTCCGGTCCCGGGCGACTGCACGATCTGATGGTGACACTCGAGGCGGTGACCCCCGGCGAGCTCAAGGCGCGCGGGCGTGACACGCCGATCAGCTACGGTTTCGCCGCCACGCCGTTTGGGCGTGCCCTCATCGCGAGCACGGTGCGCGGCGTGTGCCATCTGGCGTTCGTCGAGTCCGGAGGCGAGGCGGAGGCGGTTGCCGCCCTCGGCCACGGCTGGCCGCAGGCGCGGCTCGAGCGCGACGACCAGGCCGCCGCCGCACTCGCGGCGCGCATCTGGAGCTCGCCCCCGGATCCGGCCACGCCCCTGAAGCTCGCGGTGAAGGGCACGAACTTTCAGCTCAAGGTCTGGCAGGCGCTGCTCGAGCTCTGCTCCGCCGGGCCCACCACCTATTCGGCTCTCGCCGGCGCCGTGGGGCTTCCCGGCGCCGCCCGGGCCGTGGGCCAGGCCGTCGGCGCCAACCCCGTCGCGTGGCTGATCCCCTGCCACAACGTGTTGCGACGCGACGGCGCGCTCGGCGGATACCAGTTTGGCGAGGACCGCAAGCGCGCCATGCTCGCCTGGCAAGCGCTGGATGGGCTTCCACGCCCGGCCGACCGCAAGCGCCAGCCCGAGTCGTCCGGCGCTCTGAGGCACGCGCGGCCGGCGACGTAACGCAGCTCCGGCTCGACCCCTCGCTTCGACCCTAAAGCTTAGAGCCCCGTCAAGCTCGAAGCGGTGTCAATGGGTTGTCATATGGTCTAACATATTGATTCATAATAAAAATACTGAACTGTACACGGCGGGGCATCCCCCCGGAGCTGGTAAACTACTCGCCGTTTCCCCGCTGTCGAAACGCTCATGTCCGCCTCGCCCTACAAGCAGCTCGAACAGGAGTTCAAGCGCCTGCATGCCTTCCGCGGTGCTCTCGCGCTGCTGCGCTGGGACGCAGCCGTGATGATGCCTCGCGGCAGCGCCGACGTTCGCGGCGAGCAGCTTGCCGCACTCGAGACCGAGCATCACGCGCTCCTTACCGCGCCGCGCATCATCCGCCTCCTGGACCGCGCCCAGGCGAACACCCAGGGGCTCGAGGACTGGCAGATCGCCAACCTGCACGAGATGCGCCGGCAGCGCGATCACGCGATCGCGACCCCCGCGACGCTCGTTTCGCGCCTCACGAAGGCCGCCTCGCGCGCGGAATCGCGCTGGCTCGAGGCCCGCGCGCAGGGCAAATTCGAGGCCTTTGCGCCGTACCTCGAGGAAGTGGTCCATCTGGTGCGGGACAAGGCTGCCCTTCTCGGCCAGGCGCTCAACCTCGCCCCCTACGACGCACTGGTCGATGAGTTCAGCCCCGGGCTCACGACCGCGGACATCGACGCCATGTTCAAGGCGCTGTCGCGGCGGCTCTCCTCGCTCATCCGCGAGGTGATCGCCGAGCAGGAGGTGCGGCCGGCGCTGCCGCTCACCGGGAAGTTCCCCCCGGCCAAGCAGCGGGCGCTCGCCGTCGAGGTCATGAAGAGCGTCGGTTTCCCCTTTGACCGGGGGCGGCTCGACGAGAGCGAACACCCCTTCACCGAGGGGGTCCCGGGCGATATCCGGGTCACGACGCGCTTCGACCCCGACGACCTCTTCTCGGGTCTGCTCGGCGCGCTGCACGAGACCGGACATGCGATGTACGACCTCGGGCTCCCGCAGGACTGGCGCGACCAGCCCGTCGGCCGCGACCGCGGCATGGCTCTCGAAGAGAGCCAGTCGCTGCTGATCGAGATGATCGTGTGCCGCAGCCGGCCGTTCGTGCGCTACATCCAACCGCTGCTGGCGAAGCACTTCGGCACGAGCGGACCGGAGTGGGACGTGGAGAACATCTACGGCCACCTCACCCGGGTGCGGCGCGGACTGATCCGCGTGGATGCGGACGAGCTCACCTACCCGCTGCACATCATGCTGCGCTACGAGCTGGAGAAGCAGCTGCTCGCCGGGGAGCTGGCGGTGCGCGACCTGCCCGAAGCCTGGAACGCCGGGATGGAGGAGCGGCTCGGCATCCGCCCGGCGAACGATGTGGAGGGGTGCCTGCAGGACATTCACTGGGCGGTCGGCTCCTTCGGATACTTCCCCTCCTACGCGCTCGGGGCGGTCATCGCCGCGCAGCTCTACGAGAGCCTGCGGGCCGACGTACAGGGGCTCGACGAGCAGCTCGCGCGCGGGGAATTCTCGGGGTTCTTCGCCTGGCTGCGCACGAACGTGCACGGGCTCGGCGCCAAGGTGCCGGTGCAGGAGTTGCTGCGCGGCGCGACCGGCAAGCCCCTCTCGGCCACTTCCTTCATGCGCTACGTCGAGGCAAAGTACCTCGAGACTGCCGCGAGCAGCAGCGCCGCGGCCTGACGCGGCGGCTCGCGCGCTCCTCTCCCGCCGCCTGAAGCGAGTGCCTTGCGTCATGGTGACAGCCGACGCCGCGAAACCTTCCCGCACGCTCAAGCGTCTGAGCGCCCAGCTGCGCGGTGCCGTGGGCCGGGCGATCGCCGACTACCGCATGATCGCGGACGGCGATCGCGTGATGGTGTGCATGTCGGGGGGCAAGGACTCCTACACGCTGCTCGACATGCTCATCTCGCTCCGGCGCAGCGCCCCTGTGCGCTTCGAGTTGCTGGCCGTCAATCTCGATCAGAAACAGCCCGGCTTCCCCGAGCAGGTGCTGCCGCAGTACCTCGCCGCGGCGGGCGTACCGTTTCACATCATCGAGCAGGACACCTACAGCGTCGTGAAGCGCGTCGTGCCCGAGGGACGGACGCTCTGCGGACTGTGCTCGCGGCTGCGTCGTGGGGCGCTCTACCGCTTCGCCGCCGAGAACGGCATCACCAAGATCGCCCTCGGTCACCATCGCGATGACATCGTCGAGACGCTGTTCCTCAACCTGTTCTTCGGCGGACGGCTGAAGGCGATGGCGCCGAAGCTCCTGTCCGACGACGGTCGCCACGTCGTCATCCGGCCTCTCGCCTACGTCGCCGCGCGCGACATCGCCCGCTACGCGCGCGGCCGCGCCTTTCCGCTGATTCCCTGCACGCTGTGCGGGTCCCAGGAAAACCTGCAGCGCGTGGCGGTGAGGAAGATGCTCGAGCGCTGGGAGCGCGAGTTTCCCGGTCGCACCGAGTCGATATTCTCGGCGCTGCGCAACGTCGAGCCCGAGCACCTGGCCGACCCCCGGCGCTTCGATTTCGCCGGCCTCGAAGCCCGGCGCGTGGCGCCCGCGCAAGCCGCGCAGCCGGCGCCGCCCAAGGTCGCGCCGATGAGCGAGCAGGACGAGAACGCGCTCGCGGACGCCTTCGCGACCTTCCCCGCGCTCGCCTGAGGCCTTGCCATTGGACGGCTCCCCGCTCGCCGCGCCTGCCTCTCTCGCGCTCTCCAACTGCTACTGGGTGCTGCCGGGGAGGCTCCTCGCCGGGGAGCATCCGGGCGGCGCCACAGCGTCCGCGACCCGGGCGCGGCTGCGCCGCCTGCTGCAAGCCGGCGTCAGCACCTTCGTCGATCTGACGGAGCCCGACGAGCTCGCTCCCTACGATGCGGAGCTCCCGGTGAGCGTCGTTTACCTGCGCTTCCCCGTCCCCGATCACGGCATCCCGGCAGAGCCTTCGCGCATGGCGGAGATCCTCGACTGTCTCGGCGCGGCGCTGCGCGCCGGCCGCACGATCTATCTGCATTGCCGTGCCGGGATCGGCCGCACCGGCACGGTGGCCGGATGCGTGCTGCTCGAGCAGGGCCGCTCGGGCGATGCGGCGCTCGCCGAGCTCAACCGGCTCTGGCAGCACAGCGGACGCGCGCCACTCTGGCCGTGGATTCCCGAGACCCTCGAGCAGACCGAATACGTGAGGAGCTGGGCGCGACCGGCTTTCTCGGCACGCTGATCGGGCTTGCGGTGGGGCCCGCGGCAGCCGTCGAGCACGCCGCCGAGGCCGCCCGCACGAACCTGCCGGGCACCTGCCGTTCTCGGCGCCTGCCGAGCGCTGGCCGTGGCGCTCGAGGCCGCGCTCCGCGGCGAGCCCAAGGCCGCTATCCTCGAGCGGGCTCGGACGGCCCTCGGTGCTGCGGCGCACCCGGATCCATCCGGCGCCCAGCCTGCGAGCACCGCGCCGGCCGTGCAAAGCGCTCGCAGGTGCGCACTACACTGCAGGCACAATCCCAGCTTCCTGGCGCAACAGCCTGATCAAAAAGCAATTGATCGAAAGCACCACCGACCGCCTCCTCGCGCACGCGCTGCTGGACGTCGGCGGCTGAGCGCGGCTTCGCCAAAACGCGACTTTCTTCCGGTCGACCGCCAGCGATTCTTCGTGCAAAACCGGTGCTGCGCACCGCAGACACCGTGCGAGCGCTTGGGTAAGCTCGCTGCTGAGTTTCCCTCGAAGCCATCATCCTTCCGAGCTATGTCCCCGACTCGCCGGTCGAAAATCGCGGCGCGCGCACGGGCGCGGCGCTGGGCCCGCCTCTCCGACGAGCAGCTGCTCGCGATGCGCTTCTGTGACCTGAAGCTCTCGATCCAGCGCGCACCGCTCGCCCGACACGTGCGCCGGCTGTACGCGGACCTCGAGCGGCGCGGCATCGAGTTCAGGCCGCATGTGTGGCTCTCCGAGGAGTGGTTCTCGCCCGACGGAGTGCCGGGCATCGCCATGCCCTTCTATCTCGCCCATCCGCGCCTCGAGCGGCTCGAGCGGCGCATCATGCACGAGGCGGAGGGCGGCGACCCGCGGCTGCTGCTGCGAATCCTGCGGCACGAGGCCGGGCACGCGCTCGACAACGCCTACCGGCTGCGCCGACGCGGGCGCTGGCGGCAGGTCTTCGGCCCCGCCTCGCTTCCCTATCCGGCGCGCTACCGGGCGAGGGCCGGAAGCCGCCGCTACGTGCACCACCTCGGCGAGTGGTATGCCCAGGCGCATCCCACCGAGGACTTCGCCGAGACCTTCGCGGTGTGGCTCGCGCCCAAATCCGCCTGGCGCAAGAGCTACGCCGACTGGCCGGCGCTGCACAAGCTCAGGGCGGTCGACGAGCTCATCGCCAGCGTGCGCGGCAAGCGTCCGCCGGTGCGGAATCGCCTCCGCATCGAGCCCATCGAGCACAACACCCGCACGCTCGCGCAGCACTACCGGCGCAAGCTCGCGCGCAACCGTCAGATCCGCCGCGGGCTCGCCGACGAGCTGCTGCGCCGCGCCTTCACCTCCGAGCGCCCGCGCCGGCGTGCGCTGCGCGCGGCGACGCTGCTGCGCGCGGAGCAGCGGCGCCTCGGGGCGGCCGTGGCGCGCGCGTTGAAGATCGAGCGCTACAGCGTCAAGCAGGTGCTCGGCATGCTCATCGAACGCTGCGAGCGGCTCGGGCTCTACGTGCACGGCAACCGCCGCGACGCGCGGCGCTACTCGCGCTGGATGCTCGAGCGGCTCGCGGGACTGTACTCCCAGGGTGAGACTCCACACCTGCCGCTATGAGGCAACTGCGCACCCTGGCCGTGGTGCACAAGAGCCTGGTGCCGCCGGAGAGTCTCGAAGGTCACAGCGAAAAGGAAATCGAGGAGTGGCGCACCGAGTACGACGTCATCACGACGCTCCGCAAGCTCAAGCATGACGTGCGCTGCCTCGGCGTGCTCGACAGCCTGACGGAGCTGCGCAGCGCGATCGCCGAGTGGCAGCCGGACATCGTGTTCAACCTGCTCGAGGAATTCGACGGCATCGTCACCTACGATCAGCACGTAGTGGCCTTCCTCGAGCTGATGCGCCAGCCCTACACCGGCTGCAATCCGCGCGGGCTCCTGCTCTCGCGCGACAAGTCGCTCAGCAAGCAGCTCCTGGCCTTCCACCGCATCGCGACGCCGCAGTTCGCCGTGTTTCCCCGCGGCGCGCACTTCCATGTGCCGCGGAAGCTGCGCTTTCCGCTGTTCGTCAAGTCCACGGTCGAGGACGCATCGCTCGGGATCGCCCAGGCGTCCGTGGTGGAGGACGCCGCACGGCTCAGGGAGCGCATCGAGTTCGTGCACGAGCAGGTGAAGACCGACGCCCTGGTGGAGGAGTACATCGAAGGCCGCGAGCTCTACGTCGGGGTCATGGGGAACGAGCGGCTCACGCGGCTGCCGGTGTGGGAGATGGTGTTCGGCTCCATGCCGGATTCGCTCGCGGCGATCGCCACGCGCAAGGTGAAGTGGGACAAGCGCTACCAGGCGAAGTACGGCATCACCACGCACGCGGCCACGGATCTGCCGCCGCAGGTGCTCGCCGCGCTCGACCGGCTCTCGCGCCGCATCTACCGGGCGCTCGGCATGTCAGGCTACGCTCGCATGGATTTCAGGGTGACCGCGCAGGGGCAGGTCTACGTGCTCGAGGCCAACGCCAACCCGAATCTCGAGAGCGCCGAGGATTTCGCGGAGTCGGCGCGTGCCGGCGGCCTCGGCTACGGCGAGTTGCTCGAGCGGCTGATGGATCTCGGACTCAAGTACCGCGCGCAGTGGCGGGCAACCTATGGATGAGGGCGCACGCCGTGGACTCGTCTCCTGCGCGGGGTCCGCACGCGGGGCGGCGCCGCTCGTCGCGCTCGGGCTGATCGCCGCCGCGGCGTCCGCGCTCGGGCTCGTCGGGGGTTGCGCGAGCCAGGAGAAGCTGCGTAATCAGGAGCTCACTGAGCTTCTCGGTTGGCTGCCCGGCCGCTACGAGAGCGGCGTCCAGGCCGACAGCAGCGCCCGGCGGAGCCTCGAGCCCCCACCGGAGCGCGTCGCGCTGATCATCGCCAAGGTATATACGCCGCGGCTCGGCCGCCACGTGCTGTTCGCGCAGGAGACGGCGGCCGATGATCCGCGGCGCGTCATGAGCGAGCGGATGCTCAGCTTCAGGGTCGACGACAGGCGCGGCATCCTCGAGACCGTCTATGCGTTCAAGGACCCGCTGCGCTGGCGCGACGGGCAGGAGCACCTCGAGGTCTTCACGGGCGTCGTGGCGGAGGACGTGCTCACGGTGCCGGGCTGCGAGCTCGCCTGGAAGAAGGCCGGCGAGGAGTTCACCGCCACCCAGGATCAGTTGCTCTGTCGCGACGCCGGCGGTAACGCCGTGCGGTCAGCCGAGCTCACCCCCGACACGCTGGTGCTCGGCGAATATCGTTTCCGCAAGACGCGTTAGGGCGCGTCGGAGTGCTCGGCTGCCGCGGGCGATTTTTTCAGGTGCTCGTCGACCCAGTCCAGCACGGTGTGATACCAGAGCACGCTGTCGGCGGGCTTCAGCACCCAGTGATTCTCGTCCGGAAAGACGACCAGGAGGCTCTCGATGCCGCGTCGTTGCAGCGCCGTGAAGGCGGCTATCCCCTGGGAGTAGGGGATGCGGAAGTCCTGCTCGCCGTGGATGACCAGCATCGGGGTGCGCCACCGGGTCACGAAGTTGACGGGATTGGCCGCCTCGTAGCCCTGCGGGTGGCTATATTCCGGCCCGCCGAACTCCCACTCCGGGAACCACAGCTCTTCGGTCGCGTAGTACATCATGCGCTGGTCGAAGACGCCGTCGTGATTCACGATGCAGCGGAAGCGCTCCGGCCAGTTGCCCTCGATCCAGTTCATCATGAAGCCGCCGTAGGAAGCCCCGAGCGCGCAGGCGCGCTCGCCATCGAGCCACGGATACTTCTCGATCGCCGCGGCGAGCCCCTTCTGCAGATCGACGAGGGGCTTGCCTCCCCAGTCGCCGCGGATCGAGTCGGTGAACGCCTGGCCGTAGCCCGGCGTGCCGTGAAAGTCGATCATCGCCACCGCGTAGCCCGCGCCGGCGAACGTCTGCGCGTTCCAGCGGTAGGTCCAGAGGTTCCCGAACCCCACCTGCGGCCCGCCGTGCACGACGAAGGCGATCGGATATCGCTTCGCGGGCTCGAAGCCGTAGGGCTTCACGACATACCCGTACACCGTCTCGTCGTTCCAGCCCCTGAAGGTGAATTGCTCGAACTCGCTCATGCGCCGGGCGGCCAGCCGCTCGCGGTTGGCGTCCGTCAGCCGCTCGGCTCTTCCGCCGCGTAGTGCCACCGAGTAGAGATCGACGGGACCTGCGAGCGAGGCGAGCGCGTACACCACGCGCTCGCGTCCGGCGCTGAACGCCTCCACCGTCCCGCTCGCCACGAGCCTGACGGGGACTGCGGTCTTCAGGTCGACCCGGTAGAGCGCCCCCTGACCGAGCTCATCGACCGTCGCGAGCAGCGCCTTGCCGTCGGGCGTTGCGCCGAGCTGGTGGACGGTGCGATCCCAGCCGCCGGTGAGCGATCGCGCCGAGCCGCTGCGGGCATCCTTGAGCATGATGTGGAAGCGGTCGGACTCATAGCCCGGGCGCTCCTGCGCGAGCCATGCCAGATCCCCATTGGCCAGGAACACCGGTTGTGTATCCGCAGCCGGATTGGCGACGGTGAGATTCACCGCAGCGGCGCCGCCCTCGACCGGCACCTCGAACAGATCGAAGTTGGTCGACCAGGGCTCGGTGCGCCCGGCGATGCGCGCGGAGAACACCAGCGTCCGGCCGTCGGGGCTGAAGGCGAAAGCCTCATCGTCCCCGAAGGGCTTGTCCGGAATATCGGCATCGAAGCCCCGCGAGAGGTCAACCGGCGCGCCGCCGGCGCCGCCGCCGGGGGCGAGCGGCTGGGCGAACAGGTGAGAGCGTGTACCGTTGCTCCAGGTGTCCCAGTGGCGGACGAACACGCGCTCGTAGATGCGCGCGCCCGCCTTGTCCTTCGCCCTCGCGTCCAGCCGTTCCCGGGTGCAGCCGAGCGTCGGGCAGTCGGGGAAGACTTCCATCGAGAGGGCGAGCAGGTCACCGCGCGGCGACACCTTCAGCGATCCGACGTCGAGCGGATAGTCGGTCACCTGCAGCGCCTCGCCGCCGCTCGTCGCGATGCGCCAGACCTGGCCGCTCCCCGAGCGCGTCGAGATGAAGTAGAGCGTGCGACCGTCAGGGGACCAGCGCGGACTCGAGTCGCTCGCCTTGCCGCCGGTCAGGCGGCGAGGCGCTGCGCGGCGCGGCGCGAGATCGAGCAGCCAGAGGCTCGTACGGCCCTTGTTGGCGTCCATGTCCGTCTGCCGCTGCACGAAGGCGAGCTGGCGGCCGTCGGGGGAGAGCTGTGGGTCGGTGATGCGCTCGAGTCGCACCAGGTCGTCCACGGTGAAGGGCGCGCCGGCGCCTGCGGCCTGCGCCGCGCCGCCTGCGGCCTGCGCTGCGCCGGCAACGGCGGCGGGCGTGGTGACTGCGACGAGCCCGGCCAGCGCGAGCCCGCGCGCCGCGCGGCACCTCACTAACCGGGGTCCCACGAAATTGCGCATCTTGCTGAGCGGTGAGCGCTTGCCGGGCATGTCAGGCGCAATTTCGTGGGGTGGTTAACCCACCTCGTCGACGGCGATGGTCCAGGGCTCCTGCTTGGCGGCCGCCAGCCAGGCCTGAAGAGCCGCATCCTCGAGCACGCTCGCCATGTACCAGCGCGCGGTCTGGGAGATACGCGCGCCGTAGGTGTTGAAGCGCAGTACGACCGGCGCATACATCGCATCGGCCACCGTATATTCGGCGCCGAAGAGCCACGGGCCCCCACTCCCGAAGCGCTGCCGGATGTCGTTCCAGATCTCGTCGATCCGCTCGATGTCCGACTCGAGCGCCGGCGTCATGGCGGTGCGCCGGTTACGGGCGCGGGCGTTCATGGGCCACAGCGTGCGCAGATTGGCGAAGCCGGAGTGCATCTCCGCGGACACCGAGCGCGCCACCGCACGCGCCTCGCGCGGCTGCGGCCAGCCCTTGCCGGTGAGCTCCGCGACGTACTCGCAGATGGCGAGCGAGTCCCATAGGGTGAGCTCGCCGTGGCGCAATATCGGCACGCGGCCGCTCGGTCCGTACACGTCGATCTCGTCGTGCGTGCCCGGGGTGTCGAGCTGGATCACGATCTCCTCGAATTCCACTCCCGCGTGCTTCAGCAGCAACCACGCCCGCAGCGACCATGAGGAGTAGTTCTTGTTGCCGATGATGAGCGTGAGCTGCGCCATGGGAGTGGAGACCTTGCGGGGTGCGGCGAGCGGCGTCCGTGCCGTTGCTCGACCGCGATCATACACTCCGGGATGGGTCGAGCGAGCGGCCTCACACGGGCAGCGTGCGGCCGCGGGTCTCCAAGAGCACGAAGCGCGCGAGGAGCGCCGCGCCGAGCGGCACCAGCGCCAGCCAGCACATGACGCGCATGAGTGCGCCGCTCGAGCCGCCCGCCGCGGCGGTCACGAGGCCGATCACGAACGGCCCGGAGGCGGCGAAGACGCGCCCGATGTTGTAGCAAAAGCCCGCGCCGGTGGCACGCAGCCGCGCCGGGAAGAGCTCCGGCAGGTAGAAGGTGAAGGCGCCGAAGATGCCGTACACGCCGGCGCCGACGAAGAACAGCATCGACAGCCGGGTCTGCGGCGCGAGGACGAGGCCGAAGGTCGCGAACAGCGCGAGGGCCGAAAACAGGAAGTAAGCGATGAACATCGGGCGGCGACCGAGGCGCTTCGCGAGCGGCGCCGCCGCGAAGGCGCCGAGGAGCCCCCCGAGATTGAAGGCATTGGAAGCGTGAGCCTGCCAGGAGGCGGCGAGCTGCCTGGCGGCTGCCGGAAGGAGTCCGGCGCTGGCGGCGTCTTCGGCCGCGAGCGTCCGCCCGAGGAGCGGAATGAAGGCGTTGCACGCCCACCACGCGAGTACCGCGATGACCGCCGCGAAGACCCCGCTCAGTGTCGCGGCGCGCATCCGCGGGCCGAACAGCTCCCGCGGCGTGGACGGTCGCGTGCGCGCGTCGCTCGCCGTCCAGTGGGCGCTCTCGCGGAGGAACAGGCGCACCCCGAGCGCGACCACGACCGGCAGGAGCCCCGCCAGGAACACGTAGCGCCAGGAGTCGCGCGGGTCCGCGGCGAGCCACACGCCGGCGATCTGATAGTTCACCGCGCCGGCGAGCACCACTCCGAGGGGTGATCCCGTCTGCATGATGACGCCGGCCTCGACACGGCGCTCCTCCGGGACCGACTCCGCGACCAACGCTGCGCCGATGCCCCATTCACCGCCGATGCCGAGGCTCGCGAGCAGGCGGCAGGCAATGAGCTGCCCGATATTGCTCACCAGCGCGCAGAGCGCGGTGCCGGTGGCATAGAGGGTGATCGTGGCGATGAGCGCGCGTTTGCGGCCGATGCGGTCCGCAACCCACCCGAACAGCACGCCGCCGAGCGCCCAGCCGAGGAGCAGCATCGAAGTGATCGCGCCGGTCCAGAAAACGCTCGCCTCGTGGGCGGCCCGCGAGCCGGGCGTCAGGTGCAGCAGCGCCGGAATGCAGTCAGGGGCGACGAAATTGAACAGCACCGCGTCGAAGACATCGAAGCCCCAGCCTGCCCAGCCGGCGGCGATCACGACCCAGTGATAGGGCGAGAGGCCCAGAAAGCCGGGACGTGACGCACTTAACGCTCGGCGGTGCAACGCTGCCCCTGGGGATTCGTTGTTAGCACTGTGTCAGCGGCGCTGCCAAGATGACACGGGGGATTCCCCCCAATTCCCCAATCAGTGTAGCGCATCACGGACTTGGCCGGATCGGGGGGTGAACCTTATCTTGGCGCCGACGTTCAATATAAGTAGGAGGTCGGACGTCGATGAGTGAGGCTGACAAACGCGTGCTGCCGGTTGCCAACCTGCGGGAGTTCTTCAAGGACTCGCTGCACGGGGCACTCACGAAGCAGCGCGTCTCGGTCGAAGATCAGACGGAGCACTACGTCGTCAATGTGCTGACGTTGTTCGCGCGTTCCGAGGCGCTCTACGACAGTACCCCCGAGGGGATGCGGCTCAGGCCCCTCGTCGCGCTCCTCGGCGAGGCGCTAGAGGCGACCTGCCGCACCGAGCGCAACCGCGCCCTGCAACGCCTCGGTGACGTATCACTCTTCATCGCAGGGTTCTTCGCGCACAGCTTCGCCGAGAGGGTCATCGACATCGACTACGCAATCGGCATGGGCGGGCGCGCGTACGCGGTGCTCGCGGAGGCGAACTCGCGCGGACGGGCGCGGGTGCTCGGGGCGGTGTTTGCCGAGCTCGCCGAGAAGTTCCAGCCCATGGTCGATGCGCTGAACGAGGTGAGCGAGACCTCGTACACGCACTCCGACCGCGACACCCTCAGGCTCTACGAGATCTGGCTCAAGACCGGCAGCGCCCGCAGCTACGCGCTGCTGAAGCGCCTCGGCGTCGACCCCACCCGCTCCGGCGGGACCGCGTTCAAGCACTGACGCATGCTGCTTTCGCGTCTGCAGCATCTGCTCGGCGGCATCTACGACGTGAGGATCGCTCACGACGTCTACGACTTCCTGGTCACCGACCGCGGGCGGCTGCCGCATGCCGCGCGCAGCGGCGTTGCCGACGAGGAGCTGCTCGTCGCCCAGCCGGCCGACGGCAGCGATGAGGTCGTCATGTCGCTGTACCTCGATCCGGCGCTGCTCGAGCGCCTGAGGCGCGAAGATCCGCTGCGGCGGCTCCACGCCGGCAATCTCGCCGACTGCTGGACAGCGCTCGAGGGCGTGAGTCACTTCCTGTACCTCGCCTGGAATGCCGGGCACGACCGGCCGGTGTCGCTGCTCGAGCTCGAGATGCAGGCGGAAGTCGACAAGTACGTCGTGAGCTACTGGCTGCTGCGCCGGCAGTTTCCGCAGCGCTTCCCGGCGGAGCTGCGCCGCATGCTGTTCGAGCGTACGCGGATCGATCCGCGCCTGGCGCGCGGGCGGGCGGGGCTGTATCGCGAGGCGAGTCGCTATGCGGAAAAATTCTGCCGGCGGCTCGAGAAGTCGCTGTCGCGCGCCGCGGGCGGTGCTGCGGCGGCGGGAGAGAGCGGGGTGCTCGCGGAGCTGAGGAGATTCTATCGGCTGACGCATGCGCGCAAGCGCGCGCACATCGAGCGTCAGTCCTCGTCCTGATCGTCTGCGTTGCGCTTGCGCTCCTCGATCTCGCGCATCTTCTTGATCCAGTCGGAGAGCTTGCGCAGGTCGGTGCGCGTGGTGGAGCCGGTGCTGTCGCGAGCGCGCGGGACGCGCTGCGCGTAGGGGTTGAAGTCCTCCGCCCGCCCCGCGCGGCCGTCGTTGATCACCTCGAGCACGACCCGCTCGTAATCGGCGGGCGCATCTTCCCACTGGACCGAGGCGTTGCCGCGCTCATCGTGCACGACCTTACCGAGCCGCCGGCGCTTGGTTGCGGCGCTCTTCTCCGCCGGCGCGGGAGGGATTTTTGATGTTTTGCCCACGGATTATGACACCTGCTGCACCTGCAGCCTGTTTTCCGGGTAACAGCCTAGCGGGGGGTGGCAAGCGGCGCCGCGAGATCGGTCACGGAATCCCCGCCACCTCAGTGCCAGGGACAGGCGGCGCGCCGTATCGGGCCCGCAGCAGGCCGATGACGGTCTTGGCATCCGTGATCGTGCCATCGAGTGCCCACCGACAGGCCTCCTCGAGCGGCACCCGGTGGACCTCGATCACCTCGGCGCGCTCGTGCGCGCTCGAGACCCGCTCGATCCCGGTCGCGAGGTAGAGGTGCAGCCTCTCGGTGAATACGCCTGGCGAGCTCAGGCACTCGCCGAGACCCAGCCACTCGCGCGCCTTGAGGCCCGCTTCCTCGGCGAGCTCGCGCTGTGCGGTGAGGAGCGGCGGCTCGTCGGGCTCGAGCTTGCCGGCGGGCAGCTCCCACAGCCAGCCGCCGGCGACATAGCGATACTGCCGCAGGAGGCACACGCATCCCTCCTCGTCCAGGGCGACCGTGGCGGCACCACCCGGATGATGCACGACCTCGAGGAGCGTCCGGTGGCCGTTCGGGAGCAGCACCTCGTCGGTGGTGACGCGGATGACCCGTCCGCTGAAGTGCAGGGTCTCATGGTCCGGCTTCATGCGGCTATCGTAACCGCTGTCCCGAGGCGGCGGGCGGGTCGCCAGCGGATGTTGGCGGCGGGTATAGTCGGCGCTTCGCACTGATGAGCACTACGACCCACCTCGACAAACTCAACGCCGCGCAGCGCAAGGCGGTGACTCATGGGGAGGCGCTCCCCGAGAAGGGCTATCGCGCGGGACCGCTGCTGATAGTCGCGGGCGCGGGCACCGGCAAGACCGACACCCTGGCGCATCGCGTGGCGCACCTGGTCATCCACGGGGTCGACCCGGCGCGCATCCTGATGTTGACCTTCACCCGCCGCGCGGCTCTCGAGATGCGCCGTCGCGCGCACGAGATCACGCGCCGGGCGCTCGACCAGCCGCTCGGCGGCCCCGGCCAGAGCATCGCCCAGCGCCTCGGCTGGGCCGGCACCTTCCACTCGATCGGCAACCGGCTGCTGCGCCACTACGCGCCGCACCTCAAGCTCGATCCGCACTTCAGCGTCGTCGATCGCGGCGATGCCGCGGACCTCATGGACAGTGTGCGCGAGGAGCTGGGACTTGCGGGCAAGGAGCAGCGCTTCCCGCGCAAGGAGACCTGCCTGCAGATCTATTCCAACCGGGTCAACACCCACGCCACGCTTCGCGAGACGCTCGAGCAGCACTACGGCTGGTGCGCGCAATGGGAGGAGGAGCTCACGCGGCTGTACCGCGCCTACGTCGAGCAGAAACAGCACGCGAGCCTGCTCGATTACGATGATCTGCTGCTGTACTGGCACGCGATGATGTCCGAGCCGCGCCTGGCGCAGCACATCGGCGCGCACTTCGATCACGTGCTGGTGGATGAGTACCAGGACACCAACCGGCTCCAGGCCGAGATCCTCCACGCTCTCAAGCCCGACGGGGCAGGCGTCGCGGTGGTCGGCGACGACGCCCAGGCGATCTACTCCTTTCGGGCCGCCGCGGTGGAGAACATTCTCGGCTTCCCGGAGCGCTTCCAGCCGCCGGCGAACGTGGTCACGCTGGCACAGAACTACCGCTCGACCCAGCAGGTGCTCGATGTCGCCAACGCCCTGTTGGCCGAGGCGCCCCGCCAGCACCGCAAGTACCTGCTGTCGATCCGCGGCGCCGGGGCGAGGCCGCGCCTGGTTACGGTGGAGGAGCTGCAGACGCAGGCCGAGTACGTTGTGACCGAGGTGCTGCGCCGGCGCGAGGCGAACGTGCCGCTCAAGCGGCAGGCGGTGCTGTTCAGGAGCGCGAGCCACAGCGACCTGCTGGAAGTGGAGCTCGCCAAGCGCAACGTGCCGTTCGTGAAGTACGGCGGGCTGCGCTTTCTCGAGGCGGCGCACGTGAAGGACCTTATGGCGGTGCTGCGGTGGGCGGACAACCCCCGCAACACGCTCGCCGCGTTTCGCACCCTGCAGCTGCTGCCGGGCGTAGGTCCGGTCAATGCCCGCCTCGCGATCGAGCATCTCGAGACGGCCGGCCACACCTTCGAGGCGCTCGAGGGTTTCAGGCCACCGGAGACGGGAGAGGGCGACTGGGCGCGGCTGATCGAGCTCATGCGCTCGCTCGCCGTCCCCGAGCGGCCCTGGGCGGGGCAGGTGCAACTCGTGCGCGAGTGGTACCGGCCGCACTTCGAGCGGATTTACGAGCAGCGTCACACCCGCCTCGGGGATCTGGAGCAGCTCGAGCTGCTCTCGGGCCAGTATCCCTCCCGCGAGCGCTTCCTCACCGAGCTGACGCTCGATCCGCCGCACGCCACCGGCGACCTCGCCGGGCGGGCGAACCTCGACGAGGACTACCTCGTGCTGTCCACGGTCCACTCGGCGAAAGGCATGGAGTGGGACACCGTCTACGTGCTGAACGTGGTAGACGGCAGCTTTCCGTCCGAGTTCTCCACCGGCAAACCCGAGCTCATCGAGGAGGAGCGTCGGCTGCTGTATGTGGCGCTCACGCGCGCCGAGAACGATCTGATGCTCATCGTGCCGCTCAAATTCCATCTCACGCAGCAGCCGCGCACGGGAGACGCGCACGTCTACGGCGGCCGCAGCCGCTTCCTGACGGAGAAGGTGGTGAAGACGCTGGAGGCGGTGAGCTTCCATGGCTCGGCGCCCGGCGCCGCCGACACGCTGCGCGGTTCGAGCGCGCCGGTGACGCTCGACGTCGGCGCGCGCTTGCGCGAGATGTGGTGAGGGCTATTTCTTCGGCTTCACGAAGCGCAGCGTGAAGCGATCACTCTCGCCGATGCCGGTGTACTTTTCCCGATCCTTGTCCCCGAGTCGGTACGTCGGGGGCAGCGTCCACACACCCTGCTCGTAGTCCTTGGTGTCCTTGGCGTTCGCATTCACCTCGGACTTCGCGACCAGCCTGAAGCCCTGCGCCTCGATGAGCTTGATCGCGTAGTCCTCGATCACGTAGCCGCTCTTCGCGGACACGTCCTGGGGGAGCGCGGGATTGCCGCGGTGCTCGACCACACCGAGGACGCCGCCCGGCCGCAGCGCCCGGTACATGGTGGTGAAGGCCTGCGCGGCCCTGTCCCGGGACATCCAGTTATGGATGTTGCGAAAGGTCACGACCATGTCGACCGACCCCGGCGGCACCGCATCCCCGCCATCCGTCGGGAAGGTGACCACCGAGACGCGGTCGTAGAGGTCCGCACGCTCGGCGAGCTTCCTGCGGTAGGCCTCGAGTCGCTCGGTGATGTACTTGCTCGTGGGATCCGCCGCGATGACGGCCGCGTAGTACTTGCCCTTCTCGCGCACGAGCGGCGCGATCACCTCCGTGTACCACCCCGGTTCCGGCCACACTTCGAGCACCCGCATCTCCGGGCGGATGCCGAAGAACAGCAGCGTCTCCTTCGGATGGCGGTAGCGGTCGCGCGCGCGATTCTCCGCCGAGCGGTGGTCGGCGGCCAGGATCGCGGTCAGAGCCTCGGCGGTGGTTTGGCGCGAGCTGCCGCCGGTCGCGCACGCGGCCGCCAGCACCGCGCTGGCAAGGGCGGCTGCGCCGGATATGCGCTTCTCGAGCATCATCGGTCGTCCCCGTCGGTGCGCCTCGCCCGGGCGAGGCGCGATACGCACTGCGCGCCATAAAAAAACCCCGCGTGGAGCGGGGTTTTGTGTATCCCCTTGGGTTGCCCCGCAGGTGTCAGCGACGGAACGGGCCACCGCCCTGGCGCGGGCGCTGGGGGCGCTCCTGGGCTTCGTTCACGCGCAGCGGCCGGCCGTTCATCTGAAAGCCGTTCAGGGCCTGGATCGCGCCCTGCGCCTCGGCCTGCGGCATGTCGACGAAACCGAAACCACGCGGCTTACCGGTTTCCCGGTCGTTGATGAGCTTCACCGATTCCACCTTGCCGTGACGTTCAAACAGGGCTTTCACGTCCTGCTCGGTGGCGTTGAACGGGAGATTTCCCACGTAAATCGTCGTCATCCGGAAGTCTCTCTTGCAAAAGCGGACAGCGGCGGCGGGCGAGCCTCGTCGCATGTACCGCGTGAACACTCAAACAGGTCAAGGCTTCAAGGCACACGATCGGCAGTTTCAGTCAATGCGCAGCGCTTGGGCCAGCGGCCTGCACCTGCGTTCGCGCGCGGATGAGATGCGCGGGGCGGGATATGGAGTCAACACATTCAACAAAGCGCACTCATCCACTACGGAACGAACGCACCGCGGATGCTACTCCCGGGCCCTGCGGGACGCAAACCAGCGCCGCGTGCCGAAAAAGCAACAGCAGCCGCTCACGCGCCCGCGGGCTCGAGATACGCGTAGCCGTCGAGCTCGCTCTCGTAGAAGCGCTTCAGCGTCTGGCTCTCGGCGAGCGTCATGCGCCCGTCGCGGATGGCGCGTTCGCAGTCGCGCGCCAGGGCCGGGTAGAGCTCCGCGACGTCGTACTCCATGTACTCGAGCACCTTGTTGGCGGTGTCACCCTTGACGATCTCCTCGATCCACCAGCCGCCTTCATCATGCAGCCGCACGTGCACCACGTGGGTGTCGCCGAAGAGATTGTGCAGATCGCCGAGGGTCTCCTGGTAGGCGCCGACCAGGAACGCCGCCAGGTAGTACTTTTCCTCGCCCCTGAGCTCGTGCAGCTCGAGCGTGCGCTTCACGTCGCGCAGCGACACGAAGTGATCGATCTTGCCGTCCGAATCACAGGTGATGTCGGCGAGCACCGCGGTACGGGTCGGGCGCTCGTCCAGGCGGTGGATGGGCAGGATCGGGAACAGCTGGTCGATCGCCCAGCTGTCCGGGAGCGACTGGAACACCGAGAAGTTGCAGAAGTAGGTGTCGGAGAGGATCGATTCGAGGTCCTCGAGCTCCTCCGGCAGCCGCTCGAGCTTGCGGCAGGAGTCGCGGATCTTGGCGCAGGTCGCCCAGTAGAGCCGCTCGGCGAGCCCGCGGAACTCGAGCGACAGCAGCCCCAGATTGAACATCTGCAGCACCTGCTCGCGCGCCGTGAGCGCATCGTGATAGCACTCGACCAGACGCCGGTCGCTCACCGCGCGGAAGGCCTCGAAGAGATCCTGAACCGGCTGCGGCAGCTCCTCCTCGCCGCCGTAGTCCTCGGCGCGATCCCCGGTAACCCGGAACTTATCGAGGGCCGAGGAGCCGAGGGCATCGAATATGAGTACGCTGTGGTAGGCCGCCACCGCGCGGCCGGACTCGCTCACGATCATCGGGTGCGGAATGTCGCGGGCGTTGCACACGCTCGCTACGCGGTAGACGACGTCGCTCGCGTATTCGTTGAGGGTGTAGTTGATCGAAGAGGGGAAGTTGGTGCCGCTGCCGTCGTAATCGACCCCGAGGCCCCCACCCACGTCGATGTACTGCAGGCCCGCCCCCATGAGCTTGAGCTCGGCATACACGTGCGCCAGCTCGTTGATCGCATCCTTGACGCGGCGGATGTCCTGCAACTGGCTGCCCGGGTGGCAGTGCACCAGCTGCAGGCAGTCGAGCATGTCGTGTTGCTTCAGCACGTTGAACAGCTCGAGGATCTCGGTGATGAACAGGCCGAACTTGGACTTCTCGCCGGCCGAGGAGCTCCAGCGCCCCGAGCCCTCGCTGAAGAGCTTGACGCGCACGCCGATCCGCGGCCGCACCTGGTAGACGCGGGCGTGCTCGAGGATGAGCCCGAGCTCCTCGAAGTTCTCCACCACCGGGATGATGGTGCGGCCGAGCTTGGTGGCGAGCGTGACCGCCTCGATGTAGCTGTCGTCCTTGAAGCCGTTGCAGATGATGAGCCGCTCCGGCGCATTCTCGGTCATCGCCATCACCGCGAGCAGCTCGGGCTTCGACCCCACCTCGAGGCCGAAGCCGAACTCCTGGCCGTAGCGGTAGACCTCCTCGACCACGAGGCGCTGCTGGTTCACCTTGATCGGGTACACCGCCGCGTAGCGGTTCTTGTAGTCGTTTTCGGCGATCGCCTGCGCGAACGCGTCGTGGAGCCGGCGCAGGCGGTGCGCCAGGATGTCGGAGAAGCGCACCACCACCGGCGTCGTCAGGTCACGGGCCAGCAGGCCCTCGACGACCTCGTACAGATCGATCTCGTGCTGCTCGGTCGTGTCCGGCCGCACCACCACGTGACCGCTCTGATTGACGCTGAAGTAACCCTGACCCCAGGCGCGCAAGTGGTAGAGCTCGAGCGAGTCCTCGACCCGCCAGGGCTGCGCGGGATTGAACTTGCGATTGCCGTTGACGGCGCTCTTGGGATCGGCGGCCACGGGCGCCTTATATCAAAATTACGTGTCCAGTAAGAGTGCTGGCTCACGAAGTTCGAGTGTTTGGTGTCGCCACCGCGGCTTGCGCCTCGGCCCCGGCACCGGCGGGAGCCTCGGGGCCGCGCGCCACCGGACGCGCCGGATCGCGGATCCACTCGCTCCAGGACCCCGCGTACAGCCGCGCGCCGGGAAGTCCCGCGACCTCGAGCGCGAGCAGATTGTGACAGGCCGTGACGCCCGAGCCGCACATCGCGATCACTTGCGCCGCACCCCGCCCGCGCAGCCGCTCCGTCCAGCGTCGCTCGAGCGCCGCCGCGTCGAGAAATCGACCCCGCGCGTCGAGGTTCATGGCGAAGGGGTGGTTGCGGGCGCCCGGGACGTGGCCCGCGACCGGGTCGAGCGTCTCGTTCTCGCCCGCGAAGCGATCCGCGCCACGCGCGTCCACCAGGAGCTGCTCGCCGCGCTCGAGTGCGCCGCAGGCCACGAGGCGCTCGAGCGCGGCGCTCGTCACCACCACGTCCGCGGCGGGCGCGGCGCGAAAGCGCCGCGGCGCGCGGGCCGTGGTCACGCTGTCGAGCGGCAACCCGGCGCGCTCCCAGGCCGCGAGGCCCCCGTCGAGCACCGCCACCTTCCCGTGGCCCAGCCAGCGCAGCAGCCACCACAGGCGCGCCGCAAAGGCGACGGCCCCTCCCTGGTCATAGGCCACGACCTGCACCCTGTCATCTATTCCCCAGCGCCCGAAGGCCGCCGCGAGCGCACCGACCTCGGGCAGCGGGTGCCGGCCGGTCAGCGCCGTGCGTGGACCCGAGAGGTCCCGATCCAGATGAGCGTAGAGCGCGTTCGGGATATGAGCGGCGGCGAAGGCCTGCTCGCCCCAATCGGGGCGCGCGAGCTCGAAGCGGCAGTCGATGATAGCCCAGTCGGGATCGGCGCGATGCCGGCCGAGCTCGCCGGGTTCGATGAGGTTCGTCGTCACGGCGCATCCCTCGCGAGGGTCCGCCGCGCATTTTCGGCGCTGTGCGGTTGTCGTTACAATCCCGTCACCACCTCCAGCGGGGCGCACCATGGCCATCGACGTTTACTGGGGCAGTGGCAGTCCCTACGCGTGGCGCGTGCTGTTGGCGCTCGAGTACAAGCGGCTGCCGTACCTGAGCCACCTGCTGCAGTTCTCGAAGCAGGAGCACAAATCCCCGCAGATGCTCGCACTCAATCCGCGCGGCCGCGTGCCGGTCCTGAAGGACGGGGACTACGTCTGCTTCGAGTCGCTCGCGATCCTGTACTACCTGGACCTCAAGTACCCGCAGCCGCCGATCTTCGGCCGCACGCCCGAGGAGGCCGGCACCATCATGCGGGTCATCTGCGAGTATCAGGCGTATATCGAGCCGCGTCTGAGGCGCATCACCTCGGCGATCTTCGACGGCGACGTGGACCTCTCCGGCGACCAGATCACGGAGGCGATGCACTCGGTCGCGAGCGACGCGCGCACCATCGAGGGACGGCTCTCGAAGTCCGACTGGATCGTGGGGGATGCGTACTCGGCCGTCGACATGGTGATCTTTCCGGGCATCCAGCTCTTGAAGCGCGCGCTCGAGCGGCCGGTGGCGCGCGAGCTGTCATCGCGCTTCATGCCCGTCGAGGTGAACTACCCGGCGCTCGGGCGCTGGCTCGCGCGCGTCGCGGCGCTGCCGGGGTACGAGCGCACCTATCCGCCTCACTGGCGCTGAGCGCAGCGCCGCGCGCGGAAATTGAGTCGCGCGAGTCCGGTTGCTAACCTTCGGAGCATCATGAGCAGCGATCACAAGATTTACATCGAATTTCCCGGACGCATCCTGTTCGTCGGTTTCGGCAGCATCGGCCAGGGGGTTCTGCCACTGCTCCTCAGGCACGTCGGCATTACGCCCGATCGGCTCACCATCGTGACGGCCGAGGACAACGGGAGCGAGGAGGCGGCGAAGTACGGCATCAAGTTCATCAAGGAGCGTCTGACGCGCGAGAACTTCCGGCGCGTCCTCGGCCCGCTGCTCGGGCGAGGGGATTTCCTCGTCAACGTCTCGCTCGAGGTCTCGAGCGTCGCGCTCATCAAGCTGTGCTGGGAGAAGGGCGCGATGTATCTCGATACCTGTATCGAGCCCTGGCCGGGCGGCTATACGGACCCGACGGTGCCGGCCGCCCGCCGCACCAATTACGCGCTGCGCGAGGAGGCCCTTGCGCTGCGCGCGGGCAACGCGCGCGCCCCGACCGCCGTGCTCACCCACGGCGCCAACCCCGGCCTCGTGTCGCACTTCGTCAAGCAGGCGCTGCTCAACATCGCCGCCGAAACGCGCGTGGATGCCGGCAAGCCCGCCTCGCGCGCCGAGTGGGGCGATCTGGCGCGCCGCCTGGGGTTGAGAGTGGTGCACATCGCCGAGCGCGACACCCAGATCTCGAGCAGCCCGAAGCAGCCGGGCGAATTCGTGAACACCTGGTCGATCGACGGCTTCGTGAGCGAGGGCTCGCAGCCGAGCGAGATGGGCTGGGGGACCCACGAGCGCAACTTCCCGCGCGACGGCAAGCGCCACGACTCCGGGAGCCTCGCCTCGATCTACCTCATGCAGCCCGGCGCCGGTACCCGCGTGCGCACCTGGACGCCGCGCGCCGGGCATTTTCACGGCTTCTGCATCACGCACGCCGAGTCGATCTCCATCGCCGATTACTTCACGGTGCGCGAGGGCTCGCAGGTGGCATATCGGCCGACGGTGCACTACGCCTACCACCCGTGCGCCGCCGCGGTCATGTCGATTCACGAGCTCGCCGGGCGCAACTACGTGCAGCAGGAGCGCCAGCGCATCCTCATGGACGACATCGTGAGCGGCATCGACGAGCTCGGGGTGCTGCTCGCGGGCCACAAGAAAAACGCCTATTGGTACGGCTCGCAGCTCTCGATCGGCGAGGCGCGTCAGCTCGCCCCTTACAACAACGCCACGAGCCTGCAGGTGTGCGTGGCGGTGCTCTCGGGGGTGGTGTGGGCGATGGAGAATCCGAATCTCGGAGTCGTCGAGCCGGACGAGATGGACTTCCGGCGCAACCTCGAGATCTGCACGCCGTACCTCGGTCCGATGGTCGGGGAGTACACCGACTGGACGCCGCTGCACGAGCGCGAGCGGCTGTTCCCCGAGGACATCGACCGGAACGACCCCTGGCAGTTCAAGAACGTCCGGGTGATCTGGTAAGCGACTCGTACTCGATGGCCACGACAAGGAAATCACGGCTGCCCCCGGGCGCCTCGACGGTCACCTCGTCGTCGACGCTCTTGCGCATCAGGGCCTTGCCGAGCGGTGAGTCCATGCTGATGTAGCCCGGCGACAGGTCGAACTCGTCGGGACCCACGATGCGGTGGCGCGTGCGGGATCCGTCCTCGGACTCGAGCACCACCCAGGCGCCGAAGAACACGCGCGCCGGATCGGCCGGAGGCCCATCCACGATCACCATACCGTCGAGCCGACGGCGCAGGAACCGCACCCGCCGATCGATCTCGCGGAGGCGCCGCTTGCCGTAGGTGTACTCGGCGTTCTCGGAGCGATCGCCCTGGGCGGCCGCCGCGGTCACGGCCCGGCACACGCTTGGGCGCTCCTCGCGCCACAGCCGCTCGAGCTCCTCGCGCAGCCGCCGCGCACCCTCGGGAGTGATGTACTTCGAGCCGGGAGGGGCGCTGACGGGCGGCACACGTGCCATCTGCAGGGCGCTCCTGTGAATTATGTCGCACTCGCTTTAACAGAAAGCGAAGTTTCTGTGGAGCATCTCACGGACGGGAACGCCGCTGCGCTACTAACCTCCAACCGTGGCTACCAAGTACTACACGCACTTCGTCACCGGTGACAGCAGGGCGCAAAGCTCGAGCTTCAGCAACGAATGGAGCGGCGTAGTAGAGCTTCGTCAGCCCCTCAGCAACACGCGCGCCAGCCGCGAGCTGCGCGCGCTGCTGGCACAGAGTTTCGATCTGGACTCGGACGACATTCGGATCCTGCACTGGGCACGATTGCACTGATCCCCTGGCGGACTTCCTTCCCTTCATCGAAGGTCCGCCTTTATAAACCCCAGGCCTCAAAACCTGGGGTTTTTTTTGGCTCCGACGCCCTAAATCGACGCGCCTTTCCCCGCCGTGTGACAATCCCGCCCCCCGCTCAGGTGCGGCGGGCCGTTTGCATAAGGAGAATCTCGATGCGTGCGTGGATGGGCGCCTTGCTGGCGGCTGCGGTGGTGGCACTGTCAGGGTGCGGTTACAACGCCCTGCAGCAACAGGACGAGGCGGTGAAGGCCGCCTGGTCCGAGGTCGTCAATCAGTATCAGCGCCGGGCCGACCTGATCCCGAACCTGGTCAACACCGTCAAGGGCTACGCGGCGCAGGAGCAGAAGGTTCTGATCGGCGTGACCGAGGCGCGCGCCAAGGCCAACTCCATCCAGGTGACGCCCGAGCTGCTCAACGATCCGCAACGCTTCCAGCAGTACCAGGCCGCGCAGGGCGAGCTGACGCAGGCGCTCGGCCGGCTGATGGTGGTCGTCGAGAACTATCCGCAGCTGAAGTCGGATCAGAACTTCCGCGATCTGCAGTCGCAGCTCGAAGGCACCGAGAACCGCATCGCCGTGTCCCGCAATCGCTACATCCAGGCGGTGCAGGGCTATAACGTGCAGGTGCGCAGCTTCCCGTCGAACCTCACGGCGAAGCTGTTCGGCTTCCAGGTCAAGCCGAACTTCACCGTCGCCAACGAGCAGCAGATCGCAATCGCGCCCACCGTGAGTTTCGACACCTCGACGCCCGGTGCACCGGCGGTGCCGCCCGCCGCGGGAGGCGCGCCCGCGGACGCTCGTCAAGGGCAACCCGCGACGAAATGACTCCGCGCTCGAGGGGCGCGCGCCCGGGCGCCGGATGCGCCCTGTCGTTGCTGCTGCTCGCGGTGCTCGGCACCACGCCCGCGGCGCCGTCGGCCGCGCAGTCGATGCCGGCCGCGGGGCCGGGCCAGCAGCCCATTCCGAAGCTGACGGCGCGGGTGACCGATCTGACCGGCACGCTCACCGCGGAGCAGCAAACGCAGCTCGAGCAGAAGCTCGCCGCGTTCGAGTCCGCCAAGGGCTCGCAGCTCGCCGTCCTCATCGTGCCCACGACTCAGCCGGAGGACATCGCTCAGTACTCGATCCGCGTCTTCGATGAGTGGAAGCTCGGCCGAAAGAGCGTGGACGATGGAGCTCTGCTGCTCATCGCCAAGAACGATCGGCGCGTACGCATCGAGCCTGCGCGCGGCCTGGAAGGCGTGCTCACCGACGCCATGTGCAACCGCATCATCGAGGAGACGATCAGCCCGGCGTTCCGCCAGGGTAACTTCTACGGCGGCATCGACGCAGCCCTGGAGCAGATGATGCGCCTCATCCAGGGCGAGCCGCTGCCGCCTCCCGACCGCGGCTGGCATCCGGGCGAACGCTCTCACGGCGGAGGCCCACTGCCGTTCGTCCTGTTCGCCGTGCTCGCCGGCTCGGTAGTGTTGCGGGGCATATTCGGCCGCACGCTGGGCTCGGCGCTCACGGGCGCCGGTGCGGGGCTGCTGGTTTTCCTCGCCGGCTACGCGTTGGCTCTCGCGCTGCTCGCCGCGGCGGGGGCCTTCCTCTTCACGCTGCTCGCCGGGCTCTCGCGCGGCAGCGGCTGGTCGAGCTATCCGCGCGGTGGAGGCTTGGGCGGGGGTTGGGGCGGGT
>WNGC01000120.1_pt1 | contig 72521 bp, 65 predicted proteins | sample 5400051 | NCBI WGS metagenome assembly WNGC01 (sample SAMN13153368, study PRJNA577476) | soil metagenome | isolation source: 20 cm soil or saprolite under grassland replicate 2 | place: USA:California | collected 2016-06-15
TAGAACCCGTTCGCGGGAACGAGGCAGCGCCACTGCCTGAAGGCGGCCTTGAACGCAGGCCTTTCGGCGATCGTCTCGCCGCGCGCGTTCGCGAGCCGGCTGCCGATGCTTGGATCCTTCGCCCATCCCGGCACCAGTCCCCAGCGGCAGCGGTCCCACCGCCGGCCGCTCCTCGCATCCTGGCGCACGATCAGGACGTCCATCGACGGGCACGTGTTGTAGCGCGACGTGAACTCCGGCGCCGAGCCGAGCGCGAATTGCAGCGCGACGACGTCGGGATGAGCATGGAGCGCGTAACGGCCGCACATGCGCGTAAGGTTACAATGCAGCACGCATGATCATCCAGTCGTTGCTGGACACCGACCTGTACAAGTTCACCATGATGCAGGTCGTGCTGCACCACTTTCCCGGCGCGCAGGTCGAGTACCGGTTCAGGTGCCGCACCGAGGGCGTCAACCTGCGTGCTCATCTCGACGCGATCCGCGCGGAGATCGCGGCGCTCTACGAGCTCAGGTTCCGCGAAGAAGAGCTCGCGTACCTGCGCAACCTGCGCTTCATGAAGTCGGACTTCGTCGACTTCCTGGGCCTGTTCCAGTTCAACGAGAAGTACCTGCGCATCGGCGCCGGCGACGGCCCTGGCGAGATCGACATCACGATCCGCGGCCCGTGGCTGCACACCATCCTGTTCGAGATCCCGGTCCTCGCCATCATCTCGGAGGTTTACTTCCGCCGCACGCAACCGCGCCCGGATCTCGGCGAGGGCCGGCGCCGGCTGCAGGCCAAGATCGACCTGGTGCGCACCGTCGAGCCCGAGCTGGAGTTCAAGATCTCCGACTTCGGGACGCGGCGGCGCTTCTCGGCCGCATGGCACGAAGAAGTGCTGCAAACGCTGAAGCGGGAAATGCCGCAGTATTTCGCGGGCACCTCCAATGTCTGGTTCGCGATGCGCAACAATCTCACGCCGCTCGGCACGCTGGGCCACGAATACATGCAGGCCTGCCAGGCGCTCGGACCCCGGCTGCGGGATTCGCAGACGTTTGCCTTCGATAAATGGGCGCAGGAGTACCGCGGCGACCTCGGCATCGCCATCTCGGACACCTACGGCGTGGACGCCTTCCTGCGCGACTTCGACATGTACTTCTGCAAGCTGTTCGACGGAGCGCGCCACGACTCCGGCGACCCCTTCGACTGGGGCGAGAAGATGATCGCGCATTACCGCAGGAACCGCGTCGACCCGCGCACCAAGACGCTGATCTTCTCCGACCAGCTGTCGTTTCCCCTCGCCATCGGCATCGCGCGCCGCTTCCACGGGCGCGCGAAAACCGCGTTCGGCATCGGCACCAACCTGACCAACGATCTGGGCTACGAGCCGATCAACATCGTCATCAAGATGACCGAATGCAACGGCCAGCCGGTGGCGAAGGTGTCCGACGCGCCCGGCAAGACGATCAGCAGGGATGCCGGCTACCTGCGCTATCTGCGCCAGGTGTTCGGCCTGGAACCCGCCGAGAAAATCTGAGCTCCGCTTCAGGAATTTCCGCTGATGGCGCGCAGGCGGCGCTCGCGCTCGCGCAGGCTGCAGCCGCGCAGGTCGGCGGCGCCGCGCTCGGTGACGATGATCCCGGCTTCGCTGCGCGGCGTCGCGACCGGGCCGGAGAGCTTCTCGACGACGCGCGACGCGGGCAGCAGGGTGATGGCAGCACCTTCCGCGGACTGATTCGCCGCGCGCACGAAGTCGAGCGCGCCGCCCACCGCGCCGACATAGCTGCCGCGCGCCACTTCGGCATTGACCTGGCCGGTGAAATCCACCTCCACCGCCGAGTTCACCGCGATGAAACGCTCGATGCCGGCGAGCACGCGCGCAGCGTGGGTGTATTCGGAAGAGCGCAGCCGGATCGCCGGATTGTCGCGCGCGAAGTCGAACAGCCTGCGCGTGCCGATCAACAGGGCGCAATCCACTGCGGCGACCGCGCCGGCTCGTAGCAGATCGACCACGGCGTCGCCCACCGCGCCCGAATGCACCGACAGGCGAGAGCGCCCCGCCAGCTCCCGGCACACCGCCTCAGGCAGCGCGCCGATGCCGAATTCAAGCGTCGCCCCGTCCGGGACAAACCGCGCGGCCTGGGTCGCAATGGCTTGCTCGAGGGGTCCTGGTTTGTCCGGTGGCGGAGCCGCGGGCGCCCTTGACGACTCGACCAGCAGAGAAAACTGCTCGCGGCGCAGGAGTTTTTCGGCATGGGTCCAGGGAACCTGCTGGTTCACTTCGGCCACCACGGCGCGGGCGGTTTCCAGCGCCGGGATCAGGTAGTCGGCCGCCAGCCCCAGGCTGTATTCGCCGCGCCCGTTGGGCGGGCTCACCTGCACCAGGACGACGTCGGCACGGATCGCGCCAGAGCGAATCAGCGCCCCAAGCCGCGAATAGGGCGCGGGCTGGATCTCCAGGGCGCCGGCATCGGCGAGCGCGCGGTTATGGCCGATGCCGCAATACGCGGACAGCCGCAGATGGTCCGCATGCCCGGGCTGCACGATCCCCGCGTAGTTGACGCCGAGAAACAAGCCGGCACCGGAAAAGGCCGCGCGTTGCGCGACCAGGGCCTCCATCAGCGTCTGCGGCTCGGCGCAGGCCTGGCCGCAGATGATTCCGTCGCCGGGTCGAATTACACTAGCGAGATCGATCACCGGAGCGATTATGACTGACGAGAAATGTCTGGATGTGATTCTGCGCACTGCGCGTACCCACAACGTCTTCACGGATCGGCCGGTCAGCGACGCGACGCTGCGGCAGGCGCACGAGCTGATGAAATGGGGGCCGACGAGCGCGAATTCGCAGCCGGGCCGGGTCGTTTTCGTGCGCTCTAGGCAAGCCAAGGAAAAGCTGCGGCCGGCGCTCAGCGAAACCAACCGCGACAAAACCATGCAGGCGCCGCTCACTGCGATAGTCGCCTACGACACGCGGTTCTACGAGCACCTGCCGCGCATGTTCCACAATCCCGCCGCCATCGACTGGTTCCGCGGCGAGGACAAGAAGGCGCTCGCGGAAATCACCGCTTTCCGCAACGGCACGCTGCAGGGCGCCTACTTCATCATCGCGGCGCGCGCGGTCGGCCTGGACTGCGGCCCGATGTCCGGCTTCGACAATGCGATGGTGGACGCGGCGTTTTTTCCCGACGGCCGGTGGAAGTCGAACTTCCTCATCAACCTGGGCTACGGCGAGCCGGCGAAGCTCTTTCCGCGCAATCCGCGGCTCAGCTTCGAGGAGCAGTGCCGGATCGTCTAGCCGGCAGCAGACGCGGCTATCGATCGAGGCCCTGGTCTTCGTAGGAGGCGGGGTCCGAGATCGGCTCGATGTGCGTGTCGACCGAGGCGTGCGGCACCATCGAGCGCACGCGGGCTTCGATCTCTTCGCACAGCCCGTGTGCCTGCGCGACGGTCCAGGCGTCGGGGACAAGAACGTGAAACGACACGAAGCGGCGCGCGCCGGCCTGGCGGGTGCGCAGCGCGTGGAACGAGATGCCGTGGCGGCGCGAGTATTCGGCGAACAGCTTGGTGATCTCGTTCTGCTCGTCGCGGGAAATCGCCGCGTCGAGCAGCCCCGAAACCGAGCGCCGCATCAGGCCGACGCCGGTCCAGATGATGTACGCCGCCACGGCGAGCGCGACGAGCGGGTCGAGCAGCAGCCACCCGGTGGCGAATACCAGCGCCACGCCCGAGATCACGCCGATCGAGGTCCATACGTCAGTCATGAGATGCTTGCCGTCCGCCTCCAGCGTGATGCTGTGGTGGCGGCGTCCCGCGCGCTGCAGTACCAGCGCCGTCGCAAGATTGATCGCCGTCGCTGCCGCGCTGATACCCAGGCCAAGAACAGCGGTCTCGAGCGGCTGCGGGTGGAGGAGCCGTGGCATTGCGGTCGCCAAAATACCGCCCGCGGCGAGCACGATCAGCGCGCCTTCGATGCCTGCGGAGAAATATTCGGCCTTCGAGTGGCCGTACTGGTGGCCTTCGTCGGGCGGGGCGGCGGCCAGCCGCAGCATCGATACGGCGAGCAGCGCCGCGGCGAGGTTCACGAAAGACTCGAGTGCATCCGACAGCAGTCCCACCGAGCCGGTCAGCCACCAGGCAAGCAATTTGAGCGCGATCGTGGCGAGCGCCGCCGCCACCGACAGCCAGGCATAGCGCTCAATCCGCATAAGCCTGACGCATCCGTCCCTGCTCGAGCATATAGCTCCGATCGGCCACGCGGCGCGCAAAGGAGAGATTCTGCTCGCTCAGCAGCACGCACACACCCGCGCGCTTCAATTCGAGGATCGCCTTCCCGACCTGCTCCACGAGGATCGGCGCTAGCCCTTCGGAGGGCTCGTCGAGCAGGATGGCTTTCGGATTCCCTGCCAGCGTGCGCGCAATGCACAGCATCTGCTGCTCGCCGCCCGACAGGTGGGCGGCGCGCCGGCCTTGCAGCGTCCGCAGCGCGGGAAACAGCTCGAACAGCTTCTCCGGGCTCCAGGCCGGGGTTGCCTCGCGCGACGGCTGACGGCCGACTTCCAGGTTCTCCGCTACGGTCAAGTCCGTGAAAATGCGCCGGTCCTCGGGAACATAGCCAAGGCCGGCGCGGGCAACCTCGTACGGCTCCCAGGCGTCGACGCGGCGGCCGTCGAAATGCACCTCGCCCGAAAACGGCCGGATCAGTCCCATCAGGGTCTTGAGGGTAGTCGATTTGCCGGCGCCGTTGCGGCCGAGGAGGGCAACGACTTCCCCATGGCGCACGGCGAGCCCGACGTCGAACAGCACGCGCGCCGCTCCGTAGCCGGCGCTGAGGCGCCTGGCTTCAAGCATTGCCAAGATAGACCTCGCGCACGCGCGGATTCGCCCGCACCTCGTCCGGCGCCCCGGCGGCGATCACCTCGCCGCCGTGGAGCACGATGATGCGGCTCGCGAAATTGAACACCACCTCCATGTCGTGCTCCGTGAACAACACGGCGATGCGCTCGCTGCGCGCCAGTGCCGCCGCAAGCTGCATGAGCGCCTGGCGCTCGTCCGACGCCATGCCCGCCGTCGGCTCGTCCATCAGCAGCAGGCGCGGGCGATTGGCAAGCGCGACGGCCAGCTCCACGCGCTTCAGGTCGCCGTACGCCAGCACGGCGCACGGCCGCGCTGCCTGCTGCTGCATGCCGACGCGTGCGAGCAGCGCGTCCGCTTCGTCGACCTGAAACCTCCCGGCCGGCTTCCCCAAAGAAAAAAGTTTCCTATGGTGTGAAAGCAGGGCCACCTGCACGTTTTCGCGCACCGTCATCGAGCTGAAGGTGGCGGTGACCTGGAAGGTGCGGCCGACACCGAGGCGCCACACCTGGTGCGGGCGAAGTCCCACCACGCTGCGTCCAGCGAGAGCGATCTCGCCCGAGTCGGGCCGCAGCTGACCGTTCAGCAGGTTGAAGCAGGTGGTCTTGCCGGCGCCGTTCGGGCCGATCAGCGCCACGACTTCGCCCGCATCCACGCTGAAGCTCACGTCGCGCACCGCCTGCACGCCGCCGTAGGCCTTGGACAGTCCCCGCACCTCGAGCGCGCTCACTTGAAGATTCCCCGAGGGAAGGCGATTACCAGCACGAGGATCACCGCGCCGATGGCGGCGCGCCAGTATTCCACCCCGCGCGACAGCGAGTCTTCGAGCCAGGTGAAAAGGGCGGCGCCCCAGAGCGGCCCGCTGAGCGTCTGCACGCCGCCGAGCAGCACCATGACCAGGCCGTCAACGGAACGCGGCACTGACAGCGTCTCCGGAGAGATGGAGCCTTTGGAAAACGCGTACAGGGCGCCGGCAACGCCGGCAAACAGCCCGGCTATGCCGAAGGCCGCCCATTGCTGGGCGCGCACGTCGATGCCGATCGCCGCTGCGCGCAGCGGCGAGTCGCGCCCGGCGCGCAGCGCGTAGCCGAAGGGCGAACCGATCAGCCGCCAGAGGAGGGCGACCGCGCCCAGGCAGAGCACGAGGGTCAGGTAGTAATAAGCCTGCTTCGAGGAAAGCCACGGCGCCGGCCAGACGCCGATCAGGCCGTTCGAGCCGCCGGTGAGCCGGTCCCACTGGAAGGCGACGGACCAGGCAATCTGCGCGAACGCGAGGGTCAGCATCGCCAGGTAGACCCCGGAGAGCTGCACGCAGAACCAGCCGAACACCAGCGCGCCTAGAGCGGCGGCGAGTGGCGCCAGCGCCAGCGAGAGCTCCATCGGCAGATGCGCGCGCAACAGAAGCAGGCCCGCAGTGTATGCACCCAGGCCGAAGTAAGCCGCGTGGCCGAACGAGGGCATCCCGCCGGGGCCCATCAGGAGATGCAGGCTCGCCGCGAACAGCGCGAACGCCAGGATGTCGGTGAGCAGCACGATCGTATAGGGACCGGCGAACACGGGAACGATTGCCAGCAGCACCGCCAGTCCGCCGAGGAGAAGAAAAGATGGCGCCGGTAGCGGCGGTTGCAACGTCCCGGGGCCACGCGTTTCCGCGAGCGGGCGGCCGAGCAGGCCCCAGGGACGGAAGACCAGCACCACCGCCATGACGATGAATTCGATCGCCAGGGTCAGCTCCGAATAACCCAGGCCGATGCAGAAAGCCTTCACTTCGCCGATCAGCAGCGCGGCAAGGAAGGCTCCCGGGATCGAGCCTAGTCCGCCGACGACCACCACCACGAATGCATCCGACATCACCGCGAGATCGATCTGCAGACTTGCCGGCTCGCGCGGGATCGCGCTCGCGCCGCCGAAGCCGGCGAGCAGGGCGCCCAGCGCAAACACGGCGGTGAACAGGCGCCGCTCGTTCACGCCGAGCGCCGCGGCCATCTCGCGGTCCTGGCTCGCGGCGCGCACTCGCGTGCCCCAGCGCGTGCGCGAGAGCAGCAAGTACAGCGCGATGAACACCGCCGGCCCGAGGCAGATCAGCAGAAGGTCGTACTGCGGAAACTGTCTGCCGGCAATGGCGACGGCGCCCGCCAGGCCGGGCGCCCGCGGCCCCAGCCTGTCTTCCGGGCCCCACGCCCAAAGCGCGGCGTCCCGAATGATCAGCACCAGCGCAAACGTGGCAAGCAGCTGCAGCAGCTCCGGGGCTTTGTAGATTCTTCTTAAAAGAGTCGTTTCGATAACAAATCCGGCCGCTGCTACGAGCGCCGCTGCGAGGGGCACGCTTAGCCAGAAACCCAGGGTTCCGGATAAGGAAACCGCGAGATACATGCCGAGCATGTACAGCGAGCCGTGCGCGAAATTGACGATGCGGCTGACGCCGAAGATCAGCGACAGGCCGGCGGCCACCAAGAACAAGGAGCTCGCCCCCGCGAGCCCGTTCAAGAACTGCAGCAGGACGGCGGAGCCGCTCACTCCTTGCGCAACGCGCGGACCTCCTGATCGGAGGGTTGGTGCTTCGCGCCATCCGCGTAGTGCCAGTTGATCATCACACCCTGGCCGCCTTGCTTCGCGAGCTGGCCGACGTAGGCGCCCATGGTCGACTGGTGGTCGAGCGGCCGCCACAGGATCCCGCCGAAGGGGGTTTCCATCTGCAGCCCTTCGAGGGCGGCGATCAGCTTGTCGGCCTCGAGCGAGCCGGCCTTCCTGATGCCGTTCGCGACCGCGTACAGGGCGCAGTAGCCGACCACCGAGCCCAGGCGCGGGTAATCGTTCCAGCGCTTCTGATAAGCGTCGCGGAACTTCCTGTGCTCAGGCGTGTTGATCTCGCGCCACGGATAGCCGGTGACCCACCAGCCTTCGGGGGTTTCATCCTTGAGCGGGTCAAGATATTCGGGCTCGCCGCCGAGCAGGTTGACCACCGCTGCGCTCTTGAACAGGCCGCGCGTACTGCCTTCGCGCACGAATTTCTGCAGATCCACCGCAAACAGGGCGCTGAAGATCGCTTCCGGCCTCGCCTCAAGCAGCGCCTGCACGACCGCGCCAGCGTCGATCCTGCCGAGCGGCGGCGCCTGCTCGGCGACGAACTCGACTCCGGGCTGCGCCCAGGTCAGCAGCTTCCTGAACGAGGCGGCGGCGGACTGCCCGTACTCGTAGTTCGGGATCACGATCGCCCAACGCTTTTTATTCAGCCGGGCGGCTTCGGGCACCAGCATCGCGACCTGCATGTAGGTCGAAGGCCGCAGGCGGAAGGTGTAGCGGTTGCCGTTCTCCCACACGATCTTGTCGGTGAGCGGCTCCGCGGCGAGGAACAGGATTTTCCTTTGGTTGGCGAGGTTCGCGACCGCGAGGCCGACATTGGACGCGAACGTCCCCATCAGCACGTCCGCCTTCTCCCGCGAGATCAGCTCCTCGGCAACCCGCACCGCGTCGCCGGGCGTGCCGCCGTCGTCGCGCGACACCACCTCGACCTGGCGGCCGAGCACGCCGCCGGAGCGGTTGATTTCCTCGAGCGCCAGCTGCCAGCCTTTCCTGTAGGGCTCGAGGAATGCGGGGAAGACCTTGTAGCTGTTCAGCTCGCCGATCTTGATGCTCTGACCTTGCCCAAAAGCATCGCTACTGACTGCTATAAATAGGCAGTAGATCAGTACCTTGCAACTCATGCTTCGCTCTCTACTTTAGCTCCGCGGTCTGGCCTGATCTTGTCCGTGCCTCCAGGAAAAATCCGCCAGAACTCCCTGCGCACCAAGCTCGCGATCGTCGCGCTCTTGTTCAGCCCGTGGTACCTCGCCACCGCGTCGAGCATCGTGAGATCTCGAGGCGTGGCCGAAAAAGTGCGGACCTTGGTCTTTTGCATCGTGTTGGCTTTGTAGTATATATAATAGTTATTTAAATCTTATTACTCGTCGCCAGACCCTGTCAACCATGGAGTAAGCTATCGCGGAGCGAGGCTCTAACACAGACAAACCCGAGCGGGGAGCGCATATGGCTGCGAGAAAGAAGGCCAAGCCCAAGCGGCAGAAAACGCCACCAAGAAAACCGATAACCCGTAAAAAGACCCCGCCAGTCAAAAAAGCGGTCGCGAAGAAGAAGCCGGCGCCACGACCGGCGCGAGTCCTCAAGGCGCAGCCAGTACGGGCGCCTTCACAGCCGGCCAAACAACCGGCCGCGCCGGCGGCAGCGCCCGCTCCCTCGGCGGGCGAGGAACGCGTCGGGACGGTAACCCACTATTTCGGTCATCTTTCCGTTGCGGCGGTTCGCATGGAGTCTGGGAGTCTGCGCGTAGGTGACATGATTCATGTCGTGGGCCGCACCAGCGACTTCCGCCAGCGCGTCGAGTCCATGCAGGTCGAGCACGCACCCGTGTCTGAAGTCAGGGCGGGCCAGGAATTCGGACTTAAGGTGACCGGCCACGCCCGCGAGAACGACATCGTCTACAAAGCCGCCGCTCAGCAGCCGTGATCTTAGGCCGCCTTTCGTTCAGGCGGCAGCTGGTTCAGGCACCGCCAGATCCATAATGCGGTGAGCTTTTCCTGCACGCCGTTCTGCGCCAGGCGCTGCGCCAGCGCGCCGAAGTCGACCTGGTCGAGCGGCTGGTCCTGGTTGAAGCAGGAGAACACGTAGCTCGTCTTGCCGGTCTGCGGGTCGACGTGCGGCTGCAGGCACTGGGCGCAGATATCATGCCGTCCGAGCCGATGGCGATGATGCGGTCGGCTGCGGTGAAGGGGACCGGCTGCGTGCCCAGCGCGCCCGAGGCGTAAGCGCGCATGCCCTGGACGATGTTGCCGACGAAGGAGCGGTCGTGCGGCCGCCGCGGCGCGAATCCCGGCGGCTCGTCGCAGCACCAGACGACGACGTCGGAGGATGCCTCGATGTCCTCGATCCGGTAGCGGTCTGACATCTGCTTGTAGCCGGCGAAGTAGATCACCTTCGAGCCTGCCGCCCGCAATGCGCGGCCGATCGAGAACAGCACGGCGTTGCCCAGGCCGCCGCCCGCGAGCACGACGTTTTCGCCGCGCGGGATCTCGGTCGGCGTTCCGGTCGGGCCCATCAGCACCACCGGCTCGCCGGGGCGCAGGTACGCGAGCAGGTCGGCCGAGCCGCCCATCTCCAGCGCGATCACCGAGATGAAGCCCTTTTCCCTGTCCACCCAGGCGCCGGTGAGGGCAAGCCCTTCCATCGCCAGCGTGGTCCCCGGCACACGCTGCGCCAGGGTCTCGAAGTTCTGCATGCGGTAGAACTGCCCGGGGTGGAAGCGCCGCGCGGCGACCGGCGCGCGCAGCACCACTTCGACGATGCGCGGCGTCAACCTGCGGACTTCGTGCACCACGGCGCGCAGGTCGCGGTTGAGCCGGGCAAGAAAGGTCGCGTCATCTCGCGAAGATGCCCTGGCGGATTTCGACAGCACCCGGCTGACGACGGGATAGCCCTGCTTGGCGCTTCCCATGGCCTTGACGACATTGCCGAAGTAGGAGGGGTGAAGGTCGCCGAAGAAGCTCATGAAGCGCCCGTCACTGCGCCGATGCAGCAGCACGTCGGGACGCAATGGCTTCGCCGCATGGCGCTCCGGCTTGAGCGGCTCGCCCGCCTCGTCGCAAGCCTGGAAGTATTTTCCGTCGAGCGCGAGGCTCACCCCTTCCTCCCGCGCGAGCACCGTATTCGGTTGGGTACCGGCGGCGATCAGGACCGATCTCGCCGGCAGCTCGATCTCCTTTCCTTCCGCCGCGAATCTGACGGCGCGAGCGTGGCCGTGCTCGTCGACCTCGATTCGCGTCGGGCTGAGTCCTTCGGCAAATGAGATGCCTTCCTGCAGCGCCTTCTCCACTTCCTCGTGGTTGAGCGTATAGGAAGGGCTGTCGACCAGGCGCCGGCGGTAGGCGATCGTCACGCCTCCCCAGGACTTCAGCAGCCCGAGCCGCTCCTCGGGACGAGCGGCGCGCAGCGCTCTCGCGTGCGCCAGGAACTCTTCGGCGATTCTCCGCTCCTCGGCGCTCCAGGAGATGTCGGCGCCGAGCTGCTCGTAGCGCGCCAGGAACTTTTCTACCTGAACCGCGTAGTAGGCGAGCGACTCGGTTGCCGTGTCGATCGCCGTCAGGCCGCCGCCGACCACCACCACCGGCAGCCGGATTTGCAGGTTGGCGATCGACTCGCGCTTCGCCGCGCCGGTCAGCTGCAGTGCCATGAGGAAGTCGGACGCGGCGCGCACGCCGCGCGCAAAGCCGTTCGGGATTTCGAGCACGGTCGGCCGGCCGGCGCCGGCGCAGAGCGCCACATGGTCGAAACCGCCGGCGAAGGCGTCCTCCACGCTCAGGGTGCCGCCGAAGCGCACGCCGCCGAACATCGCGAACTGGCGCCGCCGCTCGAGCAGCAAGCGGATGATCTTGAGGAAATTCTTGTCCCAGCGCACGGTGATGCCGTATTCCGCGACGCCGCCGAAGCCGGCCATCACGCGGCGGTCGAGATCCTCGCGCAATTGCCTTATTTCCTTGATGGGCTCGAACGGCACCCGGTTGCCGAGCGGATCGACGCCCGACACCGAAGGCTCCAGCGGCTCGATCTTCAGGCCGTCGATGGCGACCACGGTGTGCCCGTCGCTCATCAGGTGGTGCGCCAGCGTGAATCCCGCCGGGCCGAGCCCGACCACAAGGATTCTTTTCCCGGTTGCCGGTTTTGGATAAGGGCGACGAATGTCGAAGGGGTTCCAGCGCGTCAGCAGCGAGTAGATCTCGAAGCCCCAGGGCAGCTCGAGCACGTCCTTCAGCGTGCGCGTCTCGGCCTGCGGGATGTTGACCGGCTCCTGCTTCTGGTAGATGCAGGCTTTCATGCAGTCGTTGCAGATGCGGTGCCCGGTGGCGGCCAGCATCGGGTTGTCGACGGTGATGATGCCGAGCGCCGCGAGCGGCTCGCCGCGCGCCTTGACCATGTGAAACTCGGAGATCTTCTGCTCGAGCGGGCAGCCGGCCAGCGCGACGCCGAACACGGTCTTGCGGAATCCCCCGGCGGGCGGCTTTTCCTTGAGGCCTTTCGAGCACGAGTCCTTTCCCTGCTCGTGGCACCAGATGCAGTAGTTCGCCTCGTCGAGCGCGCCGACCAGGTCGGTGCCGCCATCGGTCAGCTTGAATCCGTCGCGCTGGCGCAGGTGCTGCGAGGAATGCTCCGGAAAGCCATTCTTGGCTTCGCTGTGAACCGGGATCAGCCGCATGTAGTCGAGCTTCCTCGGCGCCTTGAACAGCACGCCGGCGCGGTGCTTCTCGCGTCCCTCGGAACTCGTCGTAGCCCACGCTGCGTAGCGCGCGGCGGCTTCGAGCTGCGCTGCATGCGTTGCTTCGTTCTGCAGCCAGTCGCTCACCTGTCTTGCAAATTGCAATTCCGTGAACGGCCCGCCGAACAGCTGCTTTCCCAATGCATCCGCGTCGACGCCGGCGGTGTCTTTCACTTTGTGCAGGGCACGCCGTTGCACGAACTGGCGCTTCACCGAGTAAAGCGGTGCAAGCTCGTTGTGTTTCGCCGCGAGCGCGCGGGCCTGGGCTTCGATGCCGAAGAGCTTCGGCAGGAAATCCTCGACCTGCGGCGCGAGCGCGACCAGCAGGTCTGATTCATCCTTGATAGCAGGGTTCTGCCTCGCCGCGAGCAATCTGTCGTGCAGCGCCGTGTCGGCCTCGCCAAGAAAGCGCAAAAACGCCTCATCGAGGCGCATCAGTCCCTCTCGCTCGTAGAGATCGTCGAAGCGGATGCCGAAGCCGAGTTGCATCAGAGTAAAATTATCGTCGAAATAGCCCTTCACGCTCAACGAATTACCTTATTCCAAGGCGGACGTTGCGATGCAGATCAAGAACAGCGTATTCCTCGTCACCGGCGGCGCATCCGGCCTCGGCGCCGCGACGGCTCGCATGGCGGCGGACAACGGCGGCAAGGTGGTCATCGCCGACATGCAAGCAGACGTCGGCGAAAAGCTCGCCAGGGAAATCGGCGCGCGCTTCGTCAAAACCGACGTCACTTCGGAAGCCGACGGCAAGGCGGCGGTCGAGCGCGCGCTCAAGGAATTCGGCGGCCTTCAGGTGCTGGTGAACTGCGCCGGCATCGCGCTCGCCGAGCGCACCCTCGGCAAGGAGGCGCCGCATGACCTCGATGCGATGGCCAAAGCGGGGCCCAACGCAGCGGGCGAGCGCGGCGTCATCGTCAACACCGCGTCGGTGGCGGCGTACGACGGCCAGATCGGGCAGGCGGCCTATTCGGCTTCGAAAGGCGGGGTAGTGGCTATGACCCTGCCAGTCGCGCGCGACCTGTCGCGCCATGGCATCCGCGTCTGCACCATCGCGCCCGGAGTGTTCGAGACGCCGATGCTGCTCGGGCTGCCCAAGGATGCGCAGGAATCGCTCGGCAAGCAGGTGCCTTTCCCGTCGCGGCTGGGCCGGCCGGACGAATACGCGCAGCTGGTGAAGGCCATCATCGAGATCGAGATGCGTAGCCCCGGGCGATGCCGAGAAGGTAATCCTGGTCTTCCTGCGTCAGGCTGCGCACGATCTTGCCGGGCGAGCCGAGCACCAGCACGCCGTCGGGAATTTCCTTTCCCTCGGTGATCAGCGTGTTGGCGCCGATCAGCGAGCCCTTGCCGATGCGCGCTCCGTTCATCACGACGCTGTTGATGCCGACGAGGCTGCCGTCGCCGATGGTGCAGCCGTGCAGCATCGCCTTGTGGCCGATGCTGACCATGCGTCCGAGCGTCAAGGGGAAGCCCGGGTCGACGTGCAGCACCGAGCCATCCTGGATGTTGCTGCCCTCGCCGATGCTGATGCGGTCGTTGTCGGCGCGGATCACGACCTTGAACCACACGCTGACGTCGGCCTCGAGCGTCACCGAACCGACCAGCGTGGCGTCGTGCGCGATGTAGTGGTGCGCGCCGCGCAGCTCCACGCGCCGCTCGCCGATGGAGAAGATAGGCATGGGTCTATCATAATGCAGTGAAGATCATTGTCCTTGGCGCCGGCGTGATCGGCGTGACGAGCGCGTGGTACCTGGCGCAGGCGGGGCACGAAGTCACCGTGCTCGAGCGCCAGGCCGAAGCGGGGATGGAGACCTCGTTCGCCAACGGCGGCCAGGTCTCGGCCGGGCATGCCGAGCCCTGGGCCAGGCCTGCGGTGATTCCGAAGCTGTTGCGCTGGCTGGGGCGAGAGGACGCGCCGCTGCTGTTTCGCCCGCGCGCCGACTGGGCGCAATGGGAATGGGGGCTGCGCTTCCTCCTCGAATGCATGCCCGGCCGGTTCGAACGCAATTGCCGCGCGCTGGCGGGACTGGCGGTCTACAGCCGCGATTGCCTGCGCGCTTTGCGCGAGCGGACCAGAGTGCGCTATGACGAGCGCTCGCGCGGCATCCTGCATTTTGCGACCAGCGACAGGGAATTCGCGGAGCTCGCGCGCAATGCGGAGGCGATGCGCACGCTCGGCATCGAGCGGCAGGTCAAGTCGGCCGCCGAATGCCTGCAGATCGAGCCTGCGCTGCGGCATTCCGAGGAGCGCGTCGCCGGCGGCGCCTACACGCCGCAGGATGAATCCGGGGATGCGCATCGATTTACGCAGGAGCTCGCCCGGAGCTGCGCGGAGCGCGGCGTCGCATTCCGCTACGGCACGGTGGTCGAGGCGATCGAGCAGGAGGCCGACGCGATCCGGCTGCAGGGCGGCGAGCGCCTCCTCGCCGATGCCTATGTGGTCGCGCTCGGAAGTTACAGCCCATTGCTGTTGAGGAGCCTGGGATTGAAAATCCCGGTCTATCCGCTCAAGGGCTACTCGATTACCTTGCCGCTCGGTGCGGCCGAGCCGATGACGGCGCCCGAGGTGAGCTTGACCGACGAGGCGCACAAGATCGTGATCTCGCGCCTGGGCAACCGCCTGCGCGCCGCGGGGACCGCGGAGCTCGCTGGATACGACGCTTCCGTCAACCCGGTACGCTGCAATGCGATCGTGCGGCGGATCCGGCAGCTGTTTCCCGGTCTCGGCGGAATAACGGTGGTGGAGAGGTGGGCGGGCCTGCGGCCCGCGACGCCGAACAACGTGCCGATCATCGGCCGCACGCGGCTGCGCAAGCTGTTTCTCAATACCGGTCACGGCACGCTCGGCTGGACCCTGGCGTGCGGTTCGGCGAAGGCGCTGGCGGACCTCGTTTCCGGCCGCAAACCCGAGGTCGCATTCGACTTCCTTGCGTAAGAGCGAATCGCTGTTCCTGGACATCCGCGGCCTGCGCTATCACGTGCGCCGCTGGCCGGGCACAGGCGCGCCGAAAATGCTGCTGCTGCACGGCTGGATGGATGTTTCGGCCTCGTTTCAGTTTGTCGTCGACGCGCTGCGCGGCGACTGGGACATCTATGCGCCCGACTGGCGCGGCTATGGGCTGACGGGCCGGGGAAAGTCCGATTGCTACTGGTTTCCGGACTACATCGCTGATCTCGACTCCCTGCTGGAGCAGATTCAGGCGGTGAATCTCGTCGGGCACAGCCTGGGCGGCAACGTCGCCTCGATGTACGCCGGAATCCGGCCGCAGCGGGTCGCGAGGCTCGTCAATCTGGAAGGCTTTGGCCTCGCCGCGGCGCGCCCCGGGCAGGCCCCCGAGCGCTATGCGCGCTGGCTGGACGAGCTGCACGAGCCGCCGCGGCTGCGCCCTTACCGCAATTTCCAGGAGCTGGCTGAAAGGCTGCGGCAAGGCAACAAGCGCCTGACGCCGGAGCGTGCCGAATTTCTGGCGCGCCACTGGGGCAGGGAGACGGAGCAGGGCGAAGTGGTGCTGCGCGGCGACCCGGCGCACAAGATCGTCAACCCGGTGCTCTATCGCTACGAGGAGGTCCACGCGTGCTGGCAGAAGGTCGAGGCGCCGGTGCTCTGGGTGGATGCCGCCGAATCGGAAACGCTGAAGCGCCTTGGGCTGAGCGCCGCCGAGCATGCCGAACGGCGGGCCGCGTTCCGCAACCTGCGCTACGTGACTGTGCCGCAGGCGGGGCATATGCTGCATCACGACCAGCCTGAAGCGGTGGCCCGGTTGCTGGAGGAATTTCTTGAATAGCTATGGATCGCCACGGGAAAGGAAATCTCGAATGACAAGCACGAGCGCGAAGAAGGCGCGTAACGCGGCCTGCGGCTGGTGTCTGATCGCGACGTTCGGACTGCCAGCGGCGGCCGCCGCGCAAGTCCTCTACAAGTCCATCATGCCGGACGGCCGCATCGTCTACGGCGACAAGCCCGCGCCCGGCGCGGCGAAAGTCATGGAGAGTCGGCCCGACACATCAAAGGCAGGCGTTGGCGGCACTAGTGAGCGCGAGGCCCGGGTCCTGGAGGAATTTCAGAACGCCAGGAGCCAACGCGAAAGGGACGCGGAGAGGGTGCAGGCAGCCCAGAAGGCGCTGCGCGAAGCGGAAGCGGCACGCGAAGCAGGCAGGGAGCCGCTTCCCGGGGAGCGCCTTGGCATCGCCCGCCGGGGAAAAGGGGCTGGCACGGGCACCGGAACGGGCACGGGCACCGCAGGCGGTGCGGGCACCGGAACCGGTACAGGCACCGGAACGGGCACAGGCGCTGAAGCTGGATCTCGTCTGACCGACGCCTACTGGGAGCGCCAGAAGAAGCTCGAGGACGACGCGGAGAAGGCGCGCCGTGAACTGGAGGAGGCGCGCTCTGGCAGATGAGTACGCGTGTCAAGCGACACCCGACCCAGACCTCTTGACGCTTCACACGTAGCTAGCCGTGGCGCAGTTCTTCTCCATCCGACTTGGTGATCGATGCGGGACCCTGCGCCGTCGAGGCCGTCTGATAAACTCGGCGCCGGGAAGATGGACAACCTCGCCCACACCGTCAATGACCTCGTGCAGACGGTTTCCATCTACGCCCTTCCGGTGCTGTTCGCGATCACGCTGCACGAGGCGGCGCATGGCTACGTCGCGCGTCATTTCGGCGACATGACGGCGCACGCGCAGGGGCGCATCAGCCTTAATCCCATCCGCCACATCGATCTGATCGGTACGATTATCGTGCCGCTCGTCATTTTGACGTTCTCAAAATATCTTTTCGGATGGGCAAAACCCGTTCCCGTCAACTACTCGGCGCTGCGCAAACCACGCCAGCACATGGCCTGGGTCGCGGTGGCGGGACCTGGCGCCAATCTACTGATGGCGCTCTTGTGGGCGATCGTCCTGCGCGCTGCGATCGCTATTAGCCCTAACTCCGAGGCTTGGATGGAGCTCGCGCAGTCCGACGGCGCCGCCGGCTTGGTCGAGGCGGTGATGAATCACCATGTCGGCGTTTCGGAATTCCTAGTCGGAGTGAGCGCGGCAGGGATTCTGGTCAATCTGGTGCTCATGCTGCTGAATCTCTTGCCGATATTGCCGCTCGATGGCGGCAGAATTCTAGCGAGTTTGCTTCCAAGGCGTGCGGCATGGCAGTTCGCCAAGCTCGAGCCGTGGGGCTTGCCGCTGCTGCTGCTGCTTTTTTTTGTACCTGTGTACGGTTCGAACGTACTGAGCATTATCCTGAGTCCTCTGCTGTTCGAATCCGAAGCGCTGGTGCGCGCGATGGTACTGCTCTAGGAGAGCTCTCACGACGATGTACGAAACACGGGTGCTGTCCGGCATGCGCCCGACCGGCAGCCTGCACCTGGGTCATTACCACGGCGTGCTGAAGAACTGGGTCCGGCTGCAGGCCGAGTACACCTGCCTGTTCTTCGCCGCTGACTGGCATGCGCTCACCACCGACTACGAAAATCCGGGCGAGCTGCAGAAAAACACCTGGGACATGGTGATCGACTGGCTCGCCGCCGGCGTCGATCCCGGCCAGTCAATCATGTTCATCCAGTCGCAGGTGATCGAGCACGCCGAGCTGCACCTGCTGCTGTCGATGATGACGCCGCTCGGCTGGCTCGAGCGCGTGCCGACCTACAAGGACCAGCAGGAGAAGCTCGCCGACCGCGACCTCGCGACCTACGGCTTCCTCGGCTATCCGCTGCTGCAATCGGCCGACATCCTGATCTACCGCGCCAGGTACGTGCCGGTGGGCGAAGACCAGGTGCCGCACGTCGAATTCACGCGCGAGCTCGCGCGCCGCTTCAACCACCTGTATGGCCGCGAGCCGGGGTACGAGGAAAAAGCCAAGGCCGCGGTGAAGAAGATGGGCACGAAAAAGGCGCGCCTTCTGAACGAGCTGCGCACCAAGTTCCTGCAGGAGGGCGACGCCCAGGCGCTGTCGAAGGCGCAGGCGCTGCTCGACGAGCAGCAAAACCTTCCGCGCGGGGACCGCGAGCGCCTCTACGGCTGGCTCGAGGGCGGCGGCAAGAAGATCCTGGTCGAGCCCGAGGTGCTGCTCACCGAGGCGCCGAAGCTGCCAGGGCTCGACGGCCAGAAGATGTCGAAGTCCTACGGCAACACTATCTCGCTGCGCGAGGATCCGGAATCGGTGGCGAAGAAGATCCGCACCATGCCGACCGACCCGGCGCGCGTGAAGCGCAGCGACCCCGGCAATCCCGAGAAATGCCCGGTGTGGGAACTGCACAAGGTGTACTCCGGCGAGGAGCGGAAAAAATGGGTGTGGCAGGGCTGCACCACCGCCGGCATCGGCTGCCTCGAGTGCAAGCAGCCGGTGATCGAAGCGATCCAGGCCGAGCTCGCGCCGATGCGCGAGCGGGCGCAGGCGTATGTCGATGATCCGACGCTGGTGAAGAACATCGTCGCGGACGGCTGCGACAAGGCGAAGCGCCTGGCCGCCGAGACCATGCGCGACGTGCGCGAGGCGATGGGGCTTTCCTATACATGATGGCGAAGCTCTACGGCGAGCCGGTCATCGAGCTGCCGAGCGACCTCTACATCCCGCCCGATGCCCTCGAGGTGATTCTCGAGGCCTTCGAAGGGCCGCTCGACCTGCTGCTGTACCTGATCCGCAAGGAAAACCTCGACATCCTCGACATCCCGATGGCGCCGCTCACGCGCCAGTACCTAGAGTACGTCGAGATCATGCGCACGAAGAACCTGGAGCTCGCCGCCGAGTACCTGGTGATGGCGGCGATGCTGATGGAGATCAAGTCGCGCCTGCTGCTGCCGCGGCCGCCTGCGCTCGAGACGGCGGAGGAGGACCCGCGCGCCGAGCTGGTGCGGCGGCTGCTCGAGTACGAGAGAATCAGGAAGGCCGCCCACGCGCTCGACGAGCTGCCGCAGGTCGGCCGCGACGTGGTCGCGATCTCGCTGTGGATAGAAAAGGCGGCCGCCGAGCGGCTGCCGCAGGTCGACCCGCAGGATCTTGCCGAGGCCTGGCGCAGCCTCCTGTACCGCGCGCGCCTGTCCAGGCACCACCACATTTCCCGCGAAGAGCTGTCGGTGCGCGAGCACATGAGCGGCATCCTGCGCCGCCTGCGCGAGCGCCGCGTCCTCGAGTTCGCCGAGCTGTTCGAGCCGGCGCGAGGGGTCGCGGTCCTGGTGGTCACTTTCCTCGCGCTGCTCGAGCTGGCGCGAGAGCTGCTGATCGAGATCACGCAGTCCGAATGCTTCGCCCCGATTTACGTAAAATTGGGCCATGCCCAACCCGGCTGAGGCGAAGCGCATCCTCGAGGCGGTGCTGCTCGCGTCGCAGGAGCCCCTCGGCGTAGCGGAGCTCAAGCGGCTGTTCGACGACGAGGTGGGCGCCGAGACGCTGCGGCAGCTGCTCGCCGAGCTGCGCGAGGAATGGAACGGCCGCGGGGTGGAGCTGGTCAGCCTGGCGAGCGGCTGGCGGTTCCAGACCCGCGCCGAATTCAGGCCGTACGTCGAGCGCCTGTTCCCCGAAAAGCCGCCGCGCTACTCCCGCGCCGTCATGGAAACCCTGGCCATCATCGCTTACCGCCAGCCGGTGACCCGCGGCGACATCGAGGACATCCGCGGCGTGACGGTTTCCGGCCAGATCATCCAGACGCTGGAGAACCGCGGCTGGATCGACGCCGTGGGCCAGCGCGAGACGCCGGGCCGGCCGGCGCTTTACGCCACCACCCGCAAGTTTCTCGACGATCTCGGGCTGCGCACGCTGGAGGAGCTGCCGCCGCTAGAGGAAATCGCCAAAACCCTTCAGCTCGAGCGTCCGGTGGTGGCCGACGCCGGGCAGCGAGCCGCCGATTCCGAGCCGGAACAAGCCGCCACCGGAACCGACGGCTAAGCCGCGAGGCGAGCGGCTGCAGAAGCTCCTGGCTGCGGCTGGTCATGGCTCGCGGCGCGAAATCGAGTCCTGGATCGAAGCGGGCCGGGTTTGCGTCGCCGGGCGGACCGCCAGGCTTGGCGATCGTGCGCTCCCTGCAGACGAAATCACCATCGACGGTAAAGTCGTAAGCCTGCCCGCCGAGCAGCCGGCTCGCGTCCTGGTGTATCACAAGCCCGAAGGCGAGCTGGTGACCCGTAGCGACCCGGAAGGACGTCCTACCGTCTTTTCGCGGCTGCCGCCAGGCAGGTGGGTGGCGGTGGGGCGGCTGGATATCAACAGCTCGGGCCTGCTGCTGCTGACCGATTCCGGCGAGCTCGCCAACCGCCTGATGCACCCGCGTTACGAAATCGAGCGGGAGTACGCCGTGCGCGTTCAAGGCATTCTTAAAAAAGAGGATCTTGAGAAGCTGACTGGAGGCGTCGAGCTCGATGATGGGCGCGCTGCGTTTGAGCGCGTTGCCCCGGCGGACAGGCGCACCGCGGGCGGCGCCAACCGCTGGTACCGGGTGGTGCTCAGAGAGGGTCGCAAACGCGAAGTGCGGCGCCTGTTCGAGGCGGTCGGCGCCCGAGTCAGCCGTTTGATCCGCATCCGCTACGGCCCGATCGAGCTGCCGCGCGATTTGGCGCCGGGGCAGTGGCGCGAGGTGCCAAATACGGTTAAACTTCCAACGCTTTAGCGGCACCGCGTCAAAAGATGGGCTTCGGCCCATTTTTTGTTTGCGGCGCCCGCGATGACGCGTCCATGGCAGCGCTTGAGGCGGTGATGGAGCCGGCGGTGGCCGGGCTGGGATACGAGCTGGTCGACGTGCAGGCGTCGAACGGCGGGAGGTTGCTGCGCCTGTTCATCGACAAGCCGGGCGGCGTCGACCTCGAGGATTGCGCCGCCGTGAGCCGGCACCTGACGCGCCTGCTGGCGGTGGAAGGGGTGGACTACGAGCGGCTGGAAGTGTCCTCGCCGGGCCTGGACCGGGCGTTGCGCAAGGCGCGCGATTTCGCGCGCTTTGCCGGGCACAAGGCGGACGTGAGAATGCGTACGCCCGACGCGAGCGGCCGGCGCCGGTTCGTAGGCGTGCTGCGCGGCGCGGAGGGCGGGCAGGTGAGCATGGAGCTCGAAGGGCAGACGGTGCGGCTGACGCTCGAGGATGTCGAGCGCGCGCGCCTGGTACCGGAATTGTGAGGATGTCGTGACAGGGAACCGTGAACTGGTGATGCTGGTGGATGTACTCGCGCGCGAGAAGAACGTGCCGCGCGACATCGTCTTCGGCGCCCTCGAAATGGCGCTCGCCTCGGCGACCAAGAAAAAGTATTCCGAGGATATCGACGTGCGCGTGCACGTCGACCGCAACACCGGAGCCTACGAGTCGTTCCGGCGCTGGAAGGTGGTGCCCGACGATGCGCTCGAGGTGCCGCCGGCGCAGATCCCGCTGTCGGAAGCGCAGAAGCGCAAATCGGATATCAAGCTGGAGGACTTCATCGAGGAGCCGCTCGAGCCGGTCGAGTTCGGCCGCATCGGCGCGCAGACCGCGAAGCAGGTGATCCTGCAGCGCATCCGCGACGCCGAGCGCGAGCAGATCCTGAACGACTTCCTGTCCCGCGGCGACGAGCTGGTCACCGGCACGGTGAAGCGCATGGAGCGCGGCAGCGCCATCATCGAATCCGGCCGGCTGGAGGCGCTGCTGCCGCGCGAGCACATGGTCCCGAAGGAGAACCTCAGGGTCGGCGACCGGGTGCGCGCCTGGGTGATGAAGATCGACCGCCAGGCGCGCGGCCCGCAGCTGGTCCTGTCGCGCACCGCGCCGCAGTTCATCATGAAGCTGTTCGAGCTCGAGGTGCCGGAGATCGAGGAAGGCCTGCTCGAGATCAAGTCCGCGGCGCGCGACCCCGGCGTGCGCGCGAAGATCGCGGTCTTCACCAACGACAAGCGCATCGACCCGATCGGCACCTGCGTCGGCATGCGCGGCTCGCGCGTGCAGGCCGTGACGCAGGAGCTCGCCGGCGAGCGCGTAGACATCGTGCTTTGGTCGGCCGATCCGGCGCAGTTCGTGATCGGCGCCCTCGCGCCCGCCGAGGTATCCTCGATCGTCGTCGACGAGGAAAAGCACGCCATGGACGTGGTCGTCGACGAGGAGAACCTCGCGGTGGCGATCGGCCGCAACGGCCAGAACGTGCGGCTCGCCTCCGAGCTCACCGGCTGGCAGATCAACCTGATGACCGAAGACGAATCGAACAAGAAGCAGCAGGAGGAAAGCGGCCGCATCAAGGGCCATTTCATGGAGAGGCTCGACGTCGACGAGGAGGTCGCCGACATCCTGATCCAGGAGGGCTTCTCGACGCTCGAGGAGGTGGCGTACGTCCCGATCAACGAGCTGCTCGAGATCGAGGCGTTCGACGAGGGCACGGTGAACGAGCTGCGCACCCGCGCGCGCAACGCCCTGCTGGTCGCGGCGATCGCCAACGAAGAGAAGGTCGAGGGCATCGACCCGGAGCTGCTGAAGCTCGAGGGGATGGACACGCAGCTCGCCGCCAAGCTCGCCGAGGCCGGCATCAAGACCCGCGACGACCTGGCGGATCTGGCGGTCGACGAGCTGTCGGAGATCTCGCAGCTGGACGAGGACAAGGCCAAAAAGCTGATCATGGCGGCGCGCGCGCACTGGTTCGAGGACAAGCAGGCCGGGAACGAGGCCGAGAAGCCGGCCAAGAAGCAGGAGGCCGCGTAACGTGGCGCAGACCAGCGTCGCCCAGTTTGCGAGCGAGCTGAAGGTGCCGCCCTCGGTGCTGCTCGAGCAGCTGCGCGCGGCCGGGGTGGAAAAGCGCGTGCCCGAGGACTCGCTCAGCGACCAGGACAAGTCGCGGCTGCTGGAATACCTGCGCCGCACGCACGGCTCCGTCGAGAGCAAGAACAAGATCACGCTGACCCGCAAGCAGACCAGCGAGATCCGCAAGACCGATGCCACCGGCAAGTACCGCACGGTGCAGGTCGAGGTGCGAAAGAAGCGCGTCTTCGTGAAGCGCGATCCGGCCGAGGTCACGGCCGCCGCGGTCGCGGCGGAGGCTCCACCGCCGCCTGCGGCCGCACCAAGCGTCGATGTTCGCGAGCTGGAGCTGCGCGAAGAGGAAGCGCGGCGCGAGCAGCAGCTCGCGGAGCTGCAGGCCGCCGAGCTGCGCGAGAAGCAGGAACGCGAACGCCGGGAGGCCGAGCAAAAGCAGGCCGACCAGAAAGTCGCTGAAGCCGCTCCGGCAGCTGCTACCACGCTGCACGCGCCCAAGGCAGCGGAAGCGAAGACCGACAAGAAGCCGAAGAAGGCGAAGCCCACCACGGTGCTGCGCGACGACTCCGTGCGCCGGCGCCAGATCAAGACCCGCGGCGACGCCGGCGGCGGCGTGGGAGGCTGGCATGTGCGCGGCGGTACCCGCCACAAGGGCGGCGGCGGCGAAACGACGTTCGCGCAGCCCACCGAGCCGATGGTGCGCGAGATCGCGGTGCCCGAGACCATTGCCGTCGGCGAGCTGGCTCACCGCATGTCGGTGAAGGCCGCCGAGGTCATCAAGGCCCTGATGAAGCTCGGCACCATGGCCACCATCAACCAGGTGCTCGACCAGGAGACGGCGATGATCGTGGTCGAGGAGATGGGCCACAAGGCCAAGCCGGCCAAGCTGGACGATCCGGAGTCCTATCTCGTCGAGACCGACGCGCAGCCCGCGACCGAGGCGCTGCCGCGCCCGCCGGTGGTGACCGTGATGGGACACGTCGATCACGGCAAGACCTCGCTCCTCGACTACATCCGGCGCACGAAGGTGGCGGCCGGGGAGGCCGGCGGGATCACGCAGCATATCGGCGCCTATCACGTCGAGACGCCGCGCGGCGTGGTGACCTTCCTCGACACCCCCGGCCACGAGGCCTTTACCGCCATGCGCGCGCGCGGCGCGAAGGTCACCGACATCGTGGTCCTGGTCGTCGCCGCGGATGACGGCGTCATGCCGCAGACCGTGGAAGCGATCAACCATGCCAAGGCCGCCGAAGTGCCGCTGGTGGTGGCGATCAACAAGATCGACAAGCACGAGGCCAACCCCGAGAAGGTCAAGCAGGAGCTCCTCGGCCACGGCGTCGTGCCGGAGGAGTACGGCGGCGATTCGCCCATCGTCCTCGTCTCGGCGAAAACCGGCAAGGGTGTCGACGAGCTGCTCGAGCAGCTGCTGCTGCAGGCTGAAGTGCTGGAGCTCAAGGCGCCCGTCGGCGCGCCGGCGAGAGGCGTCGTCATCGAGGCGCGGCTAGACAAGGGCCGCGGCCCGGTGGCCACGCTGCTGGTGCAGTCCGGAACCCTGCACCGGGGCGACATCGCCCTGACCGGGGCGGTGTACGGCCGCGTGCGCGCGATGCTCGACGAAAACGGCAAGCCGGTGCAGTCGGCCGGCCCCTCCATCCCGGTGGAGATCCAGGGACTGTCCGAAGTGCCGGCCGCCGGCGAAGACATGATGGTGCTCACCGATGAGCGCAAGGCGCGCGAGATCGCGCTGTTCCGCCAGGGCAGGTTCCGCGACGTGAAGCTCGCCAAGCAGCAGGCCGCGAAGCTCGAGAACGTGTTCGAGCAGATGGGCGAGGGCGAGAAGAAAGTGCTCGCGCTGGTCATCAAGTCCGACGTGCAGGGCTCGCAGGAGGCCCTGGTGCACGCGCTCACCCGGCTCGCCACCGACGAGGTCAAGGTCAGCGTGGTGCACGCCGGCGTCGGCGGCATTACCGAGTCCGACGTGAACCTGGCGATGGCCTCGCGTGCCGTGATCATCGGCTTCAACACCCGCGCCGACGCCGCGGCGCGCAAGCTCGCCGAGTCGGCGGGAATCCAGCTGCGCTACTACAACATCATTTACGACGCGGTCGAGGAGATGAAGGCGGCGCTCTCCGGCATGCTGGCGCCGGAGCGCAAGGAGGCCGTGATCGGCATGGTGGAAGTCCGGCAGGTGTTCCGCATCTCCAAGATCGGCACGGTCGCCGGCTGCTACGTGCTCGAGGGCGCGGTCAAGCGCGGCGCGCAGGTGCGCGTGCTGCGCGACAACGTCGTCATCCACAGCGGCGACATCGACTCGCTCAGGCGCTTCAAGGACGACGTGCGCGAGGTCAAGGCCGGCTTCGAGTGCGGCATGTCGCTGAAGAATTTCTCCGACCTCAAGGAAGGCGACCAGCTCGAGGTGTTCGAAGTGCAGGAGGTCGCAAGGTCGCTGTGAAGCGAGGCCAGGGGCGCCCGCAGAAAATCGGCGATCTGATCCAGCGCGAGCTGTCCGATCTGCTTTACCGGGAGCTGCGCGACCCCCGGGTCGGCATGCTGACCATCACCTCGGTGGACGTCTCGCCCGACATGTCCCATGCCCTGGTGTATTTCACCTGCCTCGACGCCGGGCAGGCCGGGGCCGCGGCGCAGGGACTGAAGCGCGCTGCCGGGTTCCTGCGCTCCCGGCTCGCGAAGCGCGTCACGCTCTACAGCATGCCGGAGCTGCGCTTCCAGTACGACGAGTCGATCGCGCGCGCCGATCGCCTGTCGCAGCTGATCGACAGCGTCAGGCCCAAGAAGTAGATGGACGGCGCCCTGCTGCTCGACAAGCCGGTCGGCGTCAGCTCGAACCGGGTTTTGCAGGACGTGAAGAGAATCTTCTGCGCTGAGAAAGCGGGCCACGCCGGAACCCTCGATCCGCTCGCCTCGGGCCTGCTGGTGGTGCTTTTCGGGGAGGCCACCAAGTTCGCCGGCCCGCAGCTCGACGCCGACAAGGAATACCTCGCGAGCTTGAAGCTGGGAGAGCGCACCAGCACCGCAGATGCCGAAGGCCGGCTGCTGGAGAAAAAGGCGGTCGAGGTCTCGAACGGCGCAGTGCTTTCCGTGCTGGCGCGCTTTCGTGGCGCAATCGAGCAGCTGCCGCCGATGCACTCGGCGCTCAAGCGCGGCGGCGTTCCGCTCTACAAGCTGGCGCGGCGCGGCGAGACGGTCGAGCGCAAAGCGCGCCCGGTGCAGATCTTTGAACTGGAAAAACTGGCTTTCGAGTCGCCCGCGCTGCAGATTCGGGTTCGCTGCAGCAAGGGGACTTATATCCGGACCCTGGCCGAAGATATCGGCAACGCCCTGGGGACCGGCGCTCATCTCACCGCGCTCAGGCGGATTGGTTGCGGGCCGTTTCGGGTGGTCGATGCCGTGACCCTCGAGGCGCTGACCGCCCTGCAGGAAGCCGGGCGTCGCGAGCGCCTCCTGCCCTTGGGAGCGCTGGTGGGCGAACTGCCGCAGAGGCGGCTCGATGCGGCGGAGGAGGCGCGCTTGCGCAAAGGCCAGGCGCTCTGCATGCCGGGCCTCGCGGCGGGGATCTTCGCGCTGCTGCGGCCCGACGGCAGCGTGATCGGGCTGGGCAAGGCCGACGCTGCGGGCGCCTTGAAGCCGCTGCGGCTCACGGCGACGATGCAAGCGGCTGGCAATCAGTTAGAATCGCCGCCTTAACAGTGGAGACGATGCGAAATGGCATTGCAGGTAGCGCAGAAAGCGCAGGTGGTCAAGCAGCATCAGCGGGCAGGCAACGATACCGGGTCGCCCGAGGTGCAGGTCGCGCTGCTGACCGAGCGCATCAACGGCCTCGCCGAGCACTTCAAGACCCACGTCAAGGATTTTCATTCGCGGCGCGGGCTCCTCAAGCTGGTGAGCCAGCGGCGCAAGCTGCTCGACTATCTCAGGCGCAAGGACGCGGACAAGTATCGCGGCCTGATCGAGCGGCTCAATCTGCGCAAGTAGGTTTGCCCCTTTGAACCCCCTCAAGAAGGCTTTCCCCTACGGCAGCCACCAGGTGAGCCTGGAAACCGGCGAGATCGCGCGGCAGGCGCATGGCGCCGTGGTTTGCACCATGGACGACACGGTCGTGCTCGCGACGGTCGTCGCGGCGAAGGAGCCGCGCACCGGGCAGGACTGGTTCCCCCTCACGGTCGATTACGTCGAGAAGACCTACGCCGCAGGCAAGATCCCCGGCGGCTTCTTCAAGCGCGAGGGCCGTCCCTCCGAGAAGGAGACGCTGACCTCCCGGCTGATCGACCGGCCGATCCGGCCCCTGTTCCCGGACGGCTTCTTCAGCGAGGTGCAGGTGGTCGCCACGGTGCTGTCGCTCAATCCCGAGGTCGATTCCGATATCCCGGCGATGCTCGCCGTCTCGGCGGCGCTGACGCTTTCCGGCATTCCTTTCAACGGCCCGATCGGCGCGTGCCGGATCGGCTACGTCAACGGCCAGTACGTCGTCAACCCGACGATGAGCCAGCTGAAGGAGTCGCAGCTCAACCTGGTCGTCGCCGGGACCGAGCAGGGCGTGCTGATGGTGGAATCCGAGGCGCTCGAGCTGCCCGAGGACGTGATGCTCGGCGCGGTGGGATTCGGCCACGAGCAGATGCAGGCGGCGATCCAGGCCATCCATGAGCTGGCAGAAGAGGCCGGCAAGCCGGCCTGGGAGTGGCAGCCCCCGGCGAAGAACGAGGCGCTGATCGCGCGCGTGGGCGAGCTTGCCGAGCAGGACTTTCGCGCCGCCTTTGCCATGAAGCAGAAGCAGGCGCGCAACAACCGACTGGTCGAAATCCGCAAGAGCACCCTCGAGAAGCTGACGGCCGAGGCCGCAGCGGCGAACCGCACGCTCGACGCCAACGCGGTGAAGGAGATCTTCTTCAACCTGGAGTCGAAGATCGTGCGCAGCCAGATCCTGGACGGCGAGCCGCGCATCGACGGCCGGGACACGCGTACCGTGCGGCCGATCGGCGTGCGCGTCGGCGTGCTGCCGCGCACTCACGGCTCGGCGCTGTTCACTCGCGGCGAGACGCAGGCGCTGGTCACCGTGACGCTCGGCACCGGCCGCGACGAGCAGATCATCGACGCGCTCACCGGCGAATACCGCGAGCGCTTCATGCTTCATTACAACATGCCGCCCTATGCGACCGGCGAGACCGGCCGCGTCGGCCCGCCCAAGCGCCGCGAGATCGGCCACGGGCGCCTCGCCAAGCGGGCGCTGGTCGGCCTGCTGCCGACGCAGGAGGACTTCGGCTACTCGATCCGCGTGGTCTCCGAGATCACCGAATCGAACGGCTCTTCATCGATGGCCTCGGTCTGCGGCGGCAGCCTGGCGCTGATGGATGCCGGCGTTCCGGTCAAGGCGCACGTGGCGGGGATCGCAATGGGCCTGATCAAGGAAGGCAACCGCTTCGCGGTGCTGTCCGACATCCTGGGCGACGAGGACCACCTCGGCGACATGGACTTCAAGGTCGCTGGCACCGAGCGCGGCGTCACGGCGCTGCAGATGGACCTGAAGATCGAGTCGATCAACAAGGGCATCATGAAGGTGGCGCTCGACCAGGCGCGCGAGGCCCGGCTGCAGATCCTGAGCATCATGAAGCAGGCGATCGAGGGATCGCGCGCCGAGCTCTCGAGCTACGCGCCGCGCATCATCAAGATCAAGATCAACCCGGACAAGATCCGCGACGTCATCGGCAAGGGCGGCGTCGTGATCCGCGGCATTCAGGAGGAGACCGGCACCACCATCGAGATCGAGGACGACGGCACCGTGTCGATCGCCTGCGTCTCCGCCGAGGGCGGCGAGGCGGCGAAGAAGCGCATCCAGGAGCTGACCGCGGACGTCGAGGTCGGCAAGGTCTACGAAGGCACGGTGCTGCGGCTGCTGGACTTCGGCGCCATCGTGCAGGTGCTGCCCGGGCGCGACGGATTGCTGCACATCTCGCAGATCAGCCACGAGCGGGTCAACGCCGTGGCCGATCACCTGAAGGAAGGCCAGGTCGTGAAGGTGAAGGTGCTGGAAGCCGACGACAAGGGAAGAGTACGGCTGTCCATGAAGGCAGTCAGCCCTCAGGAAACCGCGAAGCAAAGCGGGTAGTCTTCCTTACTTCGCGACCTGGCGCTCGCGCAGCTCGTCGAGCGTCTTGCAGTCGATGCACAGGGTCGCGGTGGGGCGCGCCTCGAGCCGCTTGAGGCCGATCTCGACGCCGCAGCTCTCGCAGTAGCCGTACTCGTTCGCGTCGATGCGCGCGATGGTCTCGTCGATCTTCTTGATCAGCTTCCTTTCGCGGTCGCGGTTGCGCAGCTCGAGCGCCATGTCGGACTCCTGGCTGGCGCGGTCGTTCGGGTCGGCGAACACCGTCGCCTCGTCCTGCATGGTGTGCACCGTGCGGTCGATCTCCTCCGACAGCTCGGCTTTCAGCGCCTCGAGAATCTTGCGGAAATGCGCGCGCTGCCGGGCGTTCATGTACTCCTCGCCCTTCTTGGCGGCGTAAGGCGTGAAGCTTTTCCTGGTGAGTTCTACGGCCATTCGACGCGCACCCCTAAAAAGAGAGGCGACTTTGTATCAGAAAATAGCCCCTTGCCGCAAGCAATTCAATTGCCCTCTTGATAGTCCGAGAGTATCATTTGCCGCCTTTTTCGGGGTGTAGCGCAGCCTGGTAGCGCGCTTGCTTTGGGAGCAAGATGTCGCGTGTTCAAATCACGCCACCCCGACCAGCGTCCCGGCGGCTGCCCGTAGCTCAACCGGATAGAGCACCAGCCTTCTAAGCTGGGGGTTGTGGGTTCGAGTCCCGCCGGGCAGGCCAGAATAGCGTACGACGGTGACCGTAGCTCAAAGGTAGAGTCCCGGATTGTGATTCCGGTTGTTGTGGGTTCGAGTCCCATCGGTCACCCCAATACTTCCGCGGTCGTTTCTCCCCGCCCTAGAACCAGACCGCCGCGATCAGCTTGATGATGTTCGCGGGGATCGCGAGCGTCTGCGGCATGCCGCTCGAGGGCAGCGGGTTGTACACGATCACGCTCTTGTCAGTCTTCGCGGCGAAGATCTCGCCGAGCGGAGAGGCGTCGGCGACGAACCCGTTCGGATCGGTTCCGAGCGGCTGCCCCCGAATGGAGAAGTCACTTGGTGCGTTGAACCCCACCCCGGTGACGATCGATCCGTCGATTTTTCCGTTTAAAGTCCGGAACAGGCTCGAACCGGTTCGCGTCGTATCGACGGTCACGTCCGGATCGAACACCATGTCGTCTTGGACATCCGGCTTCCCGAAGACAACGTCGCCACCGCACTGATGGAGGTCGACCTCGTGCGCGCGGGTGTTCCTGGTGTAGTTGAGCGGCGTGCAGCTGCCGAAGCCACAGGTCTGGCTGGGGATGTTCTTAGACACGAGGGTCACTGCCGAATCGAGTTGGACAGTGGTCGTCTGGATGACTTTGTTGGCAACGCGCCTGAACTGCACGTCGTCGGTCGTAATCGTGAACGGGCAGGTCGGGCTGGAAGCCGTAAACACGATGTCCTGGACGCTGTCCAAAATATCCTCGTCGATGATCGTCGCGAACATCTGGTTTCGCCATGCGACCAGATTGTTGGAGATATAGTCCACGAACACCTTGGGGTCGTTGTCCGTCTGCTCCCCGTCCACGATCCTGCGGGAATGGCTCTCGGAATGCGAATTCGGTCCCGCGATCGGGTCGACCGTCGTGGTCTGGTTGACGTTGTTGGGACTGTTGACGATGAGACTCAAGGGGACGTGCTCGCTCTGCGCGAGCGCGATCGCTGGCACGGCCCCCAGGGTCACTTTCAACTCGTAGTTGTCCTGGAAGAACGGCGGGGTGCTTCCGGAGATTCCGGAGAAACCGCTGACGGTCAGGCCGTCGGGCGAGATCGCTGCGGTGGCCTTCCGGAAGACGTTGTAGTTGTCGCCGTTGCCCGAGAAAGGCGGCAGGGTGATGGTGCCGGCGGTCGTCACCAGATTCTGCCCCGGCGCGGGCCGGAAACGACGGAGAAAAGTGACCGTGCCGTTGAGGCCGTTATTCTGGATCTCGGGTATGAACTCGAAGTCGCCCAGCGTCGAATCCGGCGAGTGCGCGGTCCAGCGCAGGAAGCTGCCACCCGTGCCGCGCCATTCCAGCCGGCCCGTCGCGGGATCCTTGGCGTACACGGCCAGCCCGCCGCCCGTCCGGAGCGCCATGGAGATCGCGACGAGCTCATGGCTCATTCCGCCCGGCCCGCTCGACTCGAACGTCGCCTGCTTCATGCGTGCCACTTTCGGCAGCACGGAGCCTATGGGAAAGGAGCTAACGACCTGTAGCAGCGGGTCGATGTCTTTCTGCGCGGACGATTCCCAGGAAAGCGGCGTCGAATGGAACTGCCCGTTCGCGTCGAACCCGTTCAGCACCCGCAGGCCCGACGGATCGATTTTGAAGGTGACGATGCGGTTCTGCGCATCGAGGCCCGCCAGATAGAGCGCGCCGTTGTACGGCCTGCTCACGAGCTTGCCGACGACGGCGCCGTCGTTCCTCTGCGCGCCGGTGATCGAGTCCGTGACTCCGCTCGGCTTCTCCTCGCCCATTTCTCCGGCGAACACGAGCATATACTCGCCCGGCTTCTTCGGCGCCGGGGCCTGCGGCGCCGGAAACGCAGGCACGGTCATCTGGCCACCCGCGGACAGAACGCCGGCCGACCGCGCGCTCGCGAGGATCACTTCGGTGTCCCACAGGATCGGGGTGCCGCCGGCGTCGGGCACCTCACGGCGGCTGCCGGACTGGTCGTCGTAGAACAGCCGAAACTTGCCCTTCATGGGCTCGGTGCCCAGGTTCATCACCAGCAGCTGGCTCGCGTTCGTGGGATCGACCACGAAATCGATCTTGCCGCGGAAGAAGTAGTTGATCAGTCCCGCAGAGTACGAAACAGCGCGCGGAATCAAGAATTGATTCGCAGCGTCGAAATTGAACCTGTTGAGGGCGAATATTCTCTCTGTCGAGTATTGCTGGCCAGTCGAAGGATCCGTCTGCAATACTTTTGCCTGCAAATCCTGGTCAAAGATCGATAGCGTGGACGCACGGTCGTTGGTGAATGGCAAACCGGTCAGGGGATCGGTGCCACTGGTGGAGTAAAAAGTGAGGTAGCAATTCGCTAGATCGAAGTTGCACGCAGCTTGAACGCCAGCCGGCGCCCCATTCGGAAACAATCGAGTCGAATTCGCCCGAACCGGATTCGCCTCGCCGGGGACCGGTTGTGAATAAGAGGGATGTGTGCCGGCCACGCCGTTGTTGAAAGTGAAATTCGTTCCCTGACTCACAAAATTCGCATTGGTGTACTCGGCGATTCCCTTGCCCGCGCCGACAAAGAACTTGCGCGGCGTGTTAAAGACCGAAATATTGGCGTTGTTCGGTCCTGGGTAGATCGAGTTGCCGTCGGCTGTGCTTGCAAGCTGCTGGATTACTTGCCGGACGGGACCTCCAGAAAATGTCAGCCCGATAGAGGTGTGCTTTTCGTACCGGCTCGGGTTATAAATACCTAAGGTACCAAGCGTAATCACATTAGCCAGGGCGCAAAGCGGACTATCACAGTGCGCATCGTTTCTCACGTGCTGGGGCTGCGCCATGTCCTGGGGGTGGTGGATGATCTGGCCGATGCTCTGGAACACCTTGCCCCAGTTCGCGTCGCGTCCAGACTGTTGTGGGGCGGTTAATGCGTCATAGAAGTAGTCGCGCGCGTTCTTGTAAGAAAACTCCTGCGCGGAGCCGGCGTCTTCGCTGCTGGGGTCCTGCAATGTCCAGTCCGGCGATTTGAGATTGGGCAACCCCAAGACGGTGCCGGGCTTTCCGACAATAGTTGTCAGCGGAATACCGCGCGTCGGATCAAAAAAGTGATTGAAACTGCGGGTGCCTGGCACGTCTTCGAACTGGCTGCCGCATGCGATCAACTGCAATATGTTCAGATCTTTCCCGTGCAAGCATCCGGGCAGAAATTGATTGCTTTGATCTCCTGGCGTGCTCGGGAATTTCTGGGTCTCATCATCGACTGCCTTGGAGAATCCCAGATCTGCCAGTGTGTTAGCTTGGCCTAGCACGGACTTTTGCGCCGCCTCCCTGGACAAGTCAAAGTGAGTCAAGGGATCATGCGCGAATGTGATTTCGCTGTTTGCGGCCAGCGCTAACCCTAGCGCAAAAACAGTCGCCCTATTCATTTCAAATACTCTCTAAAAACATCTCTTGCGGAACCGCAGCCTGAGTTTTTGAAATACCCTTCCATCGTTTCAATCGAAGGAAGGTAATTGCGCACGCCGGATCTCGTCAGCCGATCCTTTTCATTAATCAGCGCAGCGATGAGTCGCGGAAACTTCTTCCATGGGCATTCGAGCCCACTGCCCACACCCGTCAGTGTGCCGGCCGCAAGGGAGGCATATGTCTCCAAGTTGCCTTTGTACTTCTCCAGCTTGATGACCTTTCCGTCCCAATCGGAGTAGCGCTCCCAAGTATGGTTCTCATCGCGCAGGCGCTCCGGCTGCAAATAATTGCCGGCGCCGCCAGGCTTATAGCCGCTCTTGAAAAGAATCATTATGGGATCGGCGTTGCCAAGCCTTGTCTCATATGGCAGGTCACGCGGAGGCGCTTTGCCTTCCCACCCAGGGAAATGGAATCTGCCTTCCTTGTCGGTCACCGCCTCCATCAGCTCCAGATCGCCCGCACGCACCCAAGTCACTCTTTCGTGCAATGTCCACTGCGCTACCACGTTCACCCCTTCCAGCGGCTCGCCGGTTTCGGCGTCGACCACCGTGGCGGTGATCGGTTTGGCGGAGTAAGTCTGCGTCGTCGCGCATGCTTGCAGCGACAGCGCCGCGAGAATCGGTAGCAACCGACAGATCAAGCGAAGCGAGCTCATAGGTACTTTCACATTGAATCCATGCGCCACACGCCATCGACATCACGCAGGAAATAAATGAAGAAGATCTGGTTTACGCCATTGATCTTGCGGCCGAGAACGTATTCGCCGAGTCCGTCGGAGATGGTCGATAGCTGTGGCGCGCCGTAGCTGGCCACGATCTGAGGCAAATTCGGCCGAAGCGCGTCCAATACGGGTGCGTATTTCGCCTGAGCCTGCAAGTTGAAATACTGCAACGCTTGCGCCATGTCTCTCGAAGCGAGTGCGGCAGTGAAACCGCCCCACAATACGCGCAGCGTCTGATCGACCTGCGCAGGATCCTGCACCACGATGGTAACCGTCTGCCGGAAGCTCGCCCCCGCGCTATCCACGATGTTGAAAGCCGCGCGATAGGTTCCCGGCGTGGTGTAGCGGTTCGATAACGGGGCGTCCGGGCTGAAAAAACCAAAGCTTCCGGAGCCGGCGAAATCGGCCTGAACGACGAGCAGGCCCTTCCCGGTCGTGTTGCTCACCGTGAACGCGACATCCAGCGGCGCCAGCCCCTGCGCGATGCTCGCCGTAACGTGGATCGGCGCCGGTCCGGTGCTCGTCACCGATAGCGTTTGTGTCGCGCTCTGGCCGTTGGGGGCGGTGGCCACGGCGCTGAGCGTGTTCGCCCCGGGCTGCAGCGGCACGGCGGCGACGATGAAGGCGCTGCCTGTGACGATGGCGGCGATGCCGTTCACGGTGATGCCCGTGTTCGCCGGGCCCTGGAACGTTCCCGATACGGTGACAGTATCGGCGTTGATCGTGGCGCCGTTGGATGGGCTCGCAATGCTCACGCTGACCGCTGCGAGCGTGAGATGCAGAACAACGACGGTGACGTTGCCGGCCGGATCTGTGGCGGACAGGTTGTAGGTGCTCAAACCGGGCAGCAGAACCACCGGAAAGCTGAAGCTCGCTCCATTCCTGTTAATGCCCATGCCCGCGAGCACCACCGTAGCGGCAGGGTCGTCGATCGTGCCCTGAATCAGGATATTCGGATTGGCAAGCACGCTTCCCTCGGACGGGGCCAGGGTCAGGAACTTCGGCGGGACCGTATCCACCGTGAAAGTGATCGCCTCCCGGCTCGACGTGTGTCCGAAGCGGTCGGTCGCCTGCGCGCTGAAGCTGTTTTGGCCCTCGGGCAGTCTCGTGGCGGGCGTGAAGGTCGCCTCCGCGGCGCTGGCGCGAAAGGCGAACTGCGCGCCGACCGGCTGAGCGTTCAAAGTGGCGCTGAGCTGGTAAGCCGCAAAATAGTCGTTCGCAAACGGGCAGGGGTCAGCGTTGCATCGCGCGCCGTAGGTAAGGGTGAACGCAGGGGTGGGATTATCAGTCAAGGCGTTCTGCGGGGGCTGCGCGATCACGAGCGTCGGATCCACCCGGAACGTCGGCACGCCGAGCGCCTCGTCGCCGTCGCGCGCGGCAAGACCGGCCGCGTACTGCCCCGCATCGGTAAAACGCGCAACTGAACGCTCCGCCCCGACCCAAAGCGAGCGGCTCGCCGGATCGAAGGCGAGCCTATCCGGTTTACGTAAGCGCAGGGCGCCGAGATCGACCGAGTGCGCGAGCGTGCCCTCGCGGGCATAGGCGAGCAGCGACTCCGTCTGCCCGACCCAGACCTTTCCCGACAAAGGATCGAGCGCGAGTCCGGTAATAGAGCGCGGGACCCGCAGGCGCACGGCCGGGGCGCTCGGGTTGGAGAGCGGGAGCTGCGCGAGCTCGTGGTCACCCGCCATCCAGATCAGCCCGCCCAGGCCGTCCACCGCGAAATGACGCGCATCCTCGGCCAAATCGTCCGCGAGCGCGAATTTCGCGAGCAGCGTCCCCTGTTTGTCGAAGTGCCAGAGCCGCCGCTCGCCCAGCAACCATAGACTCTGATCCAGCGCGACGCGAAACTGGCGCACCTCGCCCGGAGCAGGAAAACCGATCAAAAGCTGACCGGCCGGAGAGATGTGGGAAAAGCGCCGCTCGTCGGCGAGCCAGAGGCTCTCGTCATGGGGATCGAGCTGCACATCCTTGATTTCGTCTATTCTCGAATCGAGCGATTGGACCCCGATGTCCAGCTCCAGCGTTCCGTCCGCGGCATAGCGGCGCAGGCGCGGCTCGTCCTTATTGAAAGCCCAGACGCCGCAATCGCCGGCGTTCATGACGAGCCGGCTCACTCCTCTCGAGGGAACCGATACGGTGACCTGGTTGGTGCTCGCCTGGACTTGCCGGATGCTGTCCTCGTCCGAGACCCAGACGCACGAGTCGGCAAGCGCCGTCGCCGGGGCAAGCGCGCACAGGAACCATCCCGCGAATCGGACCGCCGCGCGCAATTTTCTCCCCCGATGTGCAGACCCGGGGCCCGAACGAGCCCCTTTATTCGGTAAATCCTACCGCTTTAAGAAGCGGCCGTCGGCAAACAATCGTCAGCACCCTGGGCGAGATCGGCGGGCAGCTGCGCGCGCTCGATCAGAAAGACGCCACCCGCCGGATCGCTGACTGCGGGCCAGGTGAAGGGCAACCGCGGATACGCGCGCTCGAGCGCAGGCCGCGCCGCGCCCACCTCGCAGGCGAGCACCCCATCGGGCGTCAGATAGGCGCGCGCTGCCGCGACGATCCGCCGCACGAGGTCGAGTCCGTCGCGTCCCGCGGCCAGCGCCAGCCTCGGCTCGTGGCGATACTCCGGGGGCAGGCGCCGCATCGCCTGCGCGCTGACGTAAGGGGGATTGGTCACGATCAGGTCGTAATGCTCGCCTTCCAGCGCGGCGAACAGATCGGAGCGGAGCAGGCGAATCCTGCTTCGCAGGCGGTGGTTGAGAACGTTTCTCCTGGCGACGACCAGCGCAGCGGCCGAAATATCCGTGGCATCGACGTCGGCGCGCCGAAATGCGCGCGCAGCGAGAATGGCGAGGCAGCCCGAGCCGGTGCACAAGTCGAGCACGCGCCGCGTCGGCCGGCGCAGCCACGGCCGCAGGCGGTCGCCGAGAAGCTCGGCGAGGTGCGAGCGCGGCACGGCGACGCGACGGTCGACGTAGAACGCGACTCCGGCGAGCCAGGCCTCGTGCAGCAGATAGGCCACTGGAATTCGGTCGCGGATGCGTTTTCGAATCAGCGCTTCGACTCGTTTTTGCCCGTCGGCGCCCACCTGCCGTTGCAGGGGAGCCTCGAACGGCAAACCCAAGCCACGCAGAACCAGATAGGCCGCCTCGTCGCGCGGGTTGCTCGTGCCGTGGCCGTATTGCAGGCGCGCCCGGCGCAGGCGCCGCTCGGTCTGCTCCAGCAGCTCGCCGAGCGTCAAGGCAGGAGGGCGCGCAGCGTATCCAGGTAGATCTTGGGCAACTGCTCCAGCGCGCCGAGCTCGATGTGCTCGTCGAGCTTGTGGATGCTGGAATTGACCGGCCCGAGTTCAACCACCTGCGGGCAGACCTCGGCGATGAAGCGGGCGTCCGAAGTGCCGCCGGCGGTGGAGAGCTCGGGTGCGCGGCCGGTGTGCTTCTTGATGACCGTGGAAACGACCTCCACCAGCCTGCCGCGCGACGTGATGAAAGGTTTCGCGCCCAGGGTCCACTCGATGGCGTAGCGCACGCCATGCTTCTTCAGGACCGCTTCCAGCCGTTCCTTGAGGGAGCGCTCGGTGCTCGCGGTGGAGTAGCGGAAGTTGAAATCGAGCTGCAGCGAACCGGGGATGACGTTCAGCGCGCCGGTGCCGCCGTGAACGTTGGAGACCTGCCAGGTCGTCGGCTGGAAGTGCTCGTTCCCCGCGTCCCACTGCAGCGCCGTCAGCTCGGCGAGCGCGGGCGCGAGCGAGTGAATCGGGTTGCTGCCCAGATGCGGGTAGGCGATGTGCCCCTGGATGCCGCGCACGGTCAGCCTGCCGGAAAGCGAGCCGCGCCGGCCATTCTTGATCATGTCGCCCAGGGCGTTCACCGAAGTCGGCTCGCCGACGATGCAGTAATCCACGGCTTCCCCGCGCTGCTTCAGGCCCTCGACCACGCGCACCGTGCCGTCGAGCGCCGGCCCTTCCTCGTCGGAGGTGAGCAGCAGCGCGATCGACCCCGAATGCCCCGGTCGCTCGGAAATGAAGGCCTCGCAGGCCACCACGAATGCCGCGATGGAGGACTTCATGTCGGCGGCGCCCCGGCCGTAGAGCCGGCCCTCGCGCACCGACGGGATGAACGGATCGGAGTGCCATTCGCCGAGCGGGCCGGGCGGCACTACGTCGGTATGGCCGGCGAAGCAGACGAGCGGCTGGGCGTCGCCGCGGCGCGCCCAGAGATTGTCTACCGCGCCGAAGCGCATCGGCTCGCAGCGAAAGCCGGATTTGGCAAGGCGCGCGCGGAGGAGGTTCTGGCAGCCCCCGTCCTCGGGGGTCACTGACCGGCGCGCGATGAGCTCCTTGGCGAGTTCCAGCGCCCCCGCCTCAGGCATTCGCGTCGATCTTCAAATTGCCGAGCGCGGCGCTTTTGCCGGCGGGCGGCGCGCCGGTGGCCTGGCCGGTGATCTCGCCTGCCGTCGCCTGGTTGATCAGCCACAGCATGTTGGTGGCAGAGTCGGCGTTCGCCATCGCCTCGTCCTGGGTGATCCTGCCGTCTATGAACAGCTTGAACAGCGACTGCTCGAAGGTCTGGGAGCCGGGCGCCATGCTCTTCTCCAGCGCCTCCTTGACGTCGCTGATCTCGCCTTTTTCTATCAGCTCGGCGATGTGACGCGTGTTGAGCAGCACCTCGGCGGCGACTACCCGGGTGCCGGCCTTCGTGCGCACCAGCCGCTGCGAGATCACCGCCTGGAGCGCGGCGGCGAGGTCGAGCAGCAGGCTCGGCCGGTTCTCGAGCGAGTAGAAGTTGATGATGCGGTTCATCGCGTGATAGCTGTTGTTCGCGTGCAGCGTGGCGAGGCACAGGTGACCCGACTGGGCGTAGGCGAGGGCCATCGACATCGTCGGCTTGTCGCGGATCTCGCCGATCATGATGCAGTCGGGTGCCTGCCGCAGCGCGTTCCTCAGCGCCACCTCGAAGGCCTTGGTGTCGGTGCCGACCTCGCGCTGGTTGACGATCGACTTCTTGTTCACGAAGATGTATTCGACCGGGTCCTCGAGCGTGAGAATGTGGCCCGACCTGCGCTCGTTGCGGAAATCGAGCATCGCGGCGAGCGAAGTGGATTTGCCCGCGCCGGTGGCGCCGACCATCAGGATCAGCCCGCGCTTCTGCATGATCACTTCCTTCAGCACCTCGGGCAGGCCCAGCGAGTCGAGCGGAGGAATCGACCCGGGGATATAGCGCACCACCACGGCCGGCGAGCCCTTCTGGCGGAAGGCGCTGATGCGAAAGGCGCCGATGCCCTCGAGCGCGACGGCGGTGTTCAGCTCCATCTCTTCCTCGTACTCGCGCGCCTGGCGCTCGGTCAGCATCTCGTACAGCAGCTGCCTGACCATATCCGAGGTCATGATGGTCTGGTTGACCGGCACGGCGACCCCGTTGATCTTGATGTTGATCGGCGCGCCGACCGAAAGGAAGATATCCGACGCCTTCTTGTCGGCCATGACCTGGAACAGCCGTTTCATCGCGGACATGTCGTCCTCCTGAGCAGGACTGTACTAGTTTAATCCCCGCGCAACAATTCGTTCAGGCTGGTCTTGGCGCGGGTCCTGGCGTCCACCTTCTTCACGATCACCGCACAGTACAGCCCGCAGCTGCGGTCGGGGGAGGGAAGATTGCCGGAAACCACCACCGACCCGGCCGGCACGCGCCCGTAGAGGATCTCGCCGCGAGCGCGGTCGAAGATGCGCGTGCTCTGTCCCAGGTATACCCCCATCGATATGACGCTGTTTTCCTCGACGATCACGCCTTCCACGACCTCGGACCGGGCGCCGATGAAACAATTGTCTTCGATGATGACCGGATTGGCCTGCAGCGGCTCGAGGACCCCGCCGATGCCCACGCCGCCGGACAGGTGCACGTTTTTGCCGATCTGGGCGCACGACCCGACGGTCGCCCACGTGTCGACCATGGTCCCCTCGTCGACATAGGCGCCGATGTTCACGTACGAGGGCATGAGCACCACGTTGCGGGCGATGTAGGCGCCGCGCCGCGCCATGGCCGGAGGAACGACGCGGAAGCCGCCTTTTGAAAAAGCGCTCTCGTCAAAGGCGGCGAACTTGGCCGCGACCTTGTCGTAATAGCGCGTCGCGCCGCCTTCAATCAGGCGGTTATCCTCGAGCCTGAAGGACAGCAGCACGGCCTTCTTCACCCACTGGTGCGTGATCCACTCGCCGCCGGACTTCTCGGCCACCCTGATGCGCCCCGCGTCGAGCCCGGCGATGACGTGCTCGACGGCCTCTCGCAGCGGACGCGGCGCGTTCGCCGGGCTGAGCGCGGCGCGCCCCTCCCAGGCGTCTTCGATGAGCTTCTTTTCGGCGGTCATAAGGCCCTGCTGAACTGCATCATGCGGCCGGCGGCCTCGACGCATTCCGCGAGCGGCGCGACCAGCGCGATCCGCACGTGATTTCGTCCGGGGTTTTCGCCGCCCGCAGCGCGCGCCAGATAGCTGCCGGGCAGCGCGAGGACATTATATTCATGGTGCAGGCGCCGGGCGAACTCGCAGTCGTCGATCGGCGTGCGCAGCCAGAGGTAGAAACCGCCGTCGGGCATGCCGGCCGCGAGCGGCGCCCGGACGAGCGGCAGCACGGCGCGAAATTTTTCCTGATACAGGCGACGGTTCTCCTGCACGTGCGCCTCGTCGTTCCAGGCGGCGATCGACGCGCGCTGCACCGGGAGGCTCATCGCCGAGCCGTGGTAGGTGCGATACAGCAGGAAGCTCTGCAGCGCGCCGGCGTCGCCGGCGACGAAGCCCGAGCGCATGCCGGGAGCATTCGAGCGCTTGGACAGGCTCGAAAACACCACCAGTCGCGGGTAGCCTTGCCGCCCGAGCCGGTGGGCGGCCTGCAATGCGCCCAGCGGCGGCTCGCCGTAGTAGAGCTCGGAATAGCATTCGTCGGACGCGATGAGGAAGCCGTGGCGGTCCGACAGCTCGAACAGCGCCTTCCACTCGGCGAGCGTCATGACCTTGCCGGTGGGGTTCGCCGGCGAGCACGCATAGACGAGCTGGACATCCTGCCAGCGCGCATTCTGCAGAGGATTTGACGCGTAGAGCGGCGTGGCGCCGGCAAGGAGCGCGGCGCCTTCGTAGATCTGGTAGAACGGGTTGGGGCAGAGCACGGCCGCCTTGCGGCCCGCATCGACCACGGTCTGCGCAAAAGCGAACAGCGCTTCGCGCGAGCCGTTGACCGGCAGCACCTGGCGCTCGGCATCCGGCAGCGGGATGCCGTAGCGGCGCGCGAGCCAGGCCGCGATCGCTTCGCGCAGCGCGGGCGTGCCGGCGGTCGCCGGATAGGCGGCGAGGCCCTCGAGCCCTGCCGCCAGCGCGTCTTTCACCAGGGCCGGCGTCGGGTGCTTCGGCTCGCCGATCGAAAGATCGATCGGCTGCAGCGCGGGGTTCGGCGCCGCGCCGGCGAGCAGGCGGCGAAGTTTCTCGAACGGGTAGGGCTGGAGCCTGTCGAGAAGCGGATTCAGGCTTTCCATCCCCGCTTGCGGTGCTCGGCGACCACGCTGGTATGGATGCCCCCGCGCACGTTGAAGCGCGCTTCGAGCCGCAGGTAGCGCGGCTTGGTCGCGGCGACCAGGTCATCGAGGATCGCGTTGGTCACCGCTTCGTGGAATGCCCCCTGGTCGCGGTACGACCAGATGTAGAGCTTCAGCGATTTCAGCTCTACGCACGTGCGATCGGGCACGTACTCGAGATGCAGCGTGCCGAAATCCGGCTGCCCGGTCATCGGGCAGACGCACGTGAACTCGGGAATTTCCATGTGGATGCGGTAGTCACGCCCGGGCGCAGGATTGGGAAACGTTTGCAGCCGCTTGCTTGGGCGCGAGCGCATCACGAGGTGAACGGCGAGCGATGGTATCATTTTTTGCGTGCGGCTCGTTCAAATCAAGCTCGCCGGCTTCAAGTCCTTCGTCGATCCCACCTCGATTCACGTGCCGGGGCAGCTGGTCGGCGTCGTCGGGCCGAACGGCTGCGGCAAGTCCAACGTGATCGACGCCGTGCGCTGGGTTCTAGGCGAGTCGCGTGCCGCGGCGTTGCGCGGCGACTCGATGCAGGACGTCATCTTCAACGGCTCGGTGAACCGTGCGCCGCTCGCGCGCGCCTCGGTCGAGCTGATCTTCGACAACGCCCAGGGGCGCGCGGCCGGACAGTGGTCGCAGTACGCGGAGATCTCGGTGAAGCGCATCCTGCAGCGCGACGGCGAGTCGAGCTACTACATCAACGGCGCGCACGTCCGGCGCCGCGACATCACCGACATGTTCCTCGGCACCGGCCTTGGCCCGCGCGCCTACGCGATCATGGAGCAGGGGATGATCACGCGCATCATCGAGGCGAAGCCCGAAGAGCTGCGCGTGTTCCTCGAGGAAGCGGCCGGCATCTCGAAATACAAGGAGCGGCGCCGCGAGACCGAGAGCCGCCTCGCCGACACGCGCGGCAATCTCGCGCGCATCACCGACATCCGCACCGAGCTTGCCGCGCAGCTGGAGAAGCTCCAGGCGCAGGCCACCGTGGCGACGCGCTACAAGGAGTACCACTCGGAGCTGCAGCTCAGGCAGCAGCTGCTTTGGTATGCGCGCCGCCGCGACGCCGCGGCGGAGCGCGAGCGGCACGCGCTCGAGATGTCCAGGGTCGGCAACGAGCTCGAGGCGGAGAATGCCCAGCTGCGGCAGCTCGAGTCGCGCGTGGAAACGGCGCGCGCCGCGCATTACCGCTGCGGGGACGGCCTGAACGGCGCGCAAGCGGCGCTCTACGCCGCCAACGCCGAGGTGGCCCGCTTCGAGTCCGAGCTGCGCCATGTCGAGGAGACGCGCCAGCGGCTGGAGGGCCAGCATACGGAGCGGCTCGCGCAGCTGGGCTCCTGGCGCGAGCAGCGCGCGCAGCTTACGCAGGCGCTTCACATGTGGGCGGCGCGCGCCGGTGCCGCCAGGCAGCGCAGCGCCGAGGCGCAGGCAAAGCTCGGGGAGGAGAATGCGCGCCTGCCGCAGGCCGAGCAGGCGTTCCGCGCCAGCCAGGAGCGGCTGAGCGAGACTCGCAGAGAGCTGCTGCAGGCGGAAAGCCGCCTGCAGCTCGAGCAGGCCAATCTGTCGCACCTGGAGCGCGGCGCTCAGGCGCTCCAGCAACGCCGCGAGCGCCTCGAAAGCGAGCTGCAGACGCTCGCCGAGCCGGATGCGGCGGCGGCGAACGCCCTGCGGGAGCGAAGCGCCGCGCTTGAAGCGGCCGTGCAAGCCGCGCAGGCCGGGCATGAATCGTTGCAAGCCGAGTGCGCTGCGCTCGAGGAGCGCAGCGCCGCAGCCGGCGAGGCGCTCGGCGCGGCGCAGCGCGAGCACGCGGCCGCCGAGGCGCAGCTTGCGACGCTGCGCCAGATCCAGGCCGCGGCCGAAGACAACGCGCCCTTGCGCGAATGGCTCGAGCGGCACGGCCTGGGCGCGCTGCCGCGCTTGTGGCAGAAGCTGCGCATCGACCGGGGCTGGGAGACCGCCGTGGAATCGGTGCTGCGCGAGCGCCTGCACGCGCTCGAGCTTTCCGAGGCTACCCGGCTGCAGTCGGTTCTTGCCGATCGGCCACCGGCGAAAGCGAGCCTGTTCGCGCGCGGCAACAGCCCTGGCGCTCCCGGGGCGCCAGGCTGCGAGCCGCTCGCCTCCAAGATCCGCGCCGTGGACCCGGCGGTTTCAGGCGCCCTCGCGGACTGGCTGGCCGGTGCCTATGCAGCAGAAGAGAGCCCCGACGCGGCGCGGCAGGCGGCTTTACCGCCTGGTGCAGTGCTCGTCGACCGCGATGGCCACCAGTTCACGCGGCACACCGTCAGCTTTCACGCGCCGGATCAGGCGGACGCGGGCCTGCTCGCGAGACAATCGGCGATCGAGGCGCTCGATGCAGGCTGCCGCGACCTGCAGCAGAAGGTCGGCGCCGCGCAGGATGCCCATCGCCAGCTGGAGAGCGAGGCCGCAGGGCGCAGCGAGGCTCTCGAGCAGGCACGCCGCGTCATCGCCGAGACGCAGAAAGAGCAGCACGACGCCCAGATCGACCAGCTCAAGCTGGCGCAGGCTGAAGAGCGTTACCGCGAGCGCAGCGAGCAGGTGCGCGCCGAGCTGTCCGAAATCGAGCAGGAAGCGTCGCGCGGCCGCCAGGCGCTGCACGACGGCCGCCAGGCTGCCGAGCGCATTGCGGCGGAAATCGCGACGCTGCGCGAGAAGCTCGAGGCGGTGCGCGGCGGGCATCTCGCCGCCGAGACCGCGCTCGCCGAGCAGCGGCGCGCCGTGCAGCAAGCCGAGCGCGATGCGCAGGACGCGCTGTTCGGCGAACGCGAATGCGGCTCCAAGATCGCCGAAATCGACAACTCCGTGCGCGTGATCGATCAGCAGATCGAGCGCGCCGAGCTGGAGGTCGCGAAGCTGACCGAGGAGCTCGCGGCCGACCCGATCCCGGCAGTGCGGCACGGCCTGGACGCGGCGGTCGAGTCGCGCCTGGGCTGCGAAACCACGCTCGCCGCGGCGCGCAACGCGGTCGAAGGGGCGGCCGGCGCGCTGCGCGAGCTGGAGGAAGCACGCCTGCAGATCGAGGCGAAGCTCGCCCCGCTGCGCGAGCGGCTCGGAGAGCTCAGGCTGAAGGAGCAGGCCGCGCAGATCAATTTCGACCAGTTCGCCGCCCAATTGCGCGAGGCGAACGCGGACGAGGAGCGGCTGTCGAGGGAGGCCGAGAGAGCCCCGCGCCCGGCCGCGCTGCAAGGCGAGATCACCCGGCTGGCGCAGGCCATCAACGACCTCGGCGCCGTGAACCTGGCGGCGCTCGAGGAGCTGCGCAGCAGCCAGGAGCGAAAAGGCTTCCTCGACTCGCAGGCCGCCGACCTGGAGGAGGCGGTGCACACGCTCGAGGACGCCATCCGGCGCATCGACCGGGAGACGCGCGAGCTGCTGCGCGAGACCTTCGACAGCGTAAACCGGCACTTCGGGTCGCTGTTTCCGACGCTGTTCGGCGGGGGCGAGGCCAAGCTGATCATGACCGGCGAGGAGATTCTGGACGCCGGCGTGCAGGTCATGGCGCAGCCGCCCGGCAAGCGCAACACCAGCATTCACCTGCTCTCGGGCGGGGAAAAGGCGCTCACCGCGATCGCGCTGGTGTTTTCCCTGTTCCAGCTCAACCCGGCGCCGTTCTGCCTGCTCGACGAGGTCGATGCCCCTCTCGACGACAGCAACACGCTGCGCTTCTGCGACCTGGTCAAGCGCATGGCGGCGCAGACGCAGTTCCTGTTCATCAGCCACAACAAGATCTCGATGGAAATGGCCGAGCAGCTGATCGGCGTGACGATGCCGGAGTCGGGCGTGTCGCGCGTGGTGGCCGTCGACATCGATGAGGCGCTGCGCATCCGGGAGGAGCTGGCCGCCTGACGACATGACCGATCTCCAGTTCGGTCTGCTCCTGATCGGCGCCGTCGCGGTAGCCGCGGTCCTGATTTACAACCGGCTGCAGGAACGCGCCGCCGCTCGTCGGGCCGAGCGCAGGTTCGGCTCGCACCATGCCGACGCGCTGCTCGGCGAGACGCTCGCCCGGCGTGAGCCCGCCGCAGCATCGCGGAAAAACGCGATGCAATCAGGCGCGCTGCCCGATGCGCGCCTTGACTACGTCATCGATCTCGCCGCGCCGCGCGGGATCGCCGCCGCGAGCCTGCTCGAGCTGTGGGCGCCGCTCGAGCAGCGCTTCGCGAAGCGCGTTTTGCTCGCTGCCTCGAAAGGCGGCGGCTGGAGCGCCGCGTTGCAGCTGGTGACCCGCGCCGGCGTGGCGAGCGAGAGCGAGCTGCTTGAATTCCGCTCCGAGGTGGAGACGCTCGCCGCGAAACTCGGCGCCAGCGTCTCGACGCCTGAAATGCGCCAGGCGCTCGATGCCGCGCGCAGCCTCGACCGCGTGTGCGCCCAGGCGGACATCCAGGTGGCGCTGCACGTCGTGGGCGCGGCGATCGCCGAAATCGAAGCCGGCGAGCAGGCCTTCCAGGTCACGCCGCGCGAAGACGGCATAACCCTGACGCTGGATGTCGTGCGAACGCCCGAGCCCGCGCGCAGCTTCCAGGCGATGGCGCGCAGCGCTCGCCAGCTGGCGGCTGCGCATGGCGCGCGCCTGGTCGACGACAACGGCAATCCGGTGGACGAGCGCGCGCTCGCGGCCATCGGCACCGAGGTGGAAGCCGTGCGGCACATGCTCGCCGAGCGCGGCATCGAGCCCGGCAGCCCGCTCGCGCTGCGGCTGTTCTCATGAGCGTGCCGCGAGATATCCGGCAACGCAGCGAAGCTCTCCGGAAAACCCTCGAACACCACAACCGGCGCTACTACGTCGAGGACCAGCCGGAGATCGATGACGCCGAATATGACCGCCTGTTTCAGGAGCTGCTTGCCCTGGAAGCGAGGCATCCCGAGCTGGCGACCCCGGACTCGCCCACACAAAGGGTGGGCGGGGCGCCGCTGCCCGAGTTCGCCGAAGTCCGGCACCGCACGCCGATGCTGTCCATCGCCAACGCTTTCGACGAGGAAGCGGTGCGCGCCTTCGACCGGCGCGTGCGCGAGGCGCTCGAGGTCGATGCAGTGGAGTACGCCGCGGAGCCGAAGTTCGACGGCCTGGCGATCAGCCTGACCTACCGCGACGGCCTGCTCTCCGAGGGAGCCACTCGCGGCGACGGCACCACGGGCGAGGACGTCACCCCTAACCTGCGTACGCTGCGCTCGATCCCGCTGCGCCTGCCAAAGGCCGCGGACACGCGCGAGCTCGAGGTGCGCGGCGAGGTCCTGATGTACCGCCGCGACTTCGACGCCCTCAACGCGCGCCAGCGCGAGCTGGGAGAAAAGGAGTACGTCAACCCGCGCAACGCCGCTGCCGGCGCGGTGCGCCAGCTCGATTCGCGCGTGACCGCGACGCGGCCGCTCAGGTTCTTCGCCTACGCCATCAGCCGCGCCTCGCAGGCGCGCTGGAGCAGGCAGTCGGAGGCGCTTGCGCGGCTCGTCGAGCTCGGCTTTCGCGTATCGGAGGAGCGCGAGCTGGTGCAGGGCGCCGAAGGGCTGCTCGCCTATTACAGGAAGATGGGACAGGCGCGCGACCGGCTTCCGTACGCCATCGATGGCGTGGTCTACAAGGTGGACCGCCTCGATTGGCAGGAGCGGCTCGGCTTCGTGGCGCGCGCGCCGCGCTTTGCGCTGGCCCACAAGTATCCGGCGGAGGAGCAGACCACGGAGGTTCTCGGTATCGATGTGCAGGTGGGGCGCACCGGGGCCCTGACCCCGGTAGCGCGCCTCAAGCCGGTGTTCGTGGGCGGAGCCACCGTCACCAACGCGACCCTGCACAATGAGGACGAGCTCAGGCGCAAGGATGTCTGGATCGGCGACACGGTCATCGTGCGCCGCGCCGGCGATGTCATTCCGGAAGTCGTCGGCGTGAAGAGCAAGGGCCCGCGCCGGCCGCCGGACCGCTTCGCGATGCCCGAGAAATGCCCGGTGTGCGCCTCGCCGGTGGTGCGGGTGCCGGGCGAGGCTGCAACGCGCTGCACCGGCGGGCTGTACTGCAAGGCGCAGCGCAAGCAGACCTTGCTGCATTTCGCCGCGCGCCGCGCCATGGATATCGAGGGCCTGGGCGAGAAGCTGGTCGACCAGCTCGTCGAGCGCGACCTGGTGAAAAGCCCCGCCGACCTGTACCGCCTGGATGTCGAGACCCTCGCGGGCCTCGAGCGCATGGCGGAGAAGTCAGCGCAGAACGTATTCGAGAGCATTCAGCGTTCGAGAAAGGGCGAGCTCGAGCGTTTCATCTACGCCCTGGGCATCCCGGGCGTGGGGGAGGAGGTCGCCAAGATCCTCGCGCGCCATTTCGGCTCGCTAACGGCCTTTCTCGAAGCCGACTGGGCTCGGGCCGCGGCGGACAAGGAGGCGGCACGCAAGGACCATGCGCAGCGGAAAAAGCGCGGCGAGCCCCTGCGGCCCGTGCCGCTGGAGGGCATAGGCCCGGAGCTGATGGACAGCATGGAAAAATTCCTGCACGAGCGGCACAATCGCGATGTCATCCGCCGCCTCGCCGACGCTATCGACGTAATGCAGGCCGGTGCGCGGCCGGCGGCCGACGGCAAGACGTTCGTGCTGACCGGCAGCTTGTCGTCGATGACGCGCGACGAGGCGCAGGCTGCGCTCGAGGCGAAAGGCCACCAGGTGGCTGGATCGGTGTCGAAAAGGACAGACTTCGTGGTGGCCGGCGAGGACGCGGGAAGCAAGCTCGACAAGGCCCGCAGCCTCGGCGTGACGGTGCTCGACGAGAAAAAATTTCTCGAACTGCTAAGAAGGACCTAATGCACCCCAAGCTGAGAAAAGCGGTATTCCCGGTCGCGGGGCTCGGCAGCCGTTTTCTGCCGGTCACCAAGGCGAGCCCGAAGGAAATGCTGCCGATCGTCGACAAGCCGCTGATCCAGTACGCGGTCGAGGAGGCGGCCGCGGCGGGAATCACCCAGATGATATTCGTGACCGGCCGCAACAAGCGCGCGATCGAGGACCACTTCGACAAGGCCCACGAGCTGGAGACCGAGCTCGAGCGCAAGAGGAAGGACGCGCTGCTCGGCATGGTCCGCTCGGTGCTGCCCGAGGGCGCGCACTGCATCTATATCCGCCAGGCCGAGCCGCTCGGCCTGGGCCACGCGGTGCTGTGCGCCCGGCCGGTCGTCGGCGACGACGCGTTCGCGGTGATCCTCGCCGATGACCTGATGGACTCGCAGCCTCCGGCCATGGCGCACATGGCGCAGGTCTTTTCGCGCGAAGGCGCCTCGCTCCTCGGCGTCGAGGAAGTGCCCCGCGACCAGACGCAGAGCTACGGCATCGTCACCGTCGAGCGCCCGGGCGTCGACATCGCCCGCATCCACGGCATCGTCGAAAAGCCCAAGCCGGCCGAAGCACCGTCGACTCTCGCGGTCCTCGGCCGCTATGTGCTGACGCCGCGCATTTTCGAGCTGCTCGGCGAGCTGACGCCCGGCGCCGGAGGGGAAATCCAGCTCACCGACGCCATCTCGCAGCTGCTGTCCCACGAGCGCGTGCTCGCGGTGCGCCTGCCTGGCCGGCGCTTCGACTGCGGCTCGAAGCTGGGCTATCTCCAGGCCACCGTGGAGTACGGCGTGCGCCATCCCGAAGTCGGCCGGGATTTCGCTCGCTTCCTGAAGACGCGCTAGACTGAATCCATGCCCGACGCGGAGAAGGCCTGGGCGTTTCTGCGCAATTCGGACCCGGTGTCGAGCGCCGAAGAGGTTCAGGCCGCGATCCGCCGCGTCGCGACCGAGATCGAGGACCAGCTCGCCGCGAGCTACCCGCTGGTGCTCGCGGTGATGGGCGGGGCGGTGGTTTTCGCCGGGCAGATCCTGCCGCTGCTTCGCTTTCCGCTCGATTTCGACTATCTCCACGCCTCGCGTTACGGCAGCGCGACCGCCGGCGGCGGCATCCAGTGGCGGGGCGGGTCGCCCGAAGGCGTCGAGGGACGTACCGTGCTCGTGCTGGACGACATCCTGGACGGCGGCGAGACGATGCGCGCGATCCGCGAGCGGCTGAGGTCGCAGGGCGCCCGGGCCTTCCACTGCGCGGTGCTGGTCGAGAAGACGCTCGCGCGTCCCAAGCCGATCACGCCGGACTTCGTCGGCCTGCGCATTGCGGACCGCTTCGTGTTCGGCTGCGGCATGGACGCGAAAGGATACTGGCGCAACCTGCCGGAGATCCGCGCCATGAAGGAAGGTTGAATCTGGTGCTGGCCGTCATCGGCGGCAGCGGCCTCGCCCAGCTCGGCAACCTCGAGGTCAGACGCCGCAAGCGAGCGCGCACGCCTTACGGCAAGCCTTCCGGCGCGCTCGCGTTCGGCTGCATCGCCGATTGCGACGTGGTATTCCTGGCGCGCCACGGCGACGGCCACAGCGTCGCGCCGCATGAGGTCAACTACCGCGCCAACCTGTGGGCGCTCAAAGACGCCGGCGCGGGCGAGGTCGTCGCGGTGGCGGCGGTAGGCGCCATTCGCAGGGACCTGGAGCCGGGCGCGCTGCTGCTGCCGCATCAGGTCATCGACTATACCTGGGGCCGCCGCTCGAGCTATTTCGAGGGACCGGGAACGCCGCTGAAGCACATCGACTTCACCGAGCCGTATTCGCGCGAACTGCGTTCGCGGCTGCTGAGCGCGGCGCTCGCCTGCGGCGAGCAGATGCTCGACGGCGGCGTCTACGCCGCGACCCAGGGTCCCCGGCTCGAGACCGCGGCGGAAATCGACCGGCTCGAGCGCGACGGCGCCGACGTGGTCGGCATGACCGGCATGCCCGAGGCCGCGCTGGCGCGCGAGCTCAGCCTCCAGTACGCCGCCATCACGGTGGTGGCGAACTATGCGGCCGGGCGCGGCGACAGCCGGCGGGCGGTGCCGCTCGAGCGCATCGGCGCGGTGCTGGAGGAAGCGATGGGCCGAGTGCGCAACATCATCGACAGGCTCTGCCGGCAATGATCCGCGAAGTGCTGCGCATGGGAGACGCGCGGCTATGGCAGAAGTCGGTGGCGGTGGCGCGTTTCAACACACAGGAACTGAATGAACTGCTGAAAGACATGCACGACACGATGGCGCACCTGAATGGCGCCGGCCTCGCCGCGCCGCAGATCGGCGTCGGGTTGCGCGTCGTCATTTTCGGGGTCCACGCCAACCCGCGTTACCCGGACGCGGAGGAAGTGCCCGATACCGTGCTGATCAACCCGGTGCTCGAGCCGCTCTCGGCCGAAGTGGAGGAAGGCTGGGAAGGTTGCCTCTCGGTGCCGGGGATGCGCGGCTGGGTGCCGCGCTGGCGCACTCTGCGCTACAAGGGGTTCGACGAAAAAGGAACCTTTTTTGAACGCGAGGTGGAGGGTTTTCACGCCCGGGTGGTGCAGCACGAATGCGACCACCTCGACGGCATCCTCTACCCGATGCGGATCCGCGACTTCACCCGCTTCGGCTTCAACGAGGCGCTGTTTCCGGGACAGGAGCTGCCTGCTGAAGAGTAAGCCCCTTGAGCAGGTCCTGCTCCAGCTGCAGCACGGTCTTGGGGTGCGCGAGAGCCTCGCCCGAAACGAGGAACACGTCTTCCGCGCGATCACCTAGGGTGTTGATCCGGGCCGTCTGCAGGTTGACGTGATAGCCGGCGAGGGTGCGGGCGATCGCGTAGAGCAGGCCCGGCCGGTCGCTCGCCACGATCGACAGCACATGGTACGCGCCGCGCTCGTCCGGGCGGATGTCGACCACCGGCGAGATGGGAAAATGGCGCACGCGGCGCGACACCCGTCCGCCGCGCGGCGGCGGCAGCGGCGCCTGCGACTGCACCTCCTCGGCGAGCTCGGTTTCGAGCATGCTGATCAGGTCGCGGTAATGCGACCCGCGGCCCTGGCCCATGACGGCGAACGTGTCGAGCGCATAGCCGTGGCGCGTGGTGTGGACCTTCGCCTCGGCGATGTCGAAGCCGGCGCGCTCGAAGTAGCCCGAGATGCGGGCGAACAGCGCTTCCCGGTCGCGCGTGTAGATCATGACCTGCAGGCCTTCGCCGAAGGGCGCGAGCCGGGCCTTGACGACCGGCCGCTCGGTGTCCACGCGGTAGTGAAGATTGCGCGTGTGCCAGGCGATTTCCTGGGCGTCATGCCGGAGGAAATAAGCGATGTCGAGCTGCGCCCACAACCGGTCCTTGACGTTGTCGGACAGCGCGTAGAGCCGCAGCAGCCGCGCCGCTTCCGCCTGCTTCTCGGCCAGGGCCGCGTCCCTGGCGAGCGGCTCGCCCGTGAGCACTCGCCGGGTGGCTCGAAACAGGTCTTCCAGCAGCTTGGCTTTCCAGGCGTTCCACACCTTCGGGCTGGTGCCGCGCACATCGGCGACCGTCAGAAGGTAGAGCGCCACCAGGCGCCGCTCGCTGCCCACCCGCTCTGCGAACGCGCGCACCATCTCCGGGTCGTGCACGTCCTGCTTTTGCGCCGCGCTGGACATCGCAAGGTGATGCTCGACGAGGAAGGCGACGAGGTCCGTATCCTGGGAGGAAAGTCCGTGCGTGCGGCAGAAGCTGCGCACGTTGCGCGCGCCGAGCTCCGAATGATCTCCGCCCCGGCCCTTGGCGATGTCGTGGTACAGCGCCGCCACATAGAGCAGCCAGCGCCGCTCGAAGCCGCTCATCAGCTCGCTGCAAAGGGGAAATTCGTGCGCCAGCTCGGGCATGGTGAAGCGGCGCAGGTTCCTGATCACCATCAGGATGTGCTGGTCGACCGTATAGACGTGGAACAGGTCGTGCTGCATCTGCCCGACGATGCTGCCGAACTCGGGCAGGTAGCGCCCCAGGATGCCGTACTGGTTCATGCGGCGGAACTCGTGCACGATGCCGCGCGGCTGCTGCAGGAGATGCAGAAACAGCAGCCGCGCCCGCGGATCGCGGCGGAATTTCGCGTCGATGCGGCGCCGCGCCCGCCACAGCGCGCGCAGCGTCGGCGCGGTCATGCCGCGCAGCTCCGGGTGCTGCATCAGCATGAGGAAGCTCTCGAGGATGCTGGCCGGTTCCCGCTCGAAGAGCTCTTCATCGACGATCTCCAGCAGCTCGCCTCGTACTCGGAAGCGCTCGTTCAGCCTGCGGGGCGCTTGCTCCGGCTCGGGCAGCAGGCGCGCCTCGAGGTTCTGCAGCAGGATCGTGTTCAGCTGCGTCACCGCCTTCGCGGTGCGGTAATAGCCCTGCATCATCGCCTCGCTCGCCCGGCGATGGGGCGTGTCCTGGTAGCCGAGCTGAGCGGCGAGCGCTGCCTGAAAGTCGAACACGATGCGGTCCTCGCGCCGGCCGGCGAGGTAATGCAGCCGGATCCTCAGATCCTGCAGCAGCGCTTCGTGTCGCTCGAGCTGGCGGGCTTCCTCGCGCTCGATCAGGCGGTGAGCCACCAGATCGCTCCAGCGACGGCCCATGCCCGAAGCGCGCGCGATCCACTGGATGACCTGCAGATCGCGCATCCCGCCCGGTGCCTCCTTCAAATTGGGCTCGAGCGAGTAGGGGGAGTCCTGATGCTTCGCGTGGCGCTGTTCCTGCTCGAGCTTCTTCGCCTTCAGGAAAGACGCCGGATCCGCCACCCGGCCTAGCGCCGCCTGCATGTCGCCGAACAGGCGCCGGCTCCCGGCGAGGAAGCGCGATTCGAGCAGGGTCGTGTTGACGGTGATGTCGCTCGCCGCGGCCTGGACGCAATCGCGGACGGTACGCACGCTGTGGCCGATCTCGAGCCCGATGTCCCAGAAGCTGTGGATCAGCCGTTCCAGGCGCTCCTGCTCGGCAGCGCGCGGCTCGTCCGGCAGAAGAACCAGCAGGTCGATGTCCGAGCACGGATAGAGCTCGCCGCGCCCATAGCCGCCGGTCGCCACCAGCGCGGCATCGGCCGACATGCCGGCGTGCTGCCAGAGCAGCTTCACGGTGCGGTCGATCAGCTGCGCGTGCTGCCGCAGCAGGGCGCGCGGGTTAGGCCGCTTCAGATACGCCTCGCGCAGCGCGGCGCGCTCGGCGAGCAGATCGTTTTTACTGGGCAATGGCCGGCGGCGGCTGGCTGCCCGCCGAGCGCGTCAGCACTTCGCGACCCGACGGCGTCACCAGCACGGTGTGCTCCCATTGCGCCGACAGGCTGTGATCCTTGGTCACGATGGTCCAGCCGTCGGCCAGCTCACGGATCCCGGGCTTGCCGGCATTGATCATCGGCTCGATGGTGAAGGTCATGCCCGGCTCCAGCGGCAGCCCGGTCGCGGGCTTGCCGTAATGCAGGACCTGCGGCTCCTCATGGAACTTGCGGCCGATTCCATGGCCGCAGAACTCGCGCACCACCGAGTAGCCGTGCTTCTCGGCGTGCTGCTGGATGGCGGACCCGACATCGCCAAGGCGGGCGCCGGGCCGCACCTGGCGGATGCCGATCCACATGCACTCGTACGTGACCTCCACCAGCCTGCGCGCCTGGATGCTCGCCTCGCCGACGAAGAACATGCGGCTGCAGTCGCCGTGAAAGCCGTCCTTGATGACGGTCACGTCGATGTTCAGGATGTCTCCCGGCTTCAGCAGCCGATCGCCCGGCACGCCGTGGCAAACCTGGTGGTTCACGGAGGTGCAGATCGACTTCGGAAACGGGCGGTAGCCCGGCGGGGCATAGTTGAGCGGCGCAGGGACGGTGTGCTGCACGTCGACCATGTAGGCGTGGCACAGGTCGTTCAGCTTCCCGGTGGTGACACCGGGACGCACGTGCGGCGCGATGAAATCGAGCACCTCGGAGGCGAGGCGGCCGGCGACGCGCATCCGCTCGATCTCCTCGGCGGTCTTCAGCACAACAGGCATTGATGACTGATTATGCTAGAATTTTGGGCTGACTTGCGAGATTGCAAGTCAAAATTCCCGCCTGGTCGATTAGGGTGCCCGAAGCTGGCGGATCCGGGTTCTGGACGCAGGCGGCAGACCTTAACCCTAGGAGCGATATCGTGTCAGTAACGATGCGTCAAATGCTGGAGGCGGGCGTCCATTTCGGACATCAGACCCGGTACTGGAACCCGAAGATGGCGCCGTACATCTTCGGCCACCGCAACAAGATCCACATCATCAATCTGGAGCGCACCCTGGCGATGTACCAGGAAGCGCTCAGGTTCGCGCGCCAGCTGGCCGCCAACCGCGGCACGCTTCTGTTCGTGGGCACCAAGCGGCAGGCGCGCGACATCCTGCGCGAGGAGGCCCAGCGCTGCGCGATGCCTTACGTCGACCATCGCTGGCTCGGCGGCATGCTGACCAACTTCAAGACGGTGAAGCAGTCGATCAAGCGCCTCAAGGAGATGGAACAGATGGCGCAGGACGGCAGCCTCGAGCGCATCTCGAAAAAGGAGGCGCTCGGGCTGCAGCGCGAGCTGGCGAAGCTGCAGCGCTCGCTCGGCGGCATCAAGGAGCTTGGCAGCCTGCCGGACGCCCTGTTCGTCATCGACGTCGGCTACCAGAAAGGCGCGGTGGCCGAAGCCAACAAGCTCGGCGTGCCGGTCATCGGCGTCGTGGACACCAACCATTCGCCCGAGGGCATCGACTACGTGATCCCGGGCAATGACGACTCAAGCCGCGCGATTCGGCTCTACGCGCGCGGGATCGCCGACGCCGTGCTCGAAGGGCGCACGCAATCGCTCGAGGAGGTCGTCGCCGCTTCGCGCGACGAGTTCGTCGAGGTGGAGGAGGAAGGCGAGGGCGCCGAGTAGGCGCCCGCCATGTGAACGAAAAGGGGCCGAGCGCCCCTTTTTTTCAACCTGGATTCTGCAAGGAGCAAGGCATGACGGAAATCAGCGCAGGCATGGTCAAGGAGCTTCGCGAGATGACCGGCCTAGGCATGATGGAATGCAAGAAGGCCCTGGCCGAGGCGGGCGGCGACCTGAGGAAAGCCGAGGAGCTGCTGCGCATCAAGAGCGGCGCCAAGGCGAGCAAGGCGGCGGGCCGCGTTGCGGCAGAGGGCGTCATCGGCGCCTACCTCTCGCCCGATGCGAGGCTGGGCGCCCTCGTCGAGCTCAACTGCGAGACCGATTTCGTGGCGAAGAACGACGAATTCCTCGCCTTCGCCCAGTCGCTGGCCGAGACCGTCGCGACGCAAAATCCCAGGGATCTGACGGAGCTCGCTTCACCGAAAACCGAGCAGCGGCGCCAGGCGCTGGTGCAGAAGATCGGCGAGAACATCTCGATCCGCCGCCTGCGCCGCCTGCAGGCGAAGGGGCGGCTGGCGCTCTACCTGCACGGCACGAAGATCGGCGTGCTGGTCGACTTCGAGGGTGCCGACGAGGTGGGCAAGGACCTCGCGATGCACATTGCGTTCGCAAAGCCGGCCTACCTGGCGAAGGCCGAGGTTCCCGCCGACATCGTCGCGCGGGAGCGCGATATCCAGGCCGCGCGTGCCAGGGAGTCGGGCAAGCCCGCCGCTATCGCCGCCAAGATGGTCGAAGGCGCGCTCAGCAAGTTCCTGGGCGAAATCACGCTGCTCGGCCAGCCCTTCATCAAGGACGACAAGCAATCGATCGAGAAAATGCTCGCCGCAAGGAAGGCTCGCGTGAACGCATATGCCTTTCTCGTCGTTGGCGAAGGGATTGCGAAGAACGTCCACTAGAGCGAAGCGCCCTTGACGCCGAAGTACAAGCGCATCCTGCTCAAGCTGTCGGGCGAAGCCTTGATGGGGGACGATCCGTTCGGCATCAACCGCCAGACCATCGAGACCATCGTCGCCGAGGTGGCGCAGGTGGCGCGGCTGGGGGTCGAGATCGGCGTGGTGATCGGCGGCGGCAATATTTTTCGCGGCCTGGCGCCCGGCGCGGCCGGCATGGACCGCGCGACGGCCGACTACATGGGAATGCTCGCCACCGTCATGAACGCCCTCGCGCTGCAGGACGCCATGCGGCAGGCGGGACTTGCCAGCCGGGTGCAGTCGGCCCTCAACATCGAGCAGGTGGTCGAGCCGTATATCCGCGGCAAGGCCATCCGCTATCTGGAGGAGGGCAAGATCGTGATCTTCGCCGCCGGCACCGGCAACCCGTTCTTCACCACCGATACCGCGGCCGCCCTGCGCGGCAGCGAGGTCGGCGCCGAGATCGTGATCAAGGCGACCAAGGTCGACGGGGTCTACACGGCGGACCCGCAGCGCGACCCCCGCGCCCAGCGCTACTCCCGCATCAGCTTCGACGAGGCGATCCACCGCAACCTGAAGGTGATGGACGCCACCGCGCTCACGCTGTGCCGGGATCAGAAGCTGCCGATCAACGTGTTCAGCATCTTCAAGAAGGATGCCTTGCGGCGCGTGGTCCTCGGCGAGGACGAGGGCACCCTGGTTCACGTATGATTTGCAGCGGAGGCGGCCATGGAGATTGCCGAGGTTAAGAAAAGCACCGAGCAGAAGATGCACAAGAGCGTGGAGGCCTTCAAGGCTGACCTGGCGAAGGTGCGGACCGGGCGTGCCCATACCGGCCTGCTCGACCACGTCATGGTCGACTACTACGGCACTCCGACCCCGCTCAACCAGATCGCGAAAGTGATCCTCATCGACGCCCGCACCATCGGCGTCACGCCCTTCGAGAAGAAAATGATCCAGGCGGTCGACAAGGCGATCCGCGAAGCGGATCTGGGCCTGAACCCCGCCACCACGGGCGATACCGTGCGAGTGCCGATGCCGCCGCTCACCGAGGAGCGCCGCAAGGAGCTGATCAAGGTGGTGAAGCACGAGGCCGAGAACGCGCGGGTGGCCGTGCGCAACCTGCGCCGCGATGCGATCCATTCGCTGAAGGAGGGGCTGAAGAAGAAGGAAGTCTCCGAGAATGACGAGCGCCGCGCCCAGGACGAGGTGCAGAAGATGACCGACCGGAATATTGCCGAGATAGACAAGCTGCTGCAGCAAAAAGAAACCGAGCTGCTGGCGGTATGACGCACTCGAGCTCGACGCAGGAAATCCCCGCGCCCGGCGCAGTGCCGCGCCATGTGGCGATCATCATGGACGGCAACGGGCGCTGGGCGAAAGGCCGGCGGCTGCCGCGCATCGCGGGGCACCGGCGTGGCGTGGAGGCGGTGCGCGAAACCGTGCGCGCCTGCGTCGAGCGGGGCGTCGAATACCTCACGCTATTTGCATTCAGCTCCGAGAACTGGCGGCGTCCAGCCGACGAGGTGGCGCTGCTGATGCAGCTGTTCCAGGTCGCGCTCGCGAGCGAGGTCGACAAGCTGCACCGCAACGGCGTGCGGCTGAAAGTGGTCGGCGATACCGGGCGCTTCGATCCCGCCATCCGGCGGCTGATCGAGCAGGGCGAGAGGCTCACCGCCGAAAATCGACGCCTGACTCTCACCGTCGCGGCCAACTACGGCGGCCGGTGGGACATTCTGCAGGCGCTGTCGCGGCTGCTGGCGCAGTCCCCCGCGCCGGCCGATCGGGTGCTCGACGAGTCGGCGCTCGCGCCCTACCTGGCGATGAGCTACGCGCCCGAGCCGGACCTGTTCATCCGCACCGGAGGGGAACAGCGCATCAGCAATTTTCTCCTCTGGCAGCTGGCGTATGCGGAGCTCTATTTCACCGACACGCTGTGGCCCGACTTCGATGCTGCTGCGCTCGACGCGGCGTTTGCCTCCTACCGGCAGCGCGAGCGCCGCTTTGGACGGACCGGCGAGCAGACCGCGGCAGCGAAACGCGCTGAGGTCGCCTGACGGCGTGCTGGCTGCGCGGCTCGCGACGGCGGCGGTGCTCATCGCCGGCCTGCTGGGGGCGCTGTTCTACCTTCCATCGCTCTGGTTGAAGCTCGTGACCGGCGCGGTGGTCGCGCTCGCCGCGTTCGAATGGGGCCGCCTTTGCCGCCTAGATGCCTATCTGTATGCAGTGCTCCTGGCTGGCGCATACGGTATCGCCCTGTGGATCCGTTCTGATGTCGTTTTCGCGCTGGCTGCCGCCTTCTGGGTGGCGGCGGTGCCGTTCTGGCTGTGGCGCGGCGTGGAAGCGCGGCACGCGGCGCCGCTCGCCGCGGCGGGACCCTTCGTGCTGATTCCCGCCGGCTTGGCGCTGGTCGCGCTGCCTGCGCCGCAGGTCCTGCTGGTGCTCGGGCTGACCTGGGTTGCCGATACGGCGGCTTACTTCGTCGGCGGCCGGTTCGGACGCCGCAAGCTCGCGCCGTCCATCAGCCCGTCAAAGACATGGGAGGGCGCTGCGGGCGGGCTGCTCGGGACCCTGAGCTACGCTATCATCTGCGCAGCATTCGTGCCGCAATGGGGTGCCAGCTTTACCGGCGCGCAGTGGGCCGTTTACCTCGCCGGCACCGCGCTACTGTGCGCCGCGAGCATCGTCGGCGACCTGTTCGAGTCGGCGGCAAAGAGGCAGGCAGGAGTAAAGGACAGCGGAGAAGCCTTGCCCGGACATGGGGGCATTCTGGACCGTATCGACAGCGCAACTTCCACCTTGCCGCTCGCGGCGGCGCTCCTGCCCCTGATGGTCGGTCATTGACCCTGTGAATCTGACCGTTCTCGGCGCGACCGGCTCCATCGGCGCAAGCACGCTCGACGTGGTCGCGCGCCATCCCGACCGGTACCAGGTCCTGGCGCTGACGGCGCACGCCGCCGCGGAGCCGCTGCTTGCGCTGTGCCGCAGCCACCGGCCGCGATACGCGGTGCTGTCGGGGGTCGGCGAGGATCGCGATTTGCGAAGAAGATTTTCTGAAACGCGAACCGAACTCCTGTTCGGGGCGGGCGCGCTCGAGGAGGTCGTCACGCACGATGCTTGCCAGGCGGTGATGGCGGCGATCGTCGGCGCCGCCGGCCTGCCGGCCACGCTGGCCGCCGCAGCGGCGGGAAGGCGCGTGCTCCTGGCGAACAAGGAAGCGCTGGTCATGGCGGGACCGCTGTTCATGCGGGCGGCGCACGCAGCGGGCGCCAAGCTGCTGCCCATCGACAGCGAGCACAACGCCGTATTCCAGTGCCTGTCTGGCAACCCGCTGCGCTCCGTGCGGCGCATCGTGCTGACCGCCTCCGGCGGGCCGTTCCGCGCGCTTCCGCTCGACGGGCTCGACGGCGTGACCCCCGAGCAGGCCTGCGCCCACCCGAACTGGGTGATGGGACGCAAGATCTCGGTGGACTCGGCCACCATGATGAACAAGGGGCTGGAGGTGATCGAGGCGCGCTGGCTGTTCGACGTCCCTCCCGAGCGCATCGAGGTGGTGATCCACCCGCAAAGCATCGTTCATTCGCTGGTGGAGTACGTCGACGGCTCGGTCATCGCCCAGCTCTCCAACCCCGACATGCGAGTCCCCATCGCGCACGCGCTGGGATTTCCCGAGCGCATCGCCTCGGGCGCCACGCCGCTCGACCTCGGCGCGATCGGCCAGCTGTCCTTCGAGCGCCCCGACCACGCTCGTTTTCCCTGCCTGCAGCTTGCCTACGCCGCGTTGCGCGCCGGCGGCACGGCGCCGACGCTGCTGAACGCCGCCAACGAAGTGGCCGTCGCGGCTTTCCTCGCCGGCCGCCTGCCGTTCACCGGCATCGCTCGGGTGATCGACGAGACCCTGAACGACCTGGCTGCCGCTCCGGCCGGCGACCTGGCTGCAGTGCTGGCAGCCGATGCACAGGCAAGGCGCGCAGCGAGCGCGCTGGTGATGGCCCGGGCGGCATGACTCTCCTGCAGACCGTCGTCGCATTCGTCGTCGCGCTCGGCGTGCTGATCGTGGTCCACGAGTATGGGCACTACCTCGCCGCGCGCTTGTGCAATGTGAAGGTGTTGCGCTTTTCGGTGGGTTTCGGCCGCCCCATGATCGCATGGCGCCGCGGCGCGGACCGCACCGAATGGGTCATCGCCGCGGTTCCGCTCGGCGGCTACGTCAAGATGCTCGATGAGAGAGAGGGACCGGTGGCACCGCACGAAGCAGCGCGGGCCTTCAACCGCCAAAACGTGTGGCAGCGGTTCTGCATCGTGATGGCGGGCCCGCTTTTCAATTTCCTGTTCGCGGTCCTGGTGTATGCCGGGCTGTTCATGCATGGCCTGCCGGAGGCGAGGCCGGTCCTCGCGGCACCGCCCGCCGGCACGCTCGCAGCGAGCGCCGGGCTGCGCGCGGGAGCTACGGTCCGCTCGGTCGATGGAGAACCCGTTACGACCTGGCAGGAGCTGCGCTGGCGCCTGCTGCAGTCCGCGCTCCAGCGTTCGCCGGTCAGGCTCGAGACCGTGGACGAACGCGGCCATCTCGCGGTCGCGACGCTGGACTTGAGCGGATTCCCCGCCGCCGATGTCGAGAGCGACGTGCTCGAGCGGATCGGCCTGCGGCTGTACCGGCCGCCGCTCGAACCGGTCCTTGGCCGGGTCGTCGCCGGCGGGCCTGCCGAGCGCGCCGGTCTCGCGCCCGGCGACCGCATCGCTCGCGTCGACGGCAGGCCGATCGACTCGTGGGAGTCGCTGGTCGCGGCGGTGCGCTCGCGCCCCGGCACAGCGCTGCAGCTCACCGTCGAGCGCGGCGACACGACCCGCACGCTCGAAGTCGTGCCCGACAGCGTGGGTGCCGGCGAGACGCGCGTCGGGCGCATCGGCGCCGCGCCGTTCATCCCGCCCTCGCACGCCGACAAAATGCTGGTGCGCGTGCAGTACGGTCCGCTCGAGAGCCTCGGCAAGGCGCTTGCCAAGACCGCCGATATCGCGCTCTTCAGCCTGCGCATGCTCGGCAAGATGCTGCTGGGCGAAGTGTCCTGGAGGAATCTGTCGGGCCCGGTCACGATCGCCGATTTCGCCGGTCAGTCGGCGCAGATGGGCTGGGTGTCGTATCTCACTTTCCTCGCGCTCATCAGCATCAGCCTTGGCGTGCTGAACCTGCTGCCGATTCCGCTGCTCGACGGCGGACACCTGATGTATTATGCGATCGAGATCATCAAAGGCAGGCCGGTCTCCGAGCGCGCGATGGAGCTCGGGCAGCGTGTCGGTCTTGCGCTGCTTCTGGTCATGATGGCCTTCGCTTTCTACAACGACCTCAATCGCCTGCTGACCGGCTGAATGATTCGCAGAGCGATCGCCGCGGTGCTCGCCGCGTTTCTGCTCGGGGCGGCCGCAGGCGCCGCCGCGCAGTCGTTCAAGCCCTTCGTGGTGAAGGACATCCGCGCCGAGGGTCTGCAGCGCACCGAGCCTGGCACGGTGTTCAGCTACCTGCCGGTCAAGGTCGGCGAAACCATGAACGAGGAAAAGGCGCAGCAGGCGTTGCGCGCGCTGTATGCCACCGGCTTCTTCACTGACGTGCGCCTCGAGGTGGAGAACGACGTCCTCGTGGTCTACGTCCAGGAGCGGCCGGCGATCGCGCAAATCGATTTCTCCGGCATCAAGGAGTTCGAGAACGAGCAGTTGCGCAAGGCCTTGCGCGAGCTGGGCATGGCGGAAGCGCGCATCTTCGACCGCTCGATGCTCGACCTCGCCGAGCAGGAGATCAAGCGCCAGTACCTGTCGCACGGCTATTACGCAGCCGCGGTCCAGACCACCGTCACTCCGCTGGAGCGCAACCGCGTCGGCATCAACATCACGGTCACCGAGGGCGAGGTGGCGAAAATCGGCGGCATCAACATCGTCGGCGCGCAGGCGTTCCCCGAGCGCGAGCTGGTGGACCTTTTCGTGCTGCGCACTCCGGGCTGGCTCACCTGGTACACGAAGCACGACCGCTACGCGCGCGAGAAGCTCTCCGCGGATCTCGAAACGCTGCGCTCGTACTACCAGAACCGCGGCTACCTCGACTTCAACATCGAATCCACGCAGGTCTCGATCACGCCCGACCGGCGCCAGATCTACATCACCGTCAATATCATCGAGGGCGAGAAATACACCGTCTCGGACGTCCAGCTGAGCGGGCAGATGCTGCTGCCCAGGGACCAGCTGGAAAAGCTGGTGCTGCTCAAGCCGGGGGACGTGTTCTCGCGCGAGAAGCTGGCCGCCAGCACCAAGGCGATCAGCGACCGGCTCGGCAACGAGGGCTATGCATTCGCCAACACCAACGCCATCCCCAACCTCGACAAGGAAAAGCGCAGCGTGGCGTTCAACATCGTCATCGACCCCGGGCGGCGCGTGTACGTGCGGCGCATCGAGGTCGCCGGCAACACCAAGACCCGCGACGAGGTGATCCGCAGGGAGATGCGGCAGCTCGAAGGCGCTTATTACGACGCCTCGAAGATCCAGCTTTCCCGCCGGCGCATCGAGCGCACCGGGTATTTCACCGAGGCGACGGTCGAAACGCGCCCGCTGGAGACAAGCAACGACCAGGTCGACGTCCTGTACAGCGTAAAGGAGAGACCCACCGGCGCGCTGCTGGTCGGGGTCGGGTTCTCCAGCGTCGAGAAGCTCGCTTTCTCGACATCGATCCAGCAGTCGAACGCCTTTGGCACCGGAAAGTTCATCGCCGCGACGATCAACAGCGGCAGCGTCAACAAGGTCTACTCGCTGTCCTATCTCGATCCGTATTACACGATCGACGGCGTCAGCCAGGGCTTCGATGCCTACAAGCGCCGCACCGACGCCTCCAACCTGACGGTCGCCCCCTACGTCACCGATTCCATCGGCGGCGGCGTGAAGTTCGGCTATCCCACCTCGGAGGTCACGGCGATCGATTTCGGGGTGAACTTCGAATCGGTGAATCTGCAGACCTTCGACACCAGCCCGCTGCAATACCTCAATTTTGTCAGCCAGTTCGGCAACACCTACCGATATGGCGGCGCAAGCGCCGGCTGGACGCGCGACACGCGGGACAATATCCTGCAGCCCAAATCGGGGGCCCTGTCGCGCGTGAGCGGCGAGATTGCGGGCGGCGACCTGCAATACTACCGCCTGGGATTCCAGCAGCAATGGCTGCATCCCTTGACTCCCGACTACACTATTTTCTTGCGCGGCGACCTCGGCTACGCCGCCGGGCTGGGGGGCAAGCCGCTGCCCTTCTTCAAAGCCTACTTTCTTGGCGGCCCCGACTCGGTGCGCGGCTACGCCGGCTTCTCGCTGGGCCCGCAGGATATCAACGGTAACGCCGTGGGCGGCAACCGCAGGGTCAACGGCACCGCCGAGTTCCAGTTTCCGATGCCGGGCGCCACCCGGGAGCAGTCGCTAAGGCTCGGGCTGTTTCTGGACGCGGGGCAGGTCTATGCGCAAGGTCAAAAGCTCGCGTTAGCCGATCTGCGATACTCCACCGGTCTGGGCTTGCAGTGGATATCACCGTTCGGGCCGCTGCGCTTCTCGATCGCCCAGCCGCTCAGGAGCCGGCCCGAAGACCACATCCAGAGGATACAATTCACCTTCGGCACCGGATTCTGAGGAGCCGTTCGAAGCAACCAATATGAAACCGCAAATCATCCTGCTGAGCGCGGCGCTGCTGATCGCCGCTTCCCCGGCCGTTGCGCAGGACAAGCCGCAGCCCCTCACCGGGAAATTCGGCTTCGTCAACACCGAGCGCATCCTGCGCGACGCCGCGCCGGCGGTCAAGGCGCAGAAGAAAATCGAGGCCGAGTTCCAGAAGCGCGACCAGGAGCTGGCGCGCGCCGCGGAGCAGCTGAAGAAGATGCAGGACGAGCTGGAGAAGAACTCGGTGACCATGAGCGAGACCCAGCGGCGCACCAAGGAGCGCGAATTCGGCGACGTGAACCGCGATTTCCAGCGCAGGCAGCGCGAATTCCGCGAGGATCTGAACCAGCGCCGCAACGAGGAGCTCGCCCAGGTGGTGGAGCAGGCGAACCGCGTCATCCGCCAGATCGCCGAGCAGGAAAAGTACGACATCATCTTCCAGGACGCCGTCTTCGCGAGCCCGCGCATCGACATCACCGACAAGGTGATCAAGGCGCTGGAAGGCAAGCCGCCCGCGAAATGACATGCCGGGGCCGCTGACGCTCGGCGAGATTGCCTCGCGGCTCGGCGGGCGCGTCGCGGGCGATCCGCGGACCCCGATCAGCCAGGTCGGCTCCCTGGAGCGCGCCGGGGCCGGCCAGATCACCTTTCTTTCCGGCCCGCGCTACAAGACGAAGCTCGCGACGACGCGCGCCGCCGCCGTGATCCTGGGACCCGAGATGGAAGGCCTTACCACGCTGCCGCGCATCGTCTGCGAGCATCCGTACGCCTACTTCGCGCGCCTGTCGCAGCTCTTCAATCCGCTCACCGTCCAGGCGCCGGGCGTGCACCCGTCGGCCGTCGTGGCGCCGACGGCGCGGCTCGGTGAGCGAATCTCGATCGGGCCCCATTGCGTCGTCGGCGACGGGGCAGCGATCGGCGACGACGGCTGCCTCTATCCCGGCGTCACCGTCTATCCGGGTTGCCTGATCGGCGCGCGGGCGATCGTGCATTCAGGGGCGGTGATCGGCGCCGACGGCTTCGGCATCGCCCGCGAGGGCGAGGGCTGGGTCAAGATCCCCCAGATCGGGCGGGTGGTGATCGGCGACGACGTGGAGATCGGCGCGAACACCACCATCGATCGCGGCGCGCTCGACGACACCGTGCTCGAGGAGGGAGTGAAGCTCGACAACCAGATCCAGATCGGCCATAACGTGCGCGTCGGCGCGCACACCGCCATGGCCGGCTGCGTCGCCGTGGCCGGCAGCGCGGACATCGGCAGGCGCTGCACGCTCGGCGCGGCGGCGGTGATCCTGGGCCACCTCAGCATTGCCGATGACGTCCATGTCTCGGCCGGCACCGTGATCTCGCGCTCGATTCACAGGGCCGGCACCTACACCGGCATGTTCCCGTTCGACGAGAACGCGTCCTGGGCGCGCAACACCGCTCTGGTGCGCCATCTCGCCGAGCTGGCGGAGCGCTTGCGCGCGCTGGAGCGAAAGGGAAAAGACCATGGCTGAGATGGACATCGTGCAGGTCCTCGAGCACCTGCCGCAGCGCTTCCCGATGCTGATGATCGACCGCGTGAAGGAATGCGAGGCCGGCAAGCGCATCGTGGCGGTGAAAAGCGTGTCGGCGAACGAGCCCTATTTCCAGGGGCATTTTCCGCACCGCCCGATCATGCCCGGCGTGCTGATTCTCGAAGCCATGGCCCAGGCCGCCGGCGTGCTGGTGTTCCGCACGCAGGGCACCAGGCCCGACCAAAACTCGGTCTACTATTACGTCGGCATCGACGACGCCCGGTTCAAGAAGCCGGTCGTGCCCGGCGATCAGCTCGAGATCGAGGTCACTTTCGAGCGCCAGCTGCGCGGCATCAGCAAGTTCAACTGCGCAGCCCGCGTCGCCGGCGAGCTCGTCGCCGCAGCGACCATCCTGTGCTCGGTCAGGCCGATCTGAGGCGCATGCCGGCGATTCACCCGACTGCCATCGTCCATGACGGTGCGCAGCTGGCAGCAGAGGTCGCGGTCGGACCGTACTCGATCGTCGGTCCCGGGGTCCAACTGGGCGAAGGCACCTGGATCGGCGCGCATGTCGTGCTGGACGGCCGTACCCGCGTCGGCCGGCGCAACCGCATCTTCCATTTCGCCTCGATCGGCGCGCCGCCTCAGGACAAGAAATACGCCGACGAGGACACTGCGGTCGAGATCGGCGACGGCAACGTGATCCGCGAATACGTCACCATCAACCGCGGCACCGCGCTCGACGCCGGAGTGACCCGCGTCGGCAGCGACAACTGGATCATGGCGTACGTGCATTTCGCGCATGACTGCCAGATCGGCAGCCACACCATCTTCGCCAATGCCTGCCAGCTCGCGGGCCATGTCACGGTCGGGGACTGGGCGATCTTCGGCGCCACGACGCTGGTGCACCAGTTCGTGCACATCGGCGCGCACGCCTTTACCGGGATGGCGACCTACCTGCCGCAGGATCTGCCGCCCTTCGTCACCGCCGCGGGCAACATGGCGCGGCCCTACGGAATCAACAGCGAGGGCTTGAAGCGCCGCGGCTTTTCGCCGCAGACGATCAACGGGCTGAAGCAGGCGTATCGCACGCTCTACCGGCGCGGACTGGGCCTCGAGGAAGCGCGCCGCGAGCTCGAGTCCCAGGCCGAGGATTGCCCGCCGGTGCGCGAGATCCTGGATTTCCTCGCCAAAACCAAACGCGGCATCATCCGCTAGAGTGGACCGGTCAGCGCGCGTCGCCATGGTGGCCGGCGAAGCCTCGGGAGATCTGCTTGCCGCGCATCTTATCGCCGCCCTAAAGGCGCGGCGCCGGCCGATCCGGTTCGCTGGCATCGGCGGGCCGCAGATGCTGGCGCAGGGCTTCGAGTCGCACTATCCGATGGAGAAGCTTTCGGTGCGCGGCTACGCCGAAGTGCTGAGGCACTACCGCGAGATCATGGGTATCCGGCGGCGCCTGGGAAAGACCCTGCTGGCCGAGCGCCCTGACCTGTTCATCGGCGTGGACTCCTCGGACTTCAATCTCGGGCTCGAGGCACGCCTGAAGGAGGCGGGGATCCCGGCGATCCACTACGTCAGCCCGTCGGTGTGGGCCTGGCGCGGATGGCGGGTACGCAAGATCGCGCGCTGCGTCACCCATATCCTGGTCATGTTTCCGTTCGAGGAGCCGCTCTATCAGAAGGCCGGAGTGCCGGTCACCTATGTCGGGCATCCGCTCGCCGACGTGATCCCCCTCGCGCCGAAGAAGGACGAGGCGCGCGCCCAGCTCAAGCTGCCCGCCGGCAAGCTGCTCGTCGCGCTTCTGCCCGGCAGCCGGCGCTCGGAGCTGCATTACATGGCCGGCTCCTTCGTGCTCGCCGCGCAGCGCTTCCGCCAGGAGGTGCACGATGTGCATTTCGTATGCCCGACGGTCACGCGCGAGACGCACGACATGTTCGAGCGCGCAGCGCATCAGCACGACCTGCCGCTGACGCTGCTGTTCGGCCACTCACACGCAGCGCTCGCGGCCGCCGACCTTGCGCTGGTGGCGAGCGGCACCGCGACGCTCGAGACGGCGCTCTCCAAGACGCCGATGGTGATCGCTTACCGCCAGTCGCCGATCACCTGGGCGATGATGCGCGCGATGCTGTACCTGCCTTACGTCGGCATGCCGAACATCCTCGCCGGGGAGCAGCTGGTGCCCGAGCTGCTCCAGGACGAAGCCACGCCCGCCTCGCTCGCCGCCGCGCTGCTCGCGCTGCTGCGCGACACGGAGGCCCAAAAGCGGCAAATTGCGCGGTTCCACGATTTTCATCACCTGCTGCGCCGGAACGCGGCGGAAAGGGCCGCCGAGGCGGTGCTCAAGGTGCTCGATCATGGCCATGCCTAAGCTGGTCGTCTGCGGGGTCGACGAGGCCGGCCGCGGACCGCTGGCCGGGCCGGTCTACGCCGCGGCCGTGATCCTCAACCCGGCGCGGCGCATCAACGGCCTCGCAGACTCGAAGCTCCTCGCCCCGGAGCGGCGCGAGGTGCTCGCCGGGCGCATCAAGGAGCGCGCCATCGCCTGGGCCGTCGCGCGGGCGAGCGTCGAGGAGATCGACCGGCTCAATATTTTCCGGGCCTCGCTGCTCGCCATGCGGCGCGCGATCGAGACGCTCGCCGTCGCCCCGGAAGAGGTCTGGATCGACGGCCGGCATTGCCCCGAGATCGGCTGCCGGGCGCGGGCCATCGTCGACGGCGATGCGCTGCATCCCGTGATCTCGGCCGCCTCGATCCTCGCCAAGACCGCGCGCGACGCCGAGATGACCGCGCTTCACCTGCGCTACCCGCAGTACGGCTTCGACCGCCACAAGGGATATTCGACACCCGAGCATCTCGCGGCGCTGGCGCGCCTGGGACCCTGCGACATCCATCGGCGCAGCTTCGAGCCGGTCAGGATTTGCTTCCAGAAGGATCTGCTTTGAGCGCGTCGAGCAGCGCGCGCGCCTCCGCACGCGGCGCGACCATCGGGCGTAACCTTGCGACCTGTCTTTTCAGCTTTGCATAAAAGCGTTTGTCCGTCACGGCACGATGGATGAGTCCTGCCAGGTCCCGTTCGTCTTCCACGGCAAAGTAGGCCGGATAGCTCTTGCCCAGCAAGCCTACGTTGCCGGGGATCCGCGAAGCCAGCACCGGGACTCCCATGCGCAGGGCCTCGCACACCACGTTGGCGCCGCCTTCCATGCGCGAGCTGATGACCATCGCGTGGCTGGAAGCGAGCCAGGCGAGCGCGCGGCCGTGCGGCACGCCGCCGAGCCAGCGATAGCGCGAGTCGCGTTGCATCAATCACCTGAATGGCGCCGAGATGCGGCAGCGCGGCGACGATCCGCAATGGATCCTTCTCCTCGCGCAGATGGCCGATCACGCAAACGCGGAATTGCCTGGCGACCGGATCCTGGCGCAGGGTGGTGGCGCTGCTTTGCACGACCACGCTCACTTTGCGCCGCAGCGGCGCGGGCAGCTCCGCCGCCGCCATCGGCTGCAGCGTGATCAGCCGGTGGGCCAGCGCGAGCGATTCCCGCGCCTCGCTGGAGATGCGAATGTCGCGGTAGATGTCGGTGCCGGTCAACGCGACGAGCAGCCGCCGCTGCGGATAGCTCGCGGCAAAGCGCCGGATCGAGTCGTAGCTGCGCCGTGCGTGCAGGGCCAGCAGCAGGTCCGCGTCGCTGCCGGGCCACTGCGTGGATACCGCGACGCGGTGTCCCGCCGCCCGAAGGAAAGCCGCCCAGCGCAGGGCGGTGTGGCGATTGCCGTTTCGCGCTCTCGCGCCCGCCGGAGTGACTAGAGCGATTCGCATTCGCTAGACTTCGGCCAATGCAAGCCCTGATCGCGGAGCTGCACGCGGCCCGCGCGCATACCCGTCGCGTAGCCGATGACCTCGGCGGGGCGCGCGAGTTCGGCCCGAGGCTGCCGATCGTCAATCCACCGCGCTGGGAGCTGGGTCATGTAGGCTGGTTTCAGGAGTTCTGGTGCCTGAGGCGCGGCGGGCGCGAATCGATTCTGCCGAACGCCGACGCTCTCTACAACTCGGCCACCGTGGCGCACGACAAGCGCTGGATATTGCCGCTACCGTCGTTCCCGAGCACTCTCGAGTACCGCGACGAGGTGCTGCGCAGGGTAATCGAGCGCGTACGCGCCGGCGGCGAGGCGGACCTCGCGTATTTTGCCCGGCTCGCCACGCGGCACGAGGACATGCACGCCGAGGCTTTCCACTACACGCGCCAGACGCTCGGCTATCCGGCGCCGCAGCTCCCGGCCCCGGGCGGATTTCCCGGCAACCGCGTCTCGGGCGACGCCGAGCTCCCCGGAGGGCGCTTCGAGCTCGGCGCGCGCCCCGGCGGCCCGGAGTTCACCTTCGACAACGAGAAATGGAGCCACCCGGTCATCCTGGCGCCATTTCGCATGTCGCGCACCGCGGTGACCAACGCAGAGTACCTCGGCTTCGTGGAGGCAGGCGGCTACCGCAAGCGCGAGTACTGGTCCGACGAGGGCTGGGCATGGAAAGACCGAACCGAACCTCTTTACTGGCGCGGAAGCACGCTGCGGCGCTTCGATCGCTGGGTTCCAATCCCGCCCGATGAGCCGATCGTGCATGTCAGCTGGTACGAGGCCGAAGCCTATTGCCGGTTTGCGGGCAGGCGCCTGCCCACCGAGGCCGAGTGGGAGTATGCGGCGAGCTTTGATCCGGTCTCGCGCATGAAGCGGCGCTATCCGTGGGGCGACGATGCCTGGACGACGGCGCTCGCCAATCTCGAGGGAGGAGCGCTCGCCAGCGTGCACGGCTATCCGCGGGGCGACAGCGCCTTCGGCTTGCGCCAGATGATCGGCAACGTCTGGGAGTGGACTGCGTCGACGTTTCTCCCTTATCCGGGCTTCGTGCGCGATCCCTACCAGGAGTATTCCGAGCCCTGGTTCGGCACCCACAAGGTGCTGCGTGGCGGCAGCTTCGCCACTCCGTCGCGCGTCGTCCACAGCAGCTTCCGAAATTTCTACACACCTGACCGCGCCGACATCTTCGCCGGCTTGCGCACGTGCGCTCTGTAACGGTGCTGCGCTCTCGCGACAACCCGCGAGTACGCCGCTGGGCGAAGCTCGTGCGCGACTCCGGCCTGAGAAGAAAGGAAAGACGCGCCATCATCGAAGGCCCGCATCTGCTCGCCGCAATGCTTGAGCAGGGACTTAAACCGCGATGCGTCTTTGCCACCGCGGGCGGCCTGGAGCGCAACGCGGCCTTGGTGGTCAAGGCCGAAGTAGAGCCCGTGGTCCTGTCGGAGGGCGTGTTTCGAGCCATCGCCGACGCCGAGAGCCCTCCGGGGATCGCCGCCGAGATCGAGATTCCCGACATCAGGACAAGATCCATCAACCCATGCGTGTTCCTCGAAGGCGTCCAGGATCCGAGCAACGTGGGTGCGATCCTGCGCACTGCGGCGGCCTTCGGTGTCGGCGAGGTCGTGCTCGACCGCGGCTGCGCGGACGCCTGGTCGCCCAAGGTGCTGCGCGCCGGCATGGGAGGTCATTTCCGGCTGAATCTGCGCATTTCGGGTGACCTCGGCGCGGAAATAGAGCGGTTCAAGGGCATCTCCGTCTGCACCGTTCCCCGCGGCGGGGTGCCGTTGCGCCAGGCCGATCTCGGTGGCCGCCTGGGGTGGATCTTCGGCGCCGAGGGGCAGGGGGTCAGTCTGGCGCTTCAGGAACGCGCCGCGCTTCGCATCACGATTCCCACCGCACCAGGCACCGAATCGATCAATGTCGCCGCGGCGGCCGCCGTCTGCCTGTACGCCGCTTTCAGTACACCTGGCGCTGGATCCTGAGCTCGCGCAGGATGGTGGTGGCGATCTCCTCGATCGATTTGCTGGTCGAGTTGATGCTGCGGATTCCCTCCCGGCGCATCAGGTTCTCGGCTTCCTCGACCTCGTAGCGGCAGTTATCGAGGTCGGCATAGCGGCTACCCGGGCGGCGCTCCTGGCGGATCTCGTGCAGCCGCTCGGAGGCGATGGTGAGGCCGTAGAGATGCCCTTTGTGGGCGCGCAGCGCCTCAGGCAGCTTCATGCGTTGGAAATCCTCGGGAATCAAGGGGTAATTTGCAGCCTTGACCCCGAATTGCAGCGCGAGATACAGGCTGGTCGGCGTCTTGCCGCTGCGCGAGACTCCGATCAGGATCACGTCGGCCTGGCCGAGCTCGCGATGCGAAGCGCCGTCATCGTGCGCCATCGCGAAGTTGATCGCCTCGATGCGCTGCTGGTACTCCTTCTTGTCCATCGCGCTGTGAGAGCGGCCGATCGTATGGCTCGACTTCACCCCGAGACCCGCCTCGAGCGGATCGATGAACGTCTCGAAGAAATCGAGGAACAGCGCCTTGGCTCGGCGCACGACCTGCCGCACATCCTGGTTGACCAGGGTGGAAAAGACGATCGGCTGGCCATTGCCGCTGGCCGACTCCGCCTCGATGCGCGCCAGGCATTCCTCGGCTTTCTCCGCGCTGTCGACGAACGGCAGGGTGACCTGGTTGAAATCGACGCCTTCGAACTGCGTCAGCAGGCTGTGCCCGAGCATTTGCGCGGTGATGCCGGTGCCGTCGGAGACGAAGAACACGGTGCGCCGCTCTGTCATGAGAAGGAGAGACGAAGTAGCTACGCGGTTGGTCGGATGATATCTTAGAAGTGCTACAGGGCCGGCCGGACTATTCTTAACGGTGTCGCTAATGCACCGTATGCCTAGATTGACCGGATAATAGAGCGACTATGCGAGCAGTTTGGCTCAAAGATCTCCGCATGGCGGACCTGGAGCGAGTCGGCGGCAAGAACGCCTCGCTCGGCGAAATGATGAGCGCCCTGGCCGCGGCGGGCATCCGCGTGCCGGGCGGCTTCGCCACCACCGCGCAGGCGTTCCGCGAGTTCGTGTCCGCCAACGGGCTCGAAGCGCGCATCGAGCAGCGCCTTCATAGCCTTGCGCCGAAAGACGTAACCGCGCTGGCGGCGTGCGGCGCCGAGATCCGCTCTTGGATCCTCAAAGCGCCTTTCCCTGCAAACGTTGAAAGAGAGATAAGGTCATATTATCAAGATCTTGAGGAGATAACCTCGGGTGATGTGTCATTTGCGGTGCGCTCCTCGGCCACAGCGGAGGATCTGCCCGAAGCCTCGTTCGCTGGCCAGCAGGAGACGTTTCTGAACATCCGCGGCATCGACAATATCCTCGAGGCCATCCGGCGGGTCTACGCCTCGCTCTACAGCGAGCGTGCCATTTCCTATCGTACGCATCACGGCTTTGACCACCGCGGCGTGGCGCTCTCGGCTGCCGTGCAGCAGATGGTGCGCAGCGATCTGGGTGCGAGCGGGGTGATGTTCACCC
>WNGC01000058.1_pt1 | contig 72124 bp, 67 predicted proteins | sample 5400051 | NCBI WGS metagenome assembly WNGC01 (sample SAMN13153368, study PRJNA577476) | soil metagenome | isolation source: 20 cm soil or saprolite under grassland replicate 2 | place: USA:California | collected 2016-06-15
TGGGCCGTGCTGGATTCGACACGCACGGGAAAGATCACGGCCGTCGGCGCGGCCACCGGCGCCGTGGTCGGTCTCGTCGGAATCACGCCGGCGGCCGGATACGTCACCGCACCGGCCGCGCTCGCGATCGGCGTGCTGAGCGTGTTCATCAGCTATTTCGCGATTCAGCTGCGGTCCCGGAGCCGGCTCGACGATTCGCTCGACGTCTTCTCCTGCCACGGCCTGGCGGGAATCGGCGGCGCGTTACTCACGGGCGTGTTCGCCACGAAGCTTGCGAATCCCGGGGGCAATAACGGCCTATTCGCCGGGAATGCGGGTCAGCTGCTCGTGCAGCTCTACGCGGTGCTTGCCGCTGTGCTCATCGCGGCGGTCGGCACGATCGTCATTCTCGCGATCGTCCGCGCGACATTCGGCACGCGCGCGCGCATCGCCGACGAGATGATCGGTCTCGATCTAAGCGAGCACGGGGAAGAGGCGTACTTCGGAGGGGAAGCGGCCCTCGGCGGGAGCGCACTGGCACAGAGTGTGATCGTCGTGGAAGACCCGGCGCCCGCTGAGCTCGAACGGCGGGGGAAGAAGAGCACTAACTGACGGGGCGAGTACGCGCCCTTAGAGGGCGCACAAAACGCCGAGCCCGGGCTCTCAGCCCGGGGATCACGCGGTGTGCGAGGTGACTCCGGGGACGTTCCGGTGAGCGTGGCTGGGACACCACGTGGTTTTCACGCGTCAGAGTGTGGCGCTGACCAATCACCGACACTGTCACAGGGGAGCGTCGGGGTAGCGAACAGACCCAAGCATGAGGCTTGCGCTGATGTGGTGCGTCGCGCGGACACAGCGGATCACCAGAGCGGGAGAACGCCCATGCTACCCACGCACACTCGGGGTGGTCACCCGCGGCGAACCACATGGTCGCTGCTCGTAACAGCCCTCCTCGTCATCGCCGCCTGCCGCGGGCGGGATACTCCGCTCGCGCCCCCTTCGACGTCAGCCGTCTCAGGCGGCGGGCTTCCGGGCTTCCCGGGAACCGTCACCGATCTCGCGGTGGTTGAGGTCACCCAGAACTCTGCAACGCTCTCGTTCACAGAAGTGGACGACGGACTCGGGCAGCCGGCGCGGTATGTCGTGCGCTTCACCGAGCCGCCGATCGAGTGGGGGTCGGCGCGAGACGTGAGGGAGGGGACGTGTTCGACGCCGCTGGTCGGGACGAAGGTCGGCGCGCACTTGACCTGCACCGTGGCGGGGCTTGCACCTGCGACGACGTACGAGTTTCAGGTGGCAGCGTACCGGTCGACGCTGGATCTGGTTGAGACATTTGGAAACCCCTCAAACGTTGCTCAGGGCACCACATCATGCGACTGCTGGACGGTAAGGGCGCCAATGGCCGCCGCGCGAGTCAACTTCGCTGTCGCGGTTGTCGACGGCACGCTGTACGCGATCGGCGGCGATGGCAGCGATAACACCGTTGAGGCCTATGATCCGACTACTGACACGTGGACCATGAGAACGCAGCTGCCCGGCCCGCGAGCCGGCGTGAGGGCGGCGGTAATTGACGGGGTCATTTACGTCGTGGGTGGCACGAGCAGCGCGGCAACGCTCGATGCGTACGATCCGGGCAAGGACACTTGGACAACGAAGACGCCGATGCCTACGCCGCGGTATGCGCCCGGAGTCGCCGCAGTCAACGGAGTTCTCTACGTGATTGGTGGCGAGTCCGCTCCCGACCATGTAGGGGTGGCGACTGTCGAGGCGTACGATCCGGCCACCGACACGTGGACCGCGAAAGCGTCGATGCCAACCGGGCGCTCCCGCCTGGGGGTCGCCGAGATCGACGGAGTACTGTACGCCGTCGGCGGTTATAGCAGTACTGCTAGTGCGGCCGTCGAAGCCTATGATCCGGCCAGCGATACTTGGACCAGCAAGACACCGATGTCGCTCCGGCGTTACAGTCTCGGTGTCGCCGCCATGAACGGTAAACTGTACGCTGTCGGCGGCTGGATGAACGGCGTTCAGGCGACCAATGAAGCCTACGATCCTGTGAACGACACGTGGACGACGAAAACCCAGATGCCCACGGCTCGCCAAGGTCTAGGTGTCGAGGTTTTGGAAGGATTGCTCTATGCGATTGGCGGGAGCGATTACGTCGGGCTACACCCCATTGTGGAAGCCTATCGTCCCTAAACTTATGATACGCGCCGGGTCTTCCTTCTCATGAAGTCCATGAGAATGAACTGGCCGAGGGTCATCGTGTTCGTGAAGTAGGCTTTGCCACGGCAGATCGCGGAGACCTTCTTCACGAACTCCACCAGGCTGCGGTCGCGCGCCAGCATGAAGGTGTTGATCAGGATGCCGCTCCGGCGACAGAGCGCGACTTCCCGATACGTCGCCTGCAGAATGTGGGGGTCGAGGCCCATCGAGTTGACGTAGATCCGTCCGTCGGGCTGCGTCAGCGCCGACGGCTTGCCGTCGGTGATCATGATGATCTGCCGCATGTCCTTGCGCTGTCCCATCAGGATCCGCCGCGCGAGCTTCAAGCCTTCCGTCGTATTCGTGTGATACGGTCCCACCTGCGCGTGCGCCAGCTGGCCGATGGGGATCTCCTCGGCCGTGTCGTGAAACAGCACCACGCGCAGGGTGTCGCCCGGGAACTGCGTGCGAATCAGATGCGTCAGCGCGAGCGCGACTTTCTTCGCCGGTGTAAACCGATCCTCTCCGTACAGAATCATCGAGTGCGAGCAGTCCAGCATCAGCACCGTCGCCGACGACGAGCGGTACTCGGCCTGGTGCACCATCAGGTCGTCGTATTCGAGGTTGATCGGAACGCCCAGGCCTTCGCGCTTCAGCGCGTGCGAGAGCGTCGCGTTGACGTCGAGATTCAGCGTGTCGCCGTATTCGTAGCGCTTGCTCGCCGCTTCGGCCTCCACGCCGGTCGCTAGGTGTTCGGTCTCGTGTGCCCCGAAGCTCGACTTCCCGATGCTGCTGAGCAGATGCTTCAGCGTGCGATAGCCGAGGAAGTCGATCCCCTTGTCGGTGAGATTGAACTGCACCTGCTGGGCTGCTTCTTTCGCCATGCCGCCCGGGCCCAGGACCGGCTGCTGCGCGCCAGGCATCTTCGGCGCCTGTTGCAGGTTCAGGTACCCCTCTTCGATCAACTTCTGCACGATCTGATCGAGCAGATCGGCCAGCTGTTTCTGCAGCTCGGCGTCTTTCTGTGCGTCGCCGGTCGAATCGCCGCGCAGCACGTTGAGCATCTCGGGTGTGAGCTGACCCGAGTCCATCAACGCCTGGAGGATCGCCTGGCGCAGCGCGTCGAGTGAGCGGTCGGGATCTTCCTCGCCGAACTCACCCCAGAACGGATGGGAGTAGGGCCCGCCCGCGAACCCAGATTGCAACAGGAAGTCGGCCAGCTGGTCGAGCAACGCCTGGAGGTTGAGCGTCTCGAGCAGACCGGCGACGTAGCGGCTGTAGGTCGTGTAGCGCATCGATGTCTAATCTAGCACTGACAGGACGTAGCCAGAGTGGTCACGGAGCACGCGAACGCCGGTGAAGTCGCGGATTATGGCTTCGGCACGGGTGAAATCCGCATCGGGATGCGTGGTGCGCAGTGCAATGACGCGGGCGCCCGCTGCGCGGCCCGCCGCGATACCGGGCGGCGCGTCCTCAAAGACCACACACGTCGCGGCGTCGTGGCCGAGGCGCTTGGCGCCGAGCTGGTATCCGTCAGGCGCCGGTTTTCCGTGTGACACGTCGTCGCTGGTCACGACGACCGGCGGTATAGGCAGGCCCACCGAGCTCAACCGCAGCCGTGCCAAATCGCGACCACACGACGTCACGACGGCCCAAGTTCCCGCGTCCAGGCTCGCCAGAAACCGCCGGACGCCGGCCACCTCATGCAGCCCTTCCACATCCGCCAGCTCGGCGCCATCGAGCCACGCGACCTCGCGCATGACGTCGAGGTGGGGAGCCACGGTTTGGACCGTGTCGCGCGAGCGCCGCCCATGGGCGATCCGCAACACCTTCTCGGGATCGAGACCATGGCGCTGGGCCCACTGGCGACACACGCGCTCGACGACGGCACGAGAATCGACCAGAACGCCGTCGAGATCAAAGAGGAACGCTGCCGCGTGGAGATCCATACTCCTTAATTTGGTGACCATGACCGAAGCCGGGGGGGCGCGGCGCTACGGATTGGGGGCACTCGCCCACCGCAACTTCCGTCTCTTCTTCATCGGCCAGGGTATCTCGCTCGTTGGGACATGGATGCAGAACGTCGGCGAGGGGTGGCTGATCCTCACGCTGACCAACTCACCGTTCTACGTCGGTCTGACCGCCGCCCTCAGCTCGCTGGGGGTGCTCCTGTTCAGCCTGTACGCCGGCGTGATTGCCGACCGCGCCGACAAGCGCCGGTTCATCATCTTCATGCAGCTGGCGTTCATGCTCGAGGCCCTGACCGTTGCGATCCTCGTCTGGACGCACGTCGTCGCCGTCTGGCAGGTGTTGCTTCTCGCGACGATTCTGGGCATCGCGAGCGGGTTCGACATCCCGATGCGCCAGTCGTTCATCGTGGAGATGGTGGGCAAGGACGATCTGATGAACGCGATCGCGCTCAACTCCTCGCTGTTCAACGGTGCGCGTGTCATCGGCCCGGCGATCGCGGGGTTCCTGATCGGCGCAGTCGGGATTGCCTGGTGCTACTTCCTCAACAGCGTGAGTTATATCGCGGTGATCGCCGGATTGCTGATGATGCGGCTGCCGCCGCGGCCCCCGCGTCCCCAGACCGCTTCCGCATGGACGGGGTTCCGCGAGGTGTTGACCTACCTGCGAGGCGATCGCCGGCTCCGCGTCCTCATGATGCTGACGGCCATTCTGAGCGTCTTCGGATTCCCGTACATCTCGATGATGCCGGTGTTTGCGCGCGACGTGCTACAGCGGGGCGCCACGGGCTACGGCGCGCTGACGTCTTCCATCGGCATCGGCGCGGTGATTGGCGCGCTGGGTGTCGCGCTGACATCCGGGCGGATCAGACGGCGCGGGAGGCTCATGCTGATCGGAGGGACGGCGTTCGGCGTGCTGTTGATTCTGTTCGCGGCGTCGCGCGCGTTGGCGCTCGCCATGGCCCTGCTCGCGCTCGCGGGATGTGCGATGATCGTGAACAACTCGATCACGAACACAATGCTCCAGACGACCGCCCCCGATCACCTGCGGGGCCGCATCATGGGGTTCTACTCGTTCGTGTTCGTGGGCATGGCGCCGTTCGGGGCTTTTCTCTTCGGCGTGGTGGCGGAGCACGTGGGGGTTCCGGTCACGCTGGCGTCGGGAGGCGCGATCGTCGCGGTGTCGGTGGCACTGGCCGGGTGGATGGTACCGGAGTTACGTACGAATTAGATCCAACCGCGCCGCTTGACCTCTGCCACGATCACATTCGCAGCCCCGTCGAATCCCAACCGCTCGGCATTGAGCACGAGATCGTACTGCGTCAGGTCTTGCCGGTCACGGCCGTAGTGGGTTTTGACGTACTGGTCGCGCTGATGATCCGTTTCGTGAATCACCCTGTCGACGGTGGCGGGGTCCACGCCGAGGCGCTCGACGGCGACCGTCTTCCGGAATGGTGTCGCCGCGATGACGTAGACGTGCAGCGCATTGGCGCGCATCGCGAGGACGGCTTGGGCGCCGCGGCCCACGAGGACCACTCGGCCTTCCGCGGCGGCCTCCGCGATCACGCGCTCGGTCATCCGGACGAGAGTTTCCTCTTCCGTGTCGACCGGTATCGGGGTCTCGCCGGTGACGAACATCTCCGGCGACGCCGCGGCGAGCGTGCGTGCGAGCCGTTCCAGCAACCCGGGGGCCCGCTCCTCCCGCCGGGCGACTTCGTCCCGCGACAATCCCGCAAGGCGCGCGACTTGATCGATGAACTCGTTGTCGATCAGTGTCCAGCTGCCGCCAAGACGATCCACGACCAGCCGCGCGATCTCCGACCCGCCCGAGGCGTATTGGCGCGTGATCGTGACGAGCGGTTTTACTGCTGGCGCAGATTGCGTCGGAGATCTCCGATATTCAGCAGCGGAATGCCACCCTGCGTCGGCACCAGAATCACGAGGTTGTTGCTCGCCTTCAGCTCGCGCAGCACGTCGAAATACTGTCGGGTCAGCGCTTCCGGCGTCAGCGTCGTATTGAGCAGCCGCTGCTGCTCGGCCTGCAGGCGCGCGACCTCGACGCGGTGACGCTCGGTCTCGACTTGCTGCTCCTGCGCGATCTTGTTGTTGATCGCCTGCACGACCTGCGCCGGCGGCTGCAAATCGCGCAGGAAAAACGCCGTCACGGTGGCGATCCGGAACGGCGGTCCGCCAGCCCGCGGCTGCGTCACGAGCGCAGAGTCCACCAGCGATTCCATCGTTCGCGCGATCTGCGTGCGTTTGGAGATGTCGTTGATCGAGTACTGCACCATGCCGTCGCGCACCCCTTTGCGGATCGCGTTGCGCACGGCGCTGTGGATCTGGTCCTCGATGCCGATCTCCGTATAGATGCGGGACGCCTGTTGCGGGTCGATCTGCCAGCGCAGCCCCACGTCCACCGTCATCCCCATTTGTTCGCTGGAGAGCGCCGCGATCTCCTCGACCTGCTCTCCGGAGAAGGGATATTGCTCTTCGCGCGTCGTAAAGCGCTCGATCGAAGACCAGGGCGTCACGAGCCGGATCCCGGGGAGCAATGGCGTCGGATCCACCGTACCGAACGCATGGCGGACGCCGACCTCGCCGGCGTTGATCACGACGGTCGTGGAGCCGAGGACGGTGATCGCGCCGATCGCGAGCGCGACGTAGCTGAGCAGGCGCAAGATGCCGCCGATCGAACGGCCGGCCGTAGCCTCGCCGCGCACGGTGGCAGCGCCGAGACGGAGGAAGAAAGCAACCGCGAGGAGTACAAGACCAAAGACTAGCTCGCCCATGGCGACTCCGGGTTGTGATGGGGATGAGACTTACGTGAAGAGGTTGGGTCCTGTTCCAGGTCCGGCGGGTCCCTTTCCAAACGGCGGCTTCTGCTCTGCGCGGGCGCGCACGTACCCGAGCTCCTCGCTGCGCGCAATCCGCTTTTCCGCGACGAGCCCCTCGAGTACCAGCTCACACGCCGACACGACGGTGGCGGGGTCCTTCTTCCCGGCGAGGCCGACCTGATCGATCAGGTCGAGCAGCCCGGGAACGACGGTAAAGCCCTTCAGGAGCGCTTCGGAGCGCTCGTCCGGGGTGACTTTCAGCGCGCCCCCCTCGTCGAACCAGTGGACGATGTCGTCCACGTTCGCACCGCCCACCCGCCCCTCGAAGGTGCGACCCGCGGCGCGGCGGATCAGATCCTTGGCGATGGTTTCGGAGCCCTGCAGCTCGCCTTCGTATTCGAGCTCGAGCTTGCCGGTGATGGCGGGCAACGCGGCGTATACGTCGGAGATGCGCGGCACGACCGCCTTTTCCTTGGCGAGGATGGAGCGGCGCTCCGCGTTCGACAGGACGTTGTCGAGCACGCTGATTGGCAATCGCTGCGACACGCCGCTGCGCCGGTCAACACGCTTGTCTTCGCGCGCTTCGAAGGCAATGCGCTCGATCAGCTCCGCCATGAAATCGGGAATGCGGATGGAGCGGTTCCCGCCATTGCGCTCGATCCAGGCCTCTTGCTGCGTGATCGCGCTGCCGAGCTCGACGGTCAGCGGGTAATGCGTCGTGATTTCCGAGCCGATGCGGTCCTTGAGCGGCGTAATGATCTTGCCGCGCGCCGTGTAGTCCTCGGGGTTGGCCGTGAACACCAGCGCCACGTCCAGGTTCAGCCGCACCGGGTATCCTTTGATCTGGACGTCTCCTTCCTGCATGATGTTGAAGAGTCCCACCTGAATCTTGCCCGCGAGATCCGGCAGCTCGTTGATGGCGAAGATGCCGCGATTCGCCCGCGGCAAGAGTCCGAAGTGCATCGTCAGCTCGTCGGACAGGAGATGCCCCCCACGCGCCGCCTTGATCGGATCGACGTCGCCGATGATGTCGGCAATGGTGACATCGGGCGTCGCGAGCTTTTCCACGAACCGGAGCTCGCGCGCCAGCCACGCGATCGGCGTACCGTCGCCGTGCTCCGCAATGAGCTCGCGGCTGTACTTGGAGATCGGATCGAACGGATCGTCGTTGACCTCGCTGCCGGCGATGATGGGAATCTCCTCGTCGAGCAGCGAGACCAGCTGGCGGAGGATCCGGCTTTTCGCCTGACCACGCAGACCCAGCAGGATGAAGTTGTGGCGTGAGAGAATCGCGTTCACGAGCTGCGGGAGAACGGTTTCCTCGTATCCGACGATGCCCGGAAACAGCGGTGAGCCGTTTTCGAGCAAACAGATCAAATTCTCCCGCATTTCGTCTTTGACGGTGCGCTGCCGGCGCGCAGCGGCCGCCCACTCCGTTCGTTTCAGCTCGCCCAGGGTCGTCGGTTGTGTCATGGCTCGACGTTAATCGTTTCAACCCGTGCTCTGCAACCCTTGCGCAATGCCGCGCACACTTGCGAGCAGCGCCCGGAACACTTCGTTGTCGGGCCGCCCCTCGGCGCGCCAGCGCTGGAGGAGATCGATCTGTAACAGACTCATGGGGTCGACATACGGATTGCGCAACAGAATCGAGCGCTGCAGCGCCGGATCCGAGTCGAGCAGCGCCTGCTCCTGCTTCAGGGCGAGCACCTGCCCGACGGTACGATCGAACTCGGCCCGGATCGCCGGGAAGTACTGGTTGCCGAGTTCGCCGGCCAGACGGGCATACCGTGCCGCGATGGAGAGGTCGGCCACGGCGAGCACCATCTCGATGTCGTCGATCAGGGCGCGCAGGAATGGCCAGTCGCGCACCATCTCGCCGAGCGTTGCTGTGCCGTGGCGTTCTGCCGCACGATCCAGTGCCGTTCCGAGCCCATACCAACCTGGCAGCAGGTGACGGCTCTGCGTCCACGCGAACACCCAGGGGATCGCGCGCAGTCGCTCGATCTCACCCGCCTTGCCGTTATCGTGCGGCTCTGAGACATGGCCGCCGCTCACGCGTGAGGCGGGGCGGCTGCCGATCGTCATTCGCTGGATCACGTCGATGGGCGTCGCGCGCCGGAAGTACTCCACGAAACGCCGGTCATCATACACGAGCGCGCGGTATGCGTCGCGGCTGTCGCGCCCAATGTCGTTCATGATGGTCGTCCACGTCTCCTCACGAGCGTCGTGCGCGCGCGGCAGGGTGGTAGCGCGCATCACGGCGCTTGTCGTTTGCTCGAGCGTGCGCATCGCGATGCCGCGCAAGCCGTACTTCGCGTTGATGACCTCGCCCTGCTCGGTGACCCGAAACCGTCCTCGGACCGAGCCCGGCGGAGCGCTCACGATGGCGCTCGTGATCCTGCCGCCGCCGCGGCTGACGGTTCCTCCCCGACCGTGAAAAAAGGTGAGCTCCACGCTCGACCGATCCATCGTCGCGACGATCCCCGCTTGCGCTCGATACAGGGACCACCGTGACAACCCGATCCCCAGCTCCTTGTTGCTGTCGGAGTAGCCGATCATCACCATCTGGCGCATGCCGCGCGCCGCAAGGTGCGCCTGGTAGTACGAGTCGTCGAGCAGCGTACGCATGATCCGGGCTCCGTCCTCGAGACCAGCGCTGGACTCGAAGAGCGGCGCGACATCGAGCGGGACGTGGCCCGCCCCGCCGGCAAGCCCACCCCAACGGGCGAGTACCAGCACGGAGAAGACGTCGTCCGCGTGCTCCGCCATGCTGATGATGTACGGGCCCACGGCGTCGGCCCCCAAGCGCGCGCGGCATTCGCCGATCGCCTTGAAGACATCCAGGGTCCGTGTGGCTTGATCGTCCGGCGATCCTCGCGCCGGAGGTCCCTCGCCGTTCTCCAACACCCCTCGAAGCCGGAGCAGGCGGTCGTCGGGAGCGCGCGTGCTCCAGTCCGGGTCGCGGAGCAGGGTCGCCAATACCGCGCGGTGGACGCCCGCGTGCTGCCGTACGTCGATCGTCGCCAGGTGAAAACCGAAGGTCTCGACGCGGCGCAGCAGCCGCTGCACGCCGAACAGTCCCGCGTGCTCGCCGCCGTGGGCGCGCAGGCTCGCGATGACGGCGCCGAGATCGCGCTCCAGGTCGGCAGCCGCTGCGTACCCGCCGAACTCATCGCGTCGCGTTGCCTCGAGCCGGGCCGCCAGGAGAGTGAACAGCACACGGTAGGGCATGTCGTGATAACGGGTCGGAATCGCGGCCAGCGCCTTGGGGAACTGGGCGGCATAGGCCGCGATCCGCTCGCGCACCGTGTCGCTCACACCCGTCCGCACTCCTGATTGTGACAATCGACGCGCCAATTCAGCCGCCTCACGGCGGTAGAGCGCGAGCACCAGATCGCGTTGTCGCGCGAATGCGGCGCGCAGCGTGTCGCCGCCGACGTTGGGGTTGCCGTCCATGTCGCCGCCGACCCAGGAGCCGAACCGCAGGACCGCTCGGGTCGGGACCTGGATGTCGTACCTGCCGCGCACGGCCTGCTCCAACTCCTCGTAGAACGGCGGGACGACGCGATAAACGACATCCGTCAGATAGAAGAGCACGTTCTCGAGCTCGTCCATCACGGTGGGACGGGCGGACGGATTGGGATCGGTTTGCCAGGCCGTCGTGACTTCTTCGCGGATCCGCGCCAGCGCGGCGCGCTCTTCATCGGGCGTGCGCGACGGGTCGAGCCGCTCGACCAGCAACCGGCCCATCACCTGCTCCTTTTCGAGCAGCGTGCGGCGTGTGGCTTCGGTGGGGTGGGCGGTGAAGACCGGCTCGAAGCGGAGTCGCTGGAGCAGCGCGGCCGCCTGTTGCGGCGTCAACCCGGCGTCGGCCAGTTGTGCGACCGTCGCCCGCAGGCTGCCCTCCTGGGGAGCCGCGGCCGCGCGCAGATAGTCGCGCCGTCGCCGGATGCGGTGAATGCGCTCGGCGAGATTGACGACTTCGAAATACGTGGAGAACGCGCGGATCAGCGTTTCGGCATCGCGGGCCGGCAGCCCCGTCACCAGCGCGTGCAGCTCGTCATCCGCCCCCGCCCCTGCCCCCGCCCCCGCCCCCGCCCCCGCAATCGAGGCGTGCCGCGCGCGCTCTACGAGCTGGAAGAACGCGTCGCCACACTGCTCGCGCAGCACGTCCCCGACCAGTGCGCCGAGGGTGCGGACATCGTCTCGCAGCTGCGCATCTTTCGGCGCAAACTCGACTTCGCGCCGGCCTTTCCCGTTCAGGAGCCCTCAGGAGGTGTAGAGAGTCGGACGGCCGCCACACCCCAGGCGGCGAGGTCGACGGACGCCCGTCCATCGCTGCCGACGGCAATCGTGTCCCCATTTTGCTCGACGAGGTTTGTGCGTCGCGCCTGCTTGAAGGCAAACGCGGCGGGCCACACCCCAACCCCGCGCGCTTGCCCGGCAATGTCGAGCAACTTCACGATGACGCCGTCGCCATCGTCCGCGGGCTTCGCACCGGCAATCATCACGTTCTTGTCGGCATAGAACAGCGCGCGATCCTTCGCGATCAACGGACCGGGCGTCTGATTGGCGTACGAGGGACTGACGTAGAGCGGGTCGCAGGCCGCCCACCCGCGGCGCACCGGCTCGGCCGCGTCGCCCGGCGCAAGCAGCGAGATCCGAAAACGGAACGTCACCGTACCGCCCTGCGATGCCGCGTAGTTCGTGTGCCAGTAATTGTTCAGCGCGTACGCGAACAGCGTCCCATCGGGGACGATGCTGCGCCGCCACGCGCCACGAAACAGGTCGTTGAGCGTGAACAGCGGCGTGTCCGGCCCGCTCCAGAGCACCCCGTCACTGGCTTCGTGCAACCAGACCCAGTGTGCGTGACAATACCAATCGCGACAGCTACCGGGTTGCTGATCGCGGTCGACGGTCATGCGGCCCAGTGGTACTTCCACCTCGACGGTCGGTTTCATGAGCGCGAAGGGAAAAGCGAAGTAGAGCGCCTCTTTGGCGAGCGTCGCCGACTTTGTGATGCGATTTTCGATGTCGACCCACGGCAGCTCGTCATACAGCGTCACGATCGATGTGATGGACGGGAATCCTTCCAGCGCCCGCTCCACGACGAGCCGGACGCCTAGCCCCGAGAGCCGCTCGCGACGACAGCGCACGAATTTCGCCTGCGTGAGCGCGAGCTGCGGCGGATTCTTGAGGTCGTCGCGATCACCTGACGTCCACATTGCGCTGTGCTCGCCACCACGGGCGTAGACCAGTTGATTGAGGCCCGACCACTCTGACGGCTTGACGCGCTCCTTGCCGTCGGGGCCTGTCAGCGAGCGGATCGCACCAGTCGCGGGATCGACTTGGACTGTGAAGCCGCCGGCCTTCGCGTCGACGGCCTCGCCATCCGCGGCGGGGGGCCGGGGCTCGCCATCTGCTTCTGCCAGTGCGAGATAGCCCAGGGCAGGCACGCCGCGGACGAGGACGAGCGCGTCGCCGTCTTCGAGGTCCACGGAGGGCAGCTCCCTTCCTTCGCTGGAGAGCCGTTTGCCGGCGCCTGCCGCGACGCGCGCCACATCCGTGCGCTCCCAGGCTCCCGCGTTGAACACGAGCCGGCCCCGGCCGGGCTGGGTGGCGCGCCCGAGCCGGAGCAGCCCGTCGCTCAACAGATCATGCGCGGCAGCCGCGCCGGCATCGATGAAGCGCCGCTTGTACTCCCATTGCGCCACCGTCTGGCGCGATGTCGGGTCCGTGACGCTTTCGTCGGCGCCCCAGGTGTGCTCGCCGAACAGCAGCAAGTCGCGCCACATCGCGACGCGCGCGTCTGCGCGGCCCTGGCGGCGGTGGACGGCGTCATCATCGCGCGCCTCGAGGCGGTCGTCCCAGAGCGCGACCAGCTCCGTCGCGCGCGCCACGAGCTGCGCGGAGCGAAACGCCGCCAGCTGGGCGGCGGTCGAGGCGGCGCCATCTTCCCAGTACAGGCCGGTGTCGCCGCGGCGGACGGGAATCTTCGTCCCATAGCGGCGCTCGACATCGCGGAAGAAATCCTCCGCGCGGCCCGGGATGATGCGAGGCCACGTAAAGCGGCGTCCGAACTCCTGGACGTTGGCCACCATCGCTTCCTTCATAAGGGCGTTGTCGTGCCAATCGGCACCGTACAGCAATGCGGTGTCATATGGCCAGTTCTGCGCCAGGAATGCCGGCTGATTGAGGAACCAGTCGGAAAGCCGATGGCCCATCTCGTCCGGGCCGATGTCGAAGCCAAAGCGTGTGCCGTCGCCATAGTGATGGGCGCGCCAGTGCAGGACGCGACTGCCGTCGGGACCTTCCCAGTAGTAGAGCTGCGGATAGGCGGTACCATCGGTCGCCGGACCTGCGGGCAGGAGGGGCGCGGCGCGCTCGGGATTCGGACCACTGGCGAGATACTTCACCCCGCTCGCCGCGAGCAGCAGCGGGAACGTCAGCGGTTGTCCGGGGACATCGGTGATCTGCGCCGAGAGAAAGGTCAGGCCGCGCTCGCGCGCGAGTTTGCCCGCAGGCCACACCAGCCGCGCGTACGTGTCGTGATCGAGGATCCCCGTCAGCATGTTGGCGAACAACGCCTGCCAGCCGATCCTGCCGCCCTGGATTGCCTGCACGAGCGCGTCGCCCGCCTCGGGCGAGCGATTCTCCAGAAACGAGAGCACCTGCAGCGCGCACTCGGCCGTGAAGTGAAAATCGCGATGCGTCAGCGTCCAGGCGAGCGCGGCATCGAGATTCTTGCGGTGGATCTCGAGCGCGCGCTCCTGGAGGTCGGTGTATCCCACGTCGGTGTGAATCGAGGAGAGCCAGTACACCGTCCAGCGCTTCGCGGGAGTGAGCCGCAGGCGCCGGCGCGCGGCGCGATCGCGTCCGACTTCCACGTCGAACTGAAAATCCGCCGGCTCCGAGAGCGGCACCCACACCTCGCCGCTCAACGCGGGACCTTGGGATGCCGGCAACAGTCCCGCTGTCCCGACGAGCGCGCCGTGCCGGTCGGTCACGCGCGCGCGGGCGGCGGGCGCGTTCAGACCCGAGACCGTAATGCGCACGAGATTCTTGCGGCCCTCGGGCTGTTGAAAGAGCGCGGTGGGACGGGCTTCGATGACGGGTTGCTGTGGCTCGCGCAGTCGCGTCGCCATCCATCCGGCGACCGACGAGACAAAGCCCAGGAACGTACGCCGATCAGAACGCAGCATGATTCCTATAACTTAGCGATGCTTGACTGCGCTGGTCCCCTATGTACGTTTCGCCGTCTCCCCGACCTATACCTCAACAGGAGCTCGCATGAAGCGCATCGCATTGGCCGTGGCGGTCGTCGTCATGGCTGCAGGCGCGTGCAAGAAGGCGGAAAACAGCAACGCGGGCATGCAAGCCGACACGACGAAGATGATGGCCGACTCGATGAAGATGGCGCCCGCCGACACGACGCATCATATGGCGGCCGACACGGCGAAGGCACCCGCGACGCCGCCGCCGGCGCCGGCGCGTCGCCCGACGCGTCGCCCGTAGCAACGCGCAGTTGTAGGTGGGAATCAAGCCCGGGCACCGCCCGGGCTTTTTGTTTGCACCGACCGCTGGATTGCCGCCCGCGTGTCGAACGGCGGCGTCCAGCCAAGCTCGTTGCGAATCCGATCGACAGAGTACGGATTCTCCCCGAGGATGAACGACATCGCCGCGTTTCCGAGCGCGCTGTAACGGCCCGGCAACACCACGCGCAGCAACGAGCCCCAGGCAGCCACCCCGATCCGAATCAGTGCCGCGGGGATCCGCACGCGCATCGGCCGCACGCCCAGCGCCGCGGCAAACGCCTCCAAGAACTCACGCTGCGTGAGCAGGGGCGGCGCGTCGCGTGTGACGTTGTATGCCCGGAGCCCGAGTCGGGGCGGCGCGTCGAGCGCAGCCAGAATCGCCGACGCGACATTTCCAGCGTACACGCACGAAAGATGATTGGTGCCTGGGCCGATCTGCGGCAGGACGCCGCGCCGCAGATTCGCGATCACGCGCCGTGTGAACAGCCGGTCACGCTCTCCATAGATGACGTTGGGACGGATCGCGATGGCCGACAGGCTACCGCGTGCCGCTTCGTCCTGGACCAGTTGTTCCGCGGCGCGCTTGCTGCGCGCGTAGAAATCTTTCACGGGGAGCGGTTGCCATGGATAGTCCTCCGTGATGTCTTGCGCTCCTGTCCGGAATACGGCGACGCGGCCGTACACGGCGACGGTCGAGATGTGAATGAGCCGTGCCCCCGTGCGCCGCGCGGCCTCGATCGCGAGCCGCGTGCCGCCGACGTTGACCCGCGTGAATTCCTCGAACGACTCGTGCGACGCGACGCGGGCCGCCGCGTGAATGATTGCCCGTACGCCGTCCGTGGCCCGTTGCCACGCGCTGGCGTCGGTGACGTCGCCCACGACGGCGTCGGCGCCGAACGCTTCCACCCCGCCGCGCGCGTGCGCGTGCACCAGTGCCCGCGGCCGCTCCCCACGCGCGCGCAGCGCGTTGAGGACGTGCGTTCCCACCAGTCCTGCGCCGCCGGTGACGAGAACCGTCACGCCGGCGTAACGCGTGGTGCGTCGAACGGCAGCTCGACGACGCGTGCTTCGCGACCCGCCGCGCGCACCGTCGCGCCGCTCGGCACCTCCCGGCGCACCATCGCGAGCCCGATCCAGCGGCCCAGGACGGAGCCGCCGCCGTCGGGGAGCCAGGCGATGCTCGTCACGCGACCCACTTCGCGCTCATCGTGGATGACCGCGTTCCAGCCGGTCGCCGGCGCCGCCGGCGGATCGGCCTCGAAGAGGAGGCCGCGCAACTGCCGGTTCGCGTGCCCGCGAAAATGCAGGCGGCTCACCGTCTCCTGGCCCGTGTAGCAGCCTTTGGTGTACGACACGCCGCCGATCTCGTCGAAGCGTACTTCCTGCGGGATCGTCTTCTCGTCGACTTCCGAAGCGAGTCGCGGCCAGCCCGCCAGGATCCGCGCGAGCTCGAGGGCATCGGCATTCGCCGGATACGCACCGGCCTCCACCAGGCGCGTTCGAATGGCCTCGACGTGATCCATGGCCGTGGTCACCTGAAAGAGGAACGGCGCCACGTCATTCGCCCGCGCCACCTCGATGGCCCCTCCATGTGCCGAGCCTTCCATGACGTGATTGGCGGCGTGCGGAACGGGAAGGCCGGCCGCGCCCATCACCGCGACGGCATGCGTGCCGGCAATCCGCAACACGGTCGTGTGCTCCGTGCGATCCGCGGAGCGGGCGAGCCGCGGTGGCACGGAGCGTTGCAAGACCAGCAACGCGCGTTCGCGGCCCTCGGCCGGAACGGTGTACCGCACGCGCGATCCCAAGCGCGCCGCCCAGCCGTCCACGACGATCATTCCTTTGGGCGTGAGCAACGCGCCATAGACGAACGCGCCGTCGCCCGGCTTCTCGAGATCGTTCGTCAGCAGGCCTTGAAAGCAGGTGATGGCGCCCTGCGCAGGCCCGGTGAGATCGATGACGCCGACGTCGGCGTGCGCGACGATCGCGCCCGCCCGCAGGCGGTCGACGATCTCGGCGGGCACGGCGTCCTGCGCCAGCCGCGTCACCGTCGCGGGTGGAGCGCTGGGGAAGACGTCGCTCATAAGTGGGCGAGCTCGGTCGCGCTGTGAGCCGCGAGCGAGTCCCAGACCAGGGCGGCCCCGCGTCCCTGGAGTGTCTGGGACGAGTGACTCGTCGTCAGCATCACGCAGGGCATGCCCGCGGCGCGCGCGGCTGCCAGCCCGTGCAAGGAATCCTCGATGACGACGCAGCGCTCCAGGCCGATCGGCCGGCGCTTGTTCAGCGCATCGTGCGCCGCGAGGTACGCGGCCGGATCGGGCTTGCTGCGTGGGACGTCATCGGCCGCAATGATGGTCTCGAAGCCGTCGGCGAGACCCGTGCGGCTCAAGACCGCGTCGATCTCCCGCCGCAAGGCGCCGGAGACGATTGCCTGGCGGAACTGTCGGCCCGCGTCGCGCACGAATTCCTGTGCACCAGCCACCATTCGCAACGAGGTTTCGACGAGTTCCAGGTACAGTTTGGACTTTTTCTCGACGAGATGCTTCAGCAACTCCGTGGTCAGGGTACGCTGCGCTCGGCGATACGCCTCCAAGAACCCGGTGCGATCGTCCAGGCCGAGGTAATGGGCGTAGTATTGCTCGCGGGTCAGGGTGATGCCTTCATCGGCCAGGACGCGCTGCAGCGCCCAACAATGCTGGGGCTCATCATCGACCAGCACGCCGTTGAAATCGAACAGCACCGCCTCGATCACCACGTCTCCTTCAGCCATGCGACGATGTTCGGCCAGCACGAAATCCTGGCACGCTCGCTCACGACCAGTCCACGATGCGACAGTCCCGGCGCGACCGCGAGCGTCTTGCGGGTCGCGCCGACGCGATCGACGACCTGCCGGCACGCTTGCGGTGGCGCATAGAGCCAATCGGACCCGCCGGCCACGCCGAGGTATGGCGTGCTCAACGCCGCCAGACCCGCGAAATAGTCGAAGCCATCGGTGCCGCGCCAGACGCCCCGCACGTTCCACTCCATCCATGCGGCGATGATCTCCGCTGCTTCGTCTTCATTGCCAAAGCGCAGCGCGCGGGCCGGGAAATGACCCAGCGCCCGGGACAGTGCGACGGTTGCGGCTGCCAACGCGCGCCGCACGGGACCGAGCCGGCGCGGGCCCGGGGTCCCGAGGGTGACGATCGCGCGCAGCGGCGCGGCAGCCGCCACGCGGGCGAGCCAGCAGAGACCGGCCGCCCCGCCCGCTGAGTGTCCCAGCCAGGCGAGCGGCGCGCCATCGGTTTCCTCGCGCACGCGCGCGACCAGGGTCGGGGTGTCCTGAAGAACCCAGTCTTCGAACGTCCAGGCCCCGCGGCGCGGTTCGCGCGCGCTCTCGCCATGGTGCCGCAGGTCGGCGAGCCACACGTCCAGACCGGCGGCGCCCAGAAAATGCGCCAGGCCGCCGGTGGAGGTGCCGTCGGCGGAATGCAGCCAGAGGCGATGGTTGGTGAACGCGCCGTGCACGAGGAGCACGGCGGGCCTGCCGTCGCGGTAGGCCCGCAGCCGGTGCAGGGCGAGGTCCACGCCGTCCGGTGTCGTGACGCGGCGCGCGCCTCCGGTCATTCGTAGCGCCCGGCGGCGCGGTAGGAATCGTCGAGCAGCTCGACCGGATGCCGCACGCGCGCCGGGATGCGCGTGGCCGCGAGCCCGGCGCCAAGCTGCATGATGCAGCCGGGATTGCCCGTGGCCACCACCTGGGGCGCCGCGGCGCGAATGTGCTCGAGCTTCGTCTTGAGGACGGCGCGGGACATCTCGGGCTCGAGCAGCGTGAAGAGTCCGGCGCTGCCGCAACATTCGGAGGCGCCCGCCACCGGCACGAGCTCGAGCAGGGGAATCGCCGCAAACAGCTTCAGCGGCTGAGCGACGACGCGTTGCGCGTGCATGAGGTGACACGGGGGATCGTAAGCGACATGGAGATCGAGCGGGGCTCCCGGTGCCGGCGGATCCAGCAACTCCGTCACGTCGCGCACTCGCGCGGCGAATCGTGCGCCGTGCTCATCCCCCAGTAAGTGCCCGTACTCCTTCATCAAGGCTCCGCAGCCCGCGCTGTTCACGACGATCGGCTCCTCCCCGTCGCCGAACGCGCCGACGTTCGTACGTGCCAATGTGCGCGCCTCGTCCAGCAATCCCGCATGGGCGTGCAACGCGCCGCAGCAAATCTGGCCGGGGACCTCGCGGACGTGGTAGCCGTTCACTCCTAAGGTGCGCACGGTGGCGTCGTGGACGTGGGAGAAGAGGCCCTGCATTACGCATCCACGAAAAAGTTGGACGGTAAGGGACGGTAAGGGACGGTAAGGGACGGTAAGGGCGCGCTTACCCTTACCGTCTCTTACCGTCCCATGCCGTCCTTTACCGTCGTATTTCGTCGCCGCCAGCATCCCCATTGAGAATCCCAAGCGCCCCCAGCCAGCGAGAAGTCGCGGGAGCCCCGTTGCTCTGAGCAAACGGGCCAGCCGGTAGACAAGGCCGCTGATACCGGGCCTCGTCAACGTCCATAAGGCTAGGCGCGTGAGTCGCGAGACGCTGCGCGCGGCGGTGATCCGGCTGCGTGCTGCTTCGAGGCCGCGGCCGTACTGCACGCCCGAGGGGCACACGGGTTCGCACGCCCGGCAGCCCAGGCAACGATCCAGATGATAGAGGAGGGCGGCGTCGGTCGCGGCGAGGTCGCCACGCTCGAGCCCTCGCATCAACTCGATGCGGCCCCGCGGTGAATCGGATTCATCTCCGGTGGCGAGGAACGTCGGACAAGCTTGAAGGCAAAACCCGCAGTGTACGCACGCGTCCAGCCCTTCGAATCCCCCCCGTTCCCCCCCCGTCATGTGCCTTCTGTGGCGACGACGAGCGCACCACCGGGATCGAACGTGCGGCGCAGGCCCGCGACGAGGGGGCCGACCCCCTCACGATACGCCCCGAAGTGACCGACGGCGCCACGCTGTGGCCACGGTGCACGCTCGAGCGTGAGCGGGACTTCGAGTCCGGCGAGCGTGCGGCGCAACCGTTGGAGCCGATCGATGCTCGCGTCACCGGTCCAGCGGATGGCGCCCGCCGCCGGCGATGCGGAGATCCATTCGTCGCCGAGCTGGTGCTGCAACAGATCGAGCAACTCGTCGCTGGCAGTGGGCACGCCGCCGATGCGGAAGGTCACCGGCCGGACGGCGAATCCCTCCGCCAAGCGCATCCAGAATGCGTGCGCCTCCTCGGCGCGCAGCGGCGTGAATCGGCCGCCGCCGCTCGCGGCGCCCAGGCCGGCTTCGTCTGCCGCGACGAGCGCGGGCGATCCCGCGAGCCGCACCGCCAGGACCCAGCGTTCGCGCCGGGCGAGGGCGGGCGACACGAGCTCGAGTGCCGCGGGCGTGAGGCCGGCGGCCGCAATGTCCTCTCCCACCTGTGTGAGATCTTCGCGCGCGCCCTCGAGTACGTAGGTGATGTCGGCGCGCGGCAGCGTGCGCAGCCGCAGATGGACGAGGACGATCACGCCAAACGCGCCAAAGCCGCCGGCCTGCAGGCGCGTGAGGTCGTAGCCGGCGACGTTTTTCATGACGCGCCCGCCGCTTTGCACCATGCGGCCGTCGCCGGTCACGAACGTGACACCGAGCAGATGGTCCTTGATCGGTCCGAAGCCGTGGCGGAGCGGGCCCGCCGTCGCGGTGGCAACGACGGAGCCGAGTGTGCGCCCAGCCAACCCAGGCGGATCGATCGCGAGCCAGGCGCCGCGATCGGCGAGCTGCTGGCGCAGCTGATCGAGTCCTATACCCGCCTCCGCGGTCGCCGTCAGGTCGGAGGGCTCGATCGCGGGGACGCGATCGAGACGGCGCGTCGTGAGCGCGAGGTCGGCCGGCGCGTCACTCTGGAGCCAGGTGCCGGCGCCCTCGATCCGAACACGCCAACCCTCCTGGTGCGCCGTGCCCAAAAGGAGGGCGACAGCATCGGGGGAGCCGGGCGCGACGCGGGGGACGCGATCGGTGCCCGCTTCGAGCACTGCTCCTTCACCCAGCAACGCTGTGACTTTGTCGAGGATCGTCATGCGACGGCCCTCGGCCGAGCCGAAACCCACTCGCGACACGCGTGGAGTGGCACGACCTTCCCCGGATTCACCCGTTGTTCCGGATCGAAGACCTTCCGCACGGCGTGCATCGCACCCAACGACTCCGCATCGAAGATCAGCGGCATATACCTGAGCTTGTCGATCCCGACCCCATGTTCGCCAGTGATCGTCCCCCCCGCCGCGATGCATGTGGCCATGATCTCGCCACTCGCCGCCTCCACCCGTTGCTTGACTGCCGGGTCGGTCGCATCGAACGAGATGTTCGGGTGGAGGTTGCCGTCGCCAGCGTGAAAGACGTTGCTGACCACGAGTCCATATTTGTTTGCGATGGTCGAGATCGTCTCCAGGACCTGCGGCAGGGCGGAGCGGGGGACAACGGCATCCTGGACGACGAGGTCGCGCGACAGCCGGCCCATCGCGCCGAATGCCTTTTTGCGGCCCTGCCACAGCCGCTCGCGCTCCGCCTCGTTCGCCGCTGATCGCACAGATCGGGATGCGGATTTTCGCAAAATGTCGGTCACCGCATCCGTCTCGGCGACGACGGCATCCGCGTTCCGGCCGTCCAGCTCCACGAGCAGAACAGCAGCGGCGTCGCGGGGATACCCGGCGGCGTACACCGAGTCCTCCACGGCACGGATGCAGGACTGATCCATCATCTCGAGCGCCGCCGGGACGATCCCGGCGGCGATGATCGCCGACACGGCTTCGCCGGCGGCCCGGATGCTGCTAAAGTCCGCGAGCAGCGTTCTGATCGCGCGCGGCAACGGCATGAGGCGCACGGTGATCTTCGTCGCGACGCCAAAGTTGCCCTCCGAGCCGACGAACACCCCGACCAGATCCGGTCCCCACGGCTCTCCGCCCGGACTGCCGAGCGCGACCAGCGAGCCATCGGCAAGCAGGACTTCGAGGGCGAGGATGTGATTCGCCGTAACGCCGTACTTGAGACAATGCGGCCCGCCGGCGTTCTCGGCGACGTTGCCGCCGATGGTACAGGCGCTTTGACTCGACGGATCGGGCGCGTACTGGAGACCGTGCGGTTTTGCGGCGGCGCCGAGCTTCGCATTGACGACGCCGGGCTCGACGACCGCGCGCCTGTTGTTCTTGTCCATCTCGAGGATTCTGTTCAGACGCGTCAGCACGAGGAGCACGGAGCCTTCGTCGGCGAGCGCCCCGCCCGACAGGCCAGTCCCCGCGCCGCGCGGCACGAAGGGCACGCCGAGCGCCGCGAGCAACCGCACGACGGCGATCACTTCTTCGCGGGAACCGGGAAGCACAACGAGATCGGGAACGCGACGGTGGGTGGGCAGCCCATCCATCGAGTAGGTCACGCGTTCCGCACGCGCCTGGCGCACGTGCCTCTCGCCGACAATTGCGGCGAGGTCCCGTGCGAGAGTCGGAAACATGCCTATATACTAGCACGAAGGGTCAGGAAGCGATTTTCCTGACCCCTCGAGCCTCATAGCCCCTCAGCCGCTCGGCGTCTAAGCTGCCCGCCAGAATCCTTTCAGCGCCTTCCCATCTGGAGATTCGCGCAGCTTCTCAAATGCGCGTTCCCTAATCTGCCTGATTCTTTCCCGCGTGACGCCCATGAGCGCTCCGATCTTCTCGAGCGTCATCGCCTCGCTGCCCTCTTCGAGTCCGTAATAGAGATAAAGAATCTTGCGCTCGCGCGGCGTGAGGTACTTCTGGAAGATCCGATCGATGAACTCGCGCATCAGTTTGCCGTCGGTGCGCTCCTCGATCTCGCCGCCTTCCTGCCCCGCGAACCGCTCGCCGAGCGTCGCGGCATCCTTGTCGGTGCGATCGACGGGCGCGTCGAGCGACAGCTCCGCCGCCGTCATGCGGCGCGCGGTGCGGACGTTCTCGACGCTGTCTTCCAGCGCTTGCGCGATTTCGTTGTCCGTGGGTTCCCGGCCGAGCTCCTGCGACAGATATGTTTCGGTGCGGCTCATGCGGATGAGCTGCGAATTCTGATTCAGCGGGATGCGGACACTGCGTGTCTGCTCCGCCAATGCCTTCAGCACCGCCTGGCGCACCCACCACACAGCGTATGAGATGAATTTGACGCCCTGATCGGGATCGAATTTCTTGACCGCCTTGAGCAGTCCTTCATTGCCGATGGCGACGAGCTCGGAGAGATCGAGTCCGTGACCCTGATATTTCTTTACGTAGGAGATGACAAATCGGAGATTGGCTGTGACCAAACGTTCCGCCGCTTTTTCGTCGCCCCGTTGCACACGGCGGGCGAGACGGCGTTCTTCAGCGGGATCTTTGATGAGGGGGAGTTTCTGTATGTCTTGCAGGTATTGGTCGAATGCTCCGGAGGGGGTGGTGCGGAAAAACGCCTTCGCCTTGCCGCCATTCGACCTCGCCATGCGTGACTCCCCTTGAAACGCGAGTTGGGCATGAATATGGCGGGGTGGACCCGCCAGTTAGGCCACCTAAATCACGCGCCAATATAGGTTTTCGTGCCAATACGTGCAAATCTACGCAGTTTTCCACATCACAAATTATTGGGTTTGTAGGGATTCCCCCGTTTGTCCACTATCCACAGCACCTGTGGAAAGTACTTGAACCGTGACCTGACCGGAAGGTCGGTGACCTAGATCGGAGGGATTAGATCGGCGTGTGGAGACGTGGACAGGAATGTGGGCTACGTGTTGACCAAGACCTGACGAATCGTCGCCTCGTCCACGGGGACCGTCCACCCCCCCCCATCGTCGCCGTGGGCGCTGCCGATCGCGCGCGGCAGCGCGACTCGGATCTCTGCCGCCCGCACCTTCTTATCCGACCGCATGGCCGCGATGAGATCGTCCCCGAGCCGGCTCTCGTACACCATCCCCATCGCGACCGCTTCGCCGTGCAGTACCTCGTACTTGGACGTGGCTTCGATCGCGTGTCCCACGGTGTGCCCGAAATTCAGAATGGCGCGCTTGCCCTTTTCGCGCTCGTCTTGGGCCACCACAGCCGCCTTGATCTCGACGGATCGCTTCACGACGCGCTCGAGCGCGGGCGCATGTTTGGCGAAGATTGCCGCGTACTCACTTTCGAGGAACGCGAAGTACTCCGCGTCTGCCATCACGCCATGCTTCACCGCCTCCGCCAGACCCGCCGCGAGCTGCACGCTGGACAGTGACGCCAGCAGCTCGGGATCGGCGACGACCACTCGCGGTTGATGAAACGCGCCGAGCAGGTTCTTGCCCGCGGGCACGTCCACCCCTGTCTTTCCGCCGATAGACGAGTCGATCATCGCCAAGAGCGACGTCGGGACCTGCACGAGCGGCACGCCACGGAGGTACGTCGCCGCGACGAAGCCGCCCACGTCGTTCACGACGCCGCCACCGAGGGCGATCACCGCGCAGTCCCGACCGAGATGGGCCGCGAGCATGCGGTCGGAGAGCGACGCCCAGGTATCGCGCGTCTTGTTCGATTCCCCGGCCGGAAATGTGAGCAGTTCCACCTGACACCCGGCACCAGACACCTGTTTCGCGATCGACTCTCCGTAGAGTTTGCCGACCTGCGAATCCGAAATCACCGCATATGCGGCCGCGGGGCAGTACTCCGGTAGGATCTTGTCGAGCTGCTGGACAAGGCCGGGCCCAATGAGGATGTCGTAGGACGCATCCCGCTGTTCGACGAGCGGGACCCGGATGGTTACCACGTGATGTCGGGTTCGCCCGCCTGCGCGTTCACGGCGCGTGCCAACACAAACAGCAGATCCGACAGACGGTTGAGGTAGTGGACGATTGACGGGTTTAGGCCTTGCTGGTGTGACAAGGCGACGACGGACCGCTCGGCGCGTCGACAAACGGTGCGCGCGACGTGAAATGCCGCGGCCTTCGGCGTGCCTCCGGGCAAAATGAAGTTCTTCAGCGACTTCAGCTTCGCTTCATGGGTATCGATCACGTCTTCGAGGGCACCAACTTCAGATGGCCCCACCGCTGCACCGCTGCGCGCGAGCGCCTTTGTCCGTTTGTCGGCGTCCGGCGTCGCGAGCTCGGCTCCGATGGTGAACAAGTCGCGTTGAATCGTTTGGAGCAAGACGGATTCGAACGTCCGCGGCTCGAGTGCCGCCGCGAACCCGATCACGGCGTTCGTCTCGTCGACTTCGCCATACGCGCGCACCCGTGGATCGTCTTTCGGCACGCGCTTACCGCCGAACAGACTCGTCTCGCCCGCATCACCGGTTTTGGTATAGATCTTCATTACACCCTTCTCGTGCGTCGTGCGTCGTACGTCGTGCGTGGATGCGAATGACGACGCACGACGTACGGTTGTCCAGAACGTATGTTCACGGGCAACGCAGCGCGAGCGGCTGCGCAGCGATGACGCGCCGCGTGGTGGCATCAACGACGGTCGCCCGCGAGTCGCGCGGCGAGACGTCGGCGATCTCGTCCACGAGGAGCAGCGCCTCGCCTCCCGAACCAGCGACGGTACCGCGTAATGAGTAGCGCACACCGGGATTCGGGCGCGCGATCATTCCGCCCACCAGTCGCAGGCGTACCGGCCGGACGACCCAACGCAGGTGATGCAGATCAGGGTCGGTGACCGCGACGCCCGTGATCAGCGTCGTATCAATCTTGTCCTCGGCGACGGTGGCGACAAACGTTGCGCGAAATCCGACTGCGTACTGCGAGCGGAGCGCGACGAACTCGCCGGCATCCGCTGCCTGGTCGGGATCGGGCGTGGGGGGGTGCAGCAACCCAAGGCTGCGTCCCCTGGTTGACACCTCCGCCCGGTCCGCGACGCGTCTGATGAGCGCCATGGCAGCCGCGGTGGACAGACCCGGTCGCGGCGTTCCGGGTCCACCGACGAACGGCGTCTGATCGAGCAGCGCGACGACTGTCGCATGTGATGGCGGCGCGCTGTGACCGGCCGCTCCCGGAGGAAATGCCAACACCAGCTCCGTCACTAACCCCTCGTACCCGCACGTGTAGGGCGCGTGGAAGCGCGCCAGGGCCAGTCGGGCCGGCGCGGCGCCGTGCGCCGACAGCACCGTGGCGCTGCGAGCGTCTCGGCCCTCGACCGCCACGAGTTGGTGGCCCTCGAGCGCGTCCATGAGGCTGCGCTTGCCGGTGAGTTGGTGGTAAAAGTCACGCGCGAACTCATCGCCCGCCACGAACACGTGCGCCTCGCCGCCGAGGCTCCAGCCCAGCGCGGCATGCGGACCACCGGTCGCGCAGGCCAGTAGCCCGAGGACGATTACCACGCTAGCGTTCGCGCGATGCAAGAGGCCAAAGATATCACGATCATCGGTGCGGGCCCGACCGGTCTGTTCGCGGCATTTTACGCCGGAATGCGCGGGGCATCGCACCGCTTGATCGATAACCTCGATCAGGTCGGCGGGCAGCTCACGGCGCTGTATCCCGAGAAATACATCTTCGACGTCGCCGGATTTCCGAAGATCCTCTCAAAGGACCTGGTGAAGGCCCTCGCGGAACAAGGCCTGCAATGGAAGCCGCCGGTCCATCTCGGCGAAAAGGTCATAGGCCTCAGGCGCAGCGAGGAGAACGGCAAGACGCTCTTCACCATCGTCACCGATAAGGATGAGTATCCGGGCCGGACGGTACTGATCGCCGGCGGCATTGGTGCGTTCACGCCCCGCAAGCTCCCGCTCAAAGACGCTGACCGCTGGAACGACAAGGGCCTGCACGATCGCGTGCTCAATCCCCGGATCTTCAGCGGCAAGCGCATTCTCATCGTGGGCGGTGGCGACTCCGCGTTCGACTGGGCCGTGAACCTCCATGGGGTCGCCAAGTCCATTGTGATGATTCACCGGCGCGACGGCTTTCGCGCCCATCAGGCGACGGTCGATCAGGTACAGGCGCTCGCTGCGGCCGGCAAGATGGAGCTGCGGACATTCTGGGAGCTGAAGGCGATCGACGGCAGTGAACGCATCGAGCGCGTCACGATCTTCAATAACAAGACAAAAGAGGAGGAGACGTTGCCGATGGACTGCGTCATCCCGCAGCTCGGCTTCGTCTCATCGCTCGGCGCGATCGCCGAGTGGGGACTCGAGATCGAGAAGGGCGACATCAAGGTCACGCAGACGATGGAGACCAACATCCCCGGCATCTACGCCGCCGGCGATATCACCACCTATCCGGGGAAGTTGAAGCTCATCGCGACCGGCTTTTCGGAAGCCTGCATCGCCGTGAATCAAATCGCGCACTTCTTGAACCCGGCGGCCAAGGTGATGCCGGGTCACTCGTCGAACATGGCGCTGTTCGGACAGAAAGAGGACTGATCAAAAAGGTAGGGGCGCAGCATGCTGCGCCCCTGCTCACCGTGCCAACTGCACCACCACCGAATCTATCTGCGCAAGCATCTGTCGTGTCGGCACGTCGTGCGCGTTGGCCTGGATCGAAAACGTGACGACGTGCCCATTTGCTTTCTCGATATATCCCGACAGCGTATTCACCCGGTCGATCGATCCCGTCTTCGCCAGCACCCGTCCTTCGATTGGCGTCCCCGCGAACCGCCGCAGTAGCGAGCCGCGCTGCTGCGCTCGCGGCAGGCCCGCGATGAACGGCGCACGCTTGGGATGACGGTACATGTAGGCAAGCAGCTGCACGAACGCATGCGGCGTGACGAGATTGCCGGCGGCCAATCCCGACGCGTCCTCGAGTGAGAACGCCGTCGAATCGATCTTCACCGAATCGATCAGGAAGCGCCGTTCGACGTCGAGGCCCTTTGACCAGCTCGCCGTATCGCCGACTTCGCGCCCAAGCAGCTTGAGCAACATCTCGGCGAACCAGTTCTGGCTCGAATTGAGAATCGGGAAGATCATGTCGGGCAGCGGCCGGCCGCGGTACTCAGCGATCGGGCTGCCGCAGCAGCGTAACCCGCGGTACACCATCGAATCCGTGGTACTGGCCGCGCCACCCGCCACGGCAATGCCCTTCTTCTGTAAAGTGGCTTCGAGCGCCCGCGCTGCGAACAGGTTGGGATCGGGCAGGGCGAAGCTCTCAATCCACGGCGAGCGGCTGAGCGAGACCGTGCCCTCCGCCCAGACGTCGAGTGTCCCGGGCTTCCGAAAGAAGTTGTCCCCGATGGTCGACGACGACTCGGCCGGAACCGTGCGGGCGCGGTTCTCGAACGTGAAGAAATGCAGGTCGGGATTCCAGGTAATCGCCGGCGGCTGATCGACGGCAGCGCCCGGCGCGATCTGGAAATCGACGCTGTTATCATGGAAGCCGAGTCCGGACACGGGCGCCGCATACCACCAGTTGAGGTCGAAGGTATTCCAGCCGGGGTGGGTCAACGTCGGCTCGAAGTACGAGCCGTCACCCACGACCTTGCCGGTCACCCGCCGTAACCCTCGTGCCCGCAACGATTCGGCGATCGCATCCACGGCGGTCCATGTCGAGTCGCAACCGCCCGGCGCGAGCGTGTCGACCGTGTAGCAGCGCTCCGACCATGTCGGGTCGCCCCGACCGTACAGGATGAGGTCTCCTTGGAGCACGCCGTTCGTCACCGCGCCGTTGGCGTACAGGCCGGTGCGCACGCGATAGTCCGGGGGCAGCAGTACCGTCGCCGCGGCCGCCACGATGAGCTTGGTATTGCTCGCGGGCACGGAGAAGCGATCCCCGTTCCGATTGAACAGCACCCGTCCCCGGTCGTCCTGCACGTAGATGTTCCACGTGGCGCGATCGAACGGTGGCTGGTCGATCAGGCGCGTCACGCGCTGTTGCAACGAGCCGCCTCCCCCGCTGCGGCTTTGCGCCTGGAGGGAGATCGCCGCGCTAATCGTAAGCGATGCGAGGATCAGCTTTCGCATAGAGCACGTCAGTGAGAAGGTTCACCAGCACGAAGATCACGGACAAAAAGAGAATGCTGCCCTGCACGGCCGGTAAATCGCGTTTCTGGATCGCGAGCAGAACGTACCGCCCCACCCCCGGCCAGGAGAATATCGTCTCGGTCAGGATGCTGCCGGTCAGGTAGTTGCCGACATCCAGTCCGAGGACCGTGATGATCGGCAGCAGCGCGTTGCGCAGCGCGTGCCGGCCGATGACACGCCGCTCGGCCAGCCCCTTGGCGCGCGCGGTGCGCACGTAATCGGCGGGCAGAATCTCGAGCATCGCGCCGCGCGTCATGCGGGCGAGAAAGGCAATCGAGCGCGTGCCGAGCGTCAATGCGGGCAGCACCAGAAACGCGATGCCTCCATACCCTGATGGCGGCAGCCACTGCAGGGCGACGGCGAACAGCAGAATCAGCAGCAATCCGACCCAGTAGACCGGAAACGAGATCCCCACGTAGGCGATCAGCATGCTGACGCGATCGATCATCCCACCTGGCCGGATCGCGGCCAGCACGCCGAGGGTGATGCCGCAGGTGGCGGCCAGCAGCATCGCCGCGCCGGCGAGCTGGAGCGTCTTGGGAAAGCGCTCGGCGAGATCGCCGAGGACCGGGCGCTGCGTGATGTAGGAACGGCCCAAGTCGCCACGCACGACGCCCCAGAGATAGTGCCCGAACTGGACGGGGATGGGCTGGTCGAGGTGCAGCTCGGCGCGCAGCCGGGCGATCGTTGCGGAATCGGCCCGCTCACCGACCATCTCGGCGACCGGGTCCCCGGGCACGACGTTGAGCAGCAGGAACGCAACGACGAGGACACCGAACAACGTGGGAATAGTGGAAAGCAGCCGCCGGCCGACGAGTGCAATCACTTCACGCGCGCTTTCGTCCAGCGCTGCCCATTGAAGATCACCGGCACGTCCCAGCCGTCGATCGCGGGGCGCACGGCCCAGAGATCGACGGGGAACCAGAGGTAGATCCAGGGCGCGGCCTCAAAGACGCGACCGTCGATGCGAGTGTAGAGCGCCTCGCGCTCGCGCTGATCGACTGTGCGCCGCGCGACCAGGATCAGGGAGTCGGTCACCGGGTCACTATAAAAGGAATAGTTGCCGCCGGGCCCGAAACTGGCGCTGTGAAAGAGGGGATACAGGAAGTTGTCGGCGTCCGGATAGTCGGCCCACCAGTCGAGAATCGCCATGTCGGTGCCGCCCTTGCGGACCGCGTCGCGCACACTGGACGCGTCGCGCGACACGATCTCGACGCGGATCCCCACGGCCGCGAGCTGCGACTGAATTGCCTGGGCGACGCGTCCCAGCTCCACATTGGTCCCGGACCGCCAAAGTTGCACCGCGAAGCCATCCCCAAACCCGGCCGCGCGCAGCAGCCGGCGCGCTGTGGCGGTGTCGTACGCGTACGGTTTCCGGCCGATGTCAATGCCGCCGAGGGCGGGTGGGATCGCCCCGGCGGCCCGCTCGCCACGGCCGCTCCAGACGGTACGCAGGATTTCGGGCACGTTGACGGCGTGATTGATGGCGCGCCGGACGTTGGGATCGTGAAGGGGCCCGCGACGGTTGTTGAGGGCGACGTACACCGCCCGGAGCGCCGGTTTCCGCTTCAGCCACTCGGCGTGCTCCTGCTCCCACCGGGCCGTCTCCCCGAACGGGATCTCGGTCACCGATACGCGGCCGGCGAGAAACTCGGCGGCGCGGGTCAGCGGCTCCGGGATGATGCGAACGGTCAGGGACTCGCTTGCCGGCGCCCCTCCCCAGTAGTTCGGATTGGTCGCAAACCGCAGATAGTCATCGTGCTCCCAGGCGACAAACCGCCACGGGCCCGTGCCGATGGGACGCTGGCTGAAGTCGGCAGGAAGGGGCGAGGGTACGACCGACGCGACCGGCATCGCGAGGAACTTGGGAAAAACCGCGAGCGGTTCGGACAGCGTAAACGCGACCGCGGTGTCGCCCAAGACTTCGATCCCGGGGACATCGCGTGCACGCCCGTCGGCGTAGGCAGCAGCGCCCGCGATCGGCAGGAGCGGCCACACGCGGCCGCCGTGGGTCTCGGGGCTCAGGACGCGCAGGAGGGCGCGCTTGACATCAGCGGCGACTAGCGGGCGACCGTCATGGAACGTGACGGCGGGCCGCAGGTGAAAGACGTAATGCAGGGCACGGCGGTCGGCGGCCCACCGGTCTGATAATCCAGGCAACAGATGGCCGTCGGCATCGAACTGCGTCAGGCCATCGAACAAGAGCGCCGCCATTTCCCCGGTCGGCACGTCGGTGGAGAGCGCCGGGTCGAGGGAGCGGGGGTCGTAGGTCTCGTAGTAGACCAGCCCCCGTCCCTGAGCCCGGCCGCCGGATTCACTATGGCAGGCGGCGAGAAAGCAGAGGAACAGGGCGCTCTTCGCGGTGTCGAAAAGGTTGACAGTGCGGAGCAAGTGTCGCAACATAGCGGAAATTGGCAAACTACGTCAATTGCGTGTCATACACTGCCTGTGGCCCGCCGCGCTCGTGGCGACAACCGTCCTCGCCGCTCAAGAACAGGAGCGGGTAGTTCGGGGTCTGTCGTTCGCCGGTAACCGTGCACTCGATGACTACACGCTCGAGAGCGCCATCGCCACGACGAAGTCGAGCTGGTGGGCGCGCATGTGGTACGTGCGCTGGCTGGGACTCGGCGAGAAACGCTACTTCAACGAACTCGAGTTTCGCCGCGATGTTGTCCGGCTGATTCTGCTCTACCGTCAGAGCGGGTACATGAACGCCGCGGTGGATACCTCGGTCCTGCGCACGGCGCGCGACGTGTATGCGACGTTTCGGATCCATGAGGGCGAGCCGGTACGCGTCGCGCGCTTGGACGTGCGCGGCGTGGACAGCATCTTCAATGTCGCGAAGCTGAAACGTGACCTGCCGTTGCAGGTGGGCGATCCCTTCAACCGCTTTCTGTTGCAGGCGTCGGCCGACACGATCGTGGCACGGCTGCGCAACGTCGGCTACCCGTACGCCGAGGTGCTGCGAAACTTCGACTCGGAAGCCGGGGGGGGCATCCTCAAGGCCGAGGTCGAGCTGGACGTGCAGCCGGGTCCACGCATGCGCATCGGCGACGTCGACATTCGGGGACTCCGCGACGTGGACACCGGGACGGTTCGCCGGGTGATGTCGTTGCGGTCCGGCACATTGTTCAGGCAGGACGCGCTCTACCAGACGCAGCGCGATCTGTATGGCATGGGCGTATTCAATTCGGTCAACGTCGTGCTCGCGGATTCCATCGCGCCGCAGGCGCCCGGAGCAGACTCCACGGTACGGGTGCTGGTGCAGGTCGCCGAAGGCCCGCGCCACCAGCTGCGGTTTGGAGGCGGATACGGCAGTGTGGAGTGCTTTCGGGTGCAGGGAGGTTGGGCCGCCCACGATTTCCTCGGTGGCGCGCGCTCGCTCGATCTGTCGGCGCGGGTGTCGAAGCTGGGCGGCACGCCAAAGGTCTCGACGGGATTGAACCAGTTCTGCAACCCGTTCGGCGGCACGTGGACGTTCGACACGCTCAACTACAGCGTCGGCCTCACGCTGCGCCAGCCCGCATTCTTGTCCCGCCGCAACGTTGGAACTCTGGGACTGCTGGTCGAACGTCACTCGGAATTCACCGTCTTTACGCGCGAGGCCATCGGGGGAAACGCCGACCTGACGCTCAACGCCCGGAGCCCGCTGCCGGTGACGGTGGGCTACAGCTACTCGTTCGGCCGGACGCAGGCGAACGCGGGCGTTTACTGCAGCGTGTTTCGTGTGTGTGACCCGACGAGCCAGGAGTTCCTGCGCAAGAAGCACGGTTTCGGGGCAGCATCGGTGACCATCCTGCGGGACCGGGTCAACAACGTCTTGGACCCGACCGAGGGGAGTATCGCCACGGTCAATTTGGTGCATGCCTCGCGGCTCATCGGGTCCGACAGCGCGTACGAATTCAATCGCGGCGAGTTCGAAGTCGCGAAGTACTATCCGATCGGGCGCCGCAGCGTGTTCGCTTGGCGAGTGAGAGGCGGGACGATTTTGCCTCGCAAACTCACGATCGCTGCCCAGAAGGTTGCGTACGTGGCACCGGATCAGCGTTTCTATGCAGGCGGCCCAAACTCCGTGCGCGGGTATGGGCGGAACGAACTGGGGCCGCAGGTCTATGTCCTCATTGCCGACCCCACGGACACGTCGTCCGCACCGGTGGTGGACACCGCCGCAACCAACCGGGCAGGCGGAGAGAAGGTATTTCGCGCGGGCAACTGCGTGCCGGGCTGTGTTCAGACGCGACCGACCGGCGGCAACACGGTGATCATTGCGAACGCCGAACTGCGGCTCCCATCGCCCATCCTGGCGTCGCGCATGCGGCTGGGATTGTTTGTGGACGTAGGCCAGGTTTGGGAACGCGGGGACGAGATCATAACCATCAGCGATGTGAAGGTGACGCCGGGCGCCGGTGTGCGTTTCACAACCCCGCTTGGTCCCGTCCGCATTGACGTCGCGTACAACGGGTATGCCACCGAGCGTGGCCCGCTGCTGTACCAGACCAGCGATACCGCCAGCACGATCACCCAAATCCGCCCCTCATATCCCCCGGTGCGGGCAGCCAAGACGTTCTGGCAAAAATTCGTCTTGCAGTTCGCCGTGGGGCAGGCGTTCTAGATGATTCGCCGCTCGCTCGGTGTCGCGCTCTGGTCGCTGGTGGGCCTGCTCGCTTGCCTGCTCGGTGCGCTCAATGCGCTCGTCGGGACGCGCGCAGGGCGAAGCCTGCTGGCGCGGGTCGGCTCCGCGGTCGTCGAAAGCGCCGTGGCCGGATCGATCGAGGTCGGTGAAGTACGGGGATCATTGCTGACCGGGGTGGTGCTCACCGATGTCCGTTTGCTCGATCCCGACTCGACGCTCGTCGCATGGCTGCCCCGGGCGGAGCTCGGGTACAACCCGATCGACTTCGCGGCGGGCCGCGTGGTCTTCCTGGAAGTGCGCCTGGACCGGCCCATCATCAACATCGTGCAACACGCCAACGGCAGAACAAACTTCGACGAGCTGCTGCGTCTCGGTGAAAAGGACACGGTGACGGTCAAACCGCTGGGCCCAGCCGGCCCGCGATCGCTCATCTTGCTGCGTAATGTGCAAATCCAGGACGGCTCGCTCACCTTGCGTCTGCAGAAACACGGCGAGGTGTCGAGTTCCCACGAAGAGATAGAGAACTCGGGGGAGGACGGCCGTTACCGCGTGCGGCGCTTCGAGCACCTCAACGCGCGGCTGGCGGCGCTCCGCATTCAGGCGCCGCGCGAGAAGGGCATTCGCATCGACGTGGTGCGCCTCGCTACGGAGAGCAGCGACCCGAAGCTGTCGATCGCCGACGTCGTCGGCCGCGTGACGATCGACGGGCGCACGCTCGACGTCGACCTCTCCCGTGTGCGGTTCCCCGGCACACAGTTCCGCGCGCGCGGCACGGTGCAGTGGCCGCGGGACACGCTGCTCTGGAACCTCGTGATGCGCGCCGACTCGGCGACGCTCTCCGACATCCGGTTCATCGACCCGCGGTTCCCCGACCAGGCCGTGTTGCACGGCGGCGTGACGCTCGCATCGCACGGCGGCCGCGTGCTCGAGATTCAGCTGCGGCCGCTCGACCTCACGTTCGGTAACGGTCGGCTCACCGGTCATGTCACCGCCTTCAGCGCAGCGGACTCCGGGCTGGTGGCACTGCGGCAGGGCGATCTCATGGCGCGCGACCTCTCGCTCGACCTGCCGCGCGTGTACATCGATTCGCTGCCGTTCTACGGCCGCCTGACCGGTCAAACCCTCGTGGACGGGCCGATGAGCGCGCTGAAGATCGAGACCGACTGGTCATTCCGCGACTCGCTGGTTCCCGGCTGGCCCGAAAGCCAGATCAACGGCAAGGGGGAGATCAATGTGGCGGGGAAAGATCTCGCCTTTCAGCCGTTCGCGGTGACGGCTGCGCGCCTCGACGTCGCCACCGTGCGCCGGCTCGTCCCGGCGTTCGATCTCCAGGGCGAGCTGGATGCGAGCGGAACGCTGACCGGCACCCTCAAGCACACGGTGTTCAGTGGCACGCTCCGGCATCACGACGGCGACCGTCCCGTGAGCGTCGTCCGCGGCGTGATCGGGCTCGACACCCGCACCGACGTCCTCGGGGTCTCCGCCGACGTCCGCGCCGACTCGTTGGCGCTCGATGGGCTCACCGGACGGATCGCGCATTTTCCGCTGCGGGGCACACTCGCCGGGACGATCCGGCTGAGCGGCGACATCGCGGGGCTCGAGACGCACGTCGACCTCGACATGCTGGGGGGGGGCGGAGGCGGCGTGCGCGGCGACGGCACGTTGGTGCTCGGCGCTCGCGGCGCGCATCCCGGCTATGGGGCCCGCGACTTCACGCTGCACGCGCAGGATGTGAACCTGAAGCGCTGGCTGGTGCGCCCCGGTGCGCCGCCGTCTCGACTCAGCTTCACCGCGAATGGTAGCGTCGGCGCGGACAGTGTCACCACGCCGACCGGCGCAGTCTCGTTGTTTCTCAATCCGTCATTCTTCGCGGGAGCCGTCATCGACACAGGCGCGACGCGCGTCCGTTTCGCGGATGGACAACTGTTCGTGGACTCGCTGCGAGTGCAGCAGCCGGGATTGCTCACGAGCGGCAGCGGCGCGCTGGGCTGGCGCCGGCCGGATCACGGCACACTGGTGCTCGACTTCGCGGCCGACAGTCTCAGCGTGCTCGATTCCCTGGTGACCTGGTTCGCCGGTCCGAGCGTCGTGGCCGCGTCCAGTGAAGCCAAGCTCAATGGCTCAGCGCAAGTGCGGTTGTCGCTGGTGGGCGCGCTCGATTCGGTGTCCATCGGGGTCAACGCCACGGTTGCGGACCTGCAGTGGCGCGGCTGGCGGCTGCCCAAGGGCGAAGGGACGCTCGATTATCAGCCGGGACGGGTGCCACGCTTTGAAGTCGATGCGAACCTCGATTCGCTCGGCTACGGCCGGCTCGGGTTCGGGGCGGCCGCTGCGCACGCCCGCGGCACGCGTGATTCGCTCACCTGGTTCGCACGCTCGCGCATCGGCGATCTGGGCGCGTTCCTCGCTGGCGGCCGCTACGCCAGACCGAGTGGGGGCGGGGGGGGCGGGGGCGGCGGCGCCGCGGGTGTCCAGCACGCCGTCGTCGATTCGCTGGCGGTGCTGCTGCCGACCGGGGTGTGGTTCCTCGAGCACCCGACGGCGCTGGCGTTCGGTGACTCCGTGCTGCACGTGGATTCCACCGCGCTGAAGAGTGCCGCCGGTGCCGGTCGCTTCGCCGTCGCGGGCGACCTGCCGGCCAGCGGTCCGATCAACGCGCGCGTGGCGCTCGAAGGTTTTCCACTCACCGGCATCTACGCCCTCATGGAGCGTGACACGCTGGGCGTCGCGGGCGCCGTCACGGCCACGATGGCCGCCACAGGAACGCGCGCCAATCCACTCTATAGCGGATCCTTCGCGTTCTCGGATGCGGCGTTCGGGTCCTTCCGCGCGCCTTTCATGGACGGGATCATCGACTACCGCAACCGGCGGTTGAATGGGGAGGTGCATCTCTGGCGGTCAGGACAGCAGGTCCTGAACGTCACCGCGCACCTGCCCCTCGATCTCGCGCTCGCACCGGTCGCCCAACGGCAGCTGCCGGATACGCTCTCGGTGCAAGCGCGCGCCGACAGTGTGGATCTCGGTGTGCTGGCCGCCGTCACGACGACCGTCCAGCAGGTGGAGGGGGTGTTCAACGCCGATCTGGGTATCGGGGGCACCTGGGAGGCGCCGCGGCTGCGGGGCGGGCTGGAGATCGGCAACGCGGCCGCCACCATTCCCGCACTCAACGTGCGGTACGCGAAGATGAACGGCCGCCTCTCGCTGCAGGGCGACACGATTCGCGTCGACAGCCTCGCCGCCACGAGTGAACAGGGCCGCGCCGAGCTCACGGGCTACCTGCGCCTCGAACGGCTCACCAAACCGGTGCTCGCGCTCAACATCACCACGTCGAATTTCAAGGCGCTGGATCTGCACGGCTATTTGACCGTTACCGCGAGCGGCCGCGTGGCGCTGACGGGCCCGGTGTTCGGCGCGACTCTGACCGGCCGGGGGACCGTGACGTCCGGCGTGCTCCACTTCGCGGATCTCGTCAACAAACGAGTGGTGAACCTCGATGAGCCGTGGGTGCAGGATCTGATCGACACCTCCCTCATCCGCCGGCAACGGCTGGGCCCCGAATTCCAGAGCGTGTTCTTCGACAGCCTGCGGATCAGCAACCTGCAATTGACGATGGGTCAAGACGCGTGGCTCAGGTCCAGCGAAGCGAACATTCAGCTCACGGGATCGGCGCAGGTCAACAAAGTGCGGAACAACTACGTGCTGAGCGGGACGCTGCAGGCGCCCCGTGGGACGTACCGGCTGCAGGTTGGTCCCGTGACGCGCGAGTTCGTCGTTTCGGAAGGAACCGTGCGCTATCTCGGCACGCCGGATCTGAATGCCGAGCTCGACATCTCCGCGCGTCACGTCGTGCACCCCTTGCCGGGGACCGGGGACAACAAGGACATCATCGTCATCGCGCACATTCAGGGGACATTGCTCGTGCCGAAGCTGACACTGGAGTCGGATCAGGGTGCTATGTCGCAGACCGAGCTGATCTCGTATTTGATGTTCAACAAGCCGAGCTTCCAGCTGGGGAGCGGCGAGACGGCGCTCATGGGCAACGTGTTGGCATCGGCGTTCGCGGGCGAGCTGGAGCGGACCTTCGTTTCCGACCTGGGTGTGCCGCTCGACTATTTCGAGATCCGTCCGGGTGATCCCAACAACCCCTTCTCCGGCGCGCAGGTCGCCGCGGGATGGGCGATCGGTGGCAAGACCTTCCTCGTGCTGAATGCCGGCTTCTGCTCGCCGAACCAGAGCAATCAAAGCGCGCGGCTGGCGAACACGCTCGGGGCGAGCCTGCAGTTCCGGTTCAGCCCGGAGTGGCGCACTGAAGCGAGCGTCGAGCCCGTGCGGAGCTGCGGGATCGCGAGCATCACGCAGCCGCCCGTGTCGCGCCAGGTCGGGTTCGATCTGTTTTGGGAGCGGCGCTACTAGGTGACGCGGGCGCTGCTGATCACGAATCCCTTCGCGGCGCGCGCGGACGCGCGCGCCGTCACAGCGATTCTAAAGATCCTCGGCCGCGGCGGCTGGAGCGTGGATCTGCGCACGATCACGGGCCCAGGTGATGCGCGGCGCATCGCCGAGGAGTCGCTCGGCGCAGGATTCGACATCCTCGTGAGCCACGGCGGCGACGGCACCGCGATGCAGGTGGCAGCCGGCATCGCCGGATCCGGCGTCGCCCTGGGTGTCGTTCCGGGTGGGACCGGAAACGTGCTCGCGGGCAACCTGCGGCTGCCGCGCACGACCACGGGAGCCGCGCGCGCCTTGCTGCAGGCGCGCGCGCACGCGATCGATCTCGGCGTCGTGCAACGATCGGACGGCGCGCATTACTTCGCCGTCGTCGCCGGGACGGGATTCGACGCGCAGCTGATGGCGGGAACCGGTACCCAGCAGAAGCGACGCTGGAAGTTCGGAGCCTACATCGCCCGTGCCGCACTGACGCTTCCCTCGGTGCGGAGCGCGGGGCATCGCGTCACCGTGGACGGCAAGACCGAGGACCTCCGCGCCGCCATGGTGCTCGTGCTCAATTGCGGCCAACTCCCGCCAGGGTTCCTGAAACTGCGTGCGGATCTGTCGCCGGACGACGGTTGGCTCGATGTGATGGCGCTGGATGCCGATGGCGCCTTGCAGAGCGCGACCGCGGTGATGGAGCTGTTCCTGGGGCGCGGGCGCAACGGGAAAGGGCGGCGGGTGTGGTGGGCGCGGGGACGGACGGTGCGCGTCGAGGTGCCGGACAGCGCGCCGCGACCCGTGCAGCTCGATGGCGATGTGACCGGCGAGACGCCGTTCGAAGCCCGGTTGTTACCTGGCGCGCTGTCGGTCTTGGTCGGACCCGCATTCAAGGCACATCATGGCTGACACGCTGCTGCTCGTCGACGACGATCCGGCGGTCCTGCGCGCGATCGGCGACTACTTCGAGCGCATCGGCTACGAAGTGTGGCGCGAGGGCACGGGCGAGGAGGCGATGGAGACGTACCGCCGAGTACGTCCCGACGTCGTCGTGCTCGATCTGCATCTGCCGGATGCGAGTGGCCTGGTCGTTCTGGAGCGACTGCGCCGCGAAGGCGCCGCGGTGATCCTCCTGACCGGCCAGGGCGACATCGAGACGGCCGTGAAGGCGATGCAGCTCGGCGCGGAGAACTTTCTCACCAAGCCCGTCGACATGACGCATCTGTCCGCCGCGATCGCCCGCGTGGCGGAGAAAGTGCGGTTGTCACGGCAAAACGCGCGGCTGCGCGCGCTCGATCATGAAGCCGAGGGCGTGGGGTCGCTCGGCGCGTCGCCGACGATGCAGGCGCTGGCCAAGCAAGTCGAGCTGCTCGCGGCGAGTGAGCGATCGACCGTGCTGCTGCAGGGCGAGAGCGGGACGGGGAAGGGCTGGGTGGCACGCGTGATTCACAACCTGTCGCCGCGCTCCGGCGGTCCTTTCGTGGAGGTCAACTGCGGCGGCTTATCGGCGGCGTTCCTCGACTCCGAGCTGTTCGGCCACGAGAAGGGCGCCTTTACCGACGCGAAGGAGCGCAAGGTCGGGCTGTTCGAGCTGGCCGATCATGGGACGATCTTTCTCGACGAGATCGGCGAGCTCGCGGTCGAGCTGCAGCCCAAGCTGCTGCACGTCCTGGAGACGAAGAGGTTCCGCCGCCTCGGCGGGACGCGTGAGCTGGAAGTGGACGTGCGGCTCGTCACCGCCACGAACCGCGATCTGGTCCGCGACGTGGAAACGGGCCGATTCCGGGAAGATCTGTACTACCGTCTGAACGTCATGCCGCTGACCTTGCCGCCGCTGCGCGACCGGACCCGCGAGGACCGTCTCGATCTGGTCAACCGCATCCTGTTTGATCTCAAGACGCAATTGCCGGGATGCCCGAGCGAGTGCACCACCGACGTGCTGGACCGGCTGTTGTCGGCGCCGTGGCCGGGCAATGTGCGCGAGATGCGCAATGTGCTCGAGCGGGCCATGATTTTGGCGCGCGGGCAACCGACGATTGGCTGGGAACAGTTGCCGCCCGACCTGCGGCAGCGCTCACCCACGGACCGCCGCTATCAGGCGCAGTCGCTGTCCGAAATGGAGCGACAACACATCGAGCGCACGCTGCGCCATCATAGTGGGAACCGCACGCGCGCCGCGCTCGAGCTCGGGATTTCGCGCGCGACGCTCATCAACAAAATCAAAGCCTACAGCCTGAACGTCTAAGCCACAAAGAGCCCGATGCCCGTCAGGATCGCGATGAGTCCAAATCCGATTCCCGCGCGAGGGCCGAAGTACTTGAATCCAAGGAATGACGTGAGGGCGAGGCTGACGAATACGGCCCATCTGATCGGGAGCATGGCGTGCGCTTGGGTGGGGTCGAGGCCTCCCAGCACCCAGAGCACGACGATCGGGACGAGAAAAGCCGCGCTGACGCACAGGCCATTCCCCAGCCAAAAACGGAACCATGTGGTGTCGGCGCCCTGCCACGTGAAGTAGACGGACTTCATTTCAGCAAAGACCCGATCAGCCTCGGCCCCCGCCCGGGGCCCGCGCCGTGCGGTTCCCAGCATCCCACCGAACGTGTGACCGAGCGTCGCCAGCAGCAGCAGCCCGGCGCTAATGCGGTACAGCATCGATCGCTCCTTGAAGAAGTGCTATCTTGCGGGAGAGATTATGGCCATGGACAAGCCGAAGCTCAAAGAGCACGATGGCATGGTGTGCCGCGCCTGCGGGAATGAAGAGCGGGCCTCGGAAGGGTATCCGTGCGCGGACTGCGGGACGTTCATTTGCCTGATCTGCACCTTCCGCGGCGTCATGCGCTGCAAGGCCTGCGAGCAGAAGGCGCAGTCCAACAAAGCCTAACCGCGCCGGCGCTTCAGCTCGGCCACCAGCTCCTCCCGGGGCGCACCGAGCTCTTCAGCCAGTCTGCTCAGTGCCGCGTCCGTCCCCGACCAGTCGCGCGCCGCCGCCAGCGCATCGAGCGCGACTTCTTCGATCGCCGCCGACCGTTCTTCGAGATCGCGGGTGCGCACGGCCACCTCCCGCGCCAGCCACTGCTCCAGCTCGCGCCGATCGACTTCGAGCTGCCGCTGTCGCAACGCGTGTTGCAACGACAGCTCCAGCTCCTCGAGGTCGACCGGCTTGATGAGGTAGTCGTAGGCGCCGAGCTTGAGGCATTCGATCGCGGTGCGCGGCTCGTCGATCGCCGTGAGCATCAGAACCGCAAGGTCGGGATCTTGGGCCAGCACTTTCGGCAACAACTCCACGCCGCTGGTTTCGGGCATCCGGATGTCGCAGAGCATCGCCTGGGGGTGGTGCGCCGCCAGCAGCTGCAGCGCTTCGCCCGCATTGGATGCCGCCTGCACGTGATAGCCCAGCCGGCTGAGAAAGCGCGTCAGTGCCTGGCGGATGCCGTCTTCATCGTCCACCACGAGCACGGTCGTGCGCTCGACGGGAACCTTGGGAGCAGTCATGGCCGTCAACGTTGATGACGTTATCTTGGCGCGTCAATGAGCATTTCGCCTACAAACCTCGCCGCCGTCCCAGGCATTACCGTCGGTCATACGACGATCGAAGCGCACGGGACCGGTTGCACCGTGGTACTCGGTCCGGAGACCGGACTCAGGGCCGCCGTCTGCATGCGCGGCCGCGCCACCGGAACGCGCGAGCTCGACGTGATGGATCCGCGGCACCTTGTCGAACGCATCGACGCGATTCTGTTCACCGGTGGCTCGGCGCTCGGCCTGGGTGCGGCCGACGGCGTAATGCGCTGGTTGCGCGAGCGCGGCCGCGGCTTGCCGGTCGGTGACAAGGGAACCATCCCGATCGTTCCCTCCGCCGTGATTTTCGATCTCGGCAATGCCGGAAAACCGCTCGGGTGGCCAAGCCCGGACGACGCCTATCGCGCGTGTGATAATGCCACCCGAGACTTCGCGGAAGGACGCGTGGGCGTTGGCCGCGGGGCGACATGCGGCAAGGCCGCGGGGCTCGAGAAGATGGTCCCGGCCGGCCTTGGCTCCTGGGCGGCACGATTCGGCGATGTCATCGTTTCGGCACTCGTGATCGTGAACGCGGTCGGCGACGTGCGCAACGCGCGCGGCGAGATCATCGGCGGCTCGGTCGACAGTGTCCGCTATCTCGCCGAGGGTGGCGCGCCGCTGGGCGATCCCGAACGCCTGAATCGCAACACGACGCTCGCCGTGATTGCCACAAACGCCGACTTGGGTCGCGTGGAGCTGCAAGCGCTCGCGCAGTCGGGCAGCGATGCCCTCGCCCGGCGCATCACGCCGTACGGCACGTTGTTCGACGGCGATGTGATCTTCGCCGTCAGTACCTCCACGACCAAGCCGAAGTCACCGCTGCAAGTCGAGGCGATCGCCGCGCTCGTCGTCCCCGAAGCAGTCGAGCGTGCGGTGCGCCATGGATAAGATTGAACGGGCGGTCGACGACATACGCCGCAAATGGACACCGGACAACCGCCTCGCCGTGTTCGACATCTCGCTGCTGCCAAAGGGTGTCGCGGGTGTGACCTCGAGTCGCGACGCGCGCGATGCGCTGCGCCGCCTGGCCGGCGAAGCGGGACTCGTCGAAAAAGTCGAGCTGATTCCTGATGGCGTCGTCACACCGGCGGCGATCGTGACGGCGGCGCTGGCGCCGCTCATGGGCGAGCCGCGCGTCTCCGCGCCGCGGGTGAGTGAGGCGCTGCACGGGGAAATCCTCGATGTACTCGAGCAACGCGAGGAATGGCTGCGCGTGCGGGCGCCGGACGGCTACATCGCGTGGCTGAACGCCGGATATATCGCGACCGGCCCGACCGACTGGGCGGACGATTGGGCGGAGCGCGCGACGGCCCGCTCGCTGAGCGCCGATATCGTGACCGCCGATGGCCGCCGCAGACTCCCGACGGGCGCTCGTGTTGCGCTCCGCCGCGGCGTGGTGGAGTTGGCCGGTGGCCAACGCGGTGCGGTGGCCGCCGGTAACGTGCGCCGCGAGCAGGAGCTCCGTGTTGAGGCACGACATCTCGCGCTCCCGGAGCTGGCGCAGAAGTGGTACGCCGGCGCGCCGTATCTCTGGGGCGGGCGCACGGAATGGGGAATCGATTGCTCCGGGCTCGTGCAAGCGGTCTACGGCGCGCGCGGCATCAAGCTGCCGCGTGACAGCGATCAGCAATTCGGGCAAGGCAAAGAGGTCGCGCTGTCGCCCGATGGCACCGGCTACGAGGCCGGCGATCTGCTGTTCTTTGCGGAACGGGGCCGAGTGTCGCACGTGGCGTTGTGGGCGGGCGTGGGTCGCATCGTGCACTCCGCACTCTCCAGAGGTGGTGTAGGAGGGGACAATCTCTTCGGTGACGAACCCGGGATGCGGCGCTTGCGCGAGAATATGGTGGGGGTACGACGGCTCTAATCGTGCGTGGTACGTGGTGCGTGGGACTGCATGCCACGCACCACGCACGACGCACCACGCACGTTATTTTGACAGATGCGCCTGATCCTATTTGACATTGACGGAACGTTGTTATGGACCGATGGGGCAGGAAGACGCGCCATCCATCGCGCGTTGCTCGACGAGATGGGCACCGCTGGGCCGATCGACGGCTATCGCTTCGACGGCAAGACCGATCCGCAGATTGTGCGCGAGCTGCTCACGCTGGCCGGGCACTCGGAGTCTGATTCCGACGATCGCGTTGCCGCAGTCTGCCGCCGCTACGTCGACTTACTCAGCGCCGAGCTGGCTAAACCGACGCAAGCCACGAAGCTCTATCCCGGGATCACAGATCTGCTCGCGGCGCTCGAGCCCCACGAATCGGGCGGCCGCGCGCTCGTCGGCCTGCTCACCGGCAACGTGCAAGACGGCGCCGCCTTGAAGCTGCGCTCGTCGGGCCTCGATCCCGCGCGGTTCGCGGTCGGCGCGTTTGGCTCCGACTCGCACCGGCGCGCCGATCTTCCGGCGGTGGCGGCGAAACGCGCGGCAGAGCGCACCGGCCGTCGGTTCACCGGCGCCGACATCGTCATCATCGGTGACACGCCGGACGACGTCGCATGCGCGCGCCCTATGGGCGCGCGCACCGTCGCCGTTGCCACCGGCTTCTACGACACGGCCGCGCTCCGCGCGGCCGGCGCCACGCACGTGTTCGAAAACCTCGGCGACACCCAGGCCGTTCTCACCGCTCTGTTTGGATGACCTCCTCCCAGTCCGGCGACGAGCTCGAGCTGAAGGCGCGCGTGGACGATCCCGCCGCGCTCGAAGCGGCGATCGTCGAGGCCGGTGCCGAGCTCGTCTTTCGCGGCGAGATGATCGACCGGCGATACGACCGTCGCGGCAAGCTGGAAAAACGGGACGAAGTCCTGCGCCTGCGCGTCTACAAGCCGGATGACGGTCGCCCGTTTGGAGTTCTGGGGTGGAAGGGACCAGGAAGCGTGCGCGACGGCTACAAGCATCGCGAGGAGCATGAGGTGCAGGTGGCGCAACCGGAGGCCGCCCGTCTCATCCTCGAGCGGCTGCGGTACGAAGTCGTGGTGCGGATCGACCGCAAAATCGCGGAGTATCGCCTCGGCGGCGCGGCGATCCGCATCGAGTGGTATCCGGCGATGGACGTCTTGGTCGAGATCGAAGGTGAGCCGCAGGCGATCGAGAATGCGGTGCGGGCTACCGGGCTCGGGCGTGACCGCTTCCTCCCTGAGGCCCTGCCACACTTCGTGAACGCGTACGAGCAGCGGACCGGGCGGACCGCACGTCTGGCGCTATGAAACTGCTGATGCCGCTGCGCGTGCCCGAGCTCGCCCCGTCGCTCGGGCGCATCATTGTGCCGCGCCGGCTGTTCGATCCCTGGGTTCCTCTCGACGACATCCGTGAAGAGCTGGCCACGCGGGTGCTCGAGCTGGGCGGGGACGGACGCGCGGCGGCGGCGCGCGAAGCCGAGGGAGGGGGTCAGGATCGCGCGCGCATCCTCGACGTGACCGGGCGCCGTGCCTGGGCGGCCGCGTGGGAGAATGCCGTGCGCCGCGCGGGCGCCCGCGTCGCCGATGCGCTCGCTGCCGAAATCACGCGTACCGCGCGGCAGGTGCGGCTGCCGCGCCGCCGCTTGCGCCGGCATCTGCTCAGCAACGCGGAGAAGCGCGCGATCGTCGCGCGGCTCGGGACCGGCGGCGGCACGTTCGTGGCCGCGCTCGACGCGCTGGAGACCGCGGCCGGCCGCGTGACCGACGCTTCGGTTCTGGAGAAGGACGCGCACGCCGAGTGGCAAGAAGCGCTGCGGACCGTCGCGCGCCGGCTGGAAGCCGCCTGGCTCGCGCTCGAGGCCGAGGTGGAAGAGGAGCATACGCGCTGGACGCCAGAGATCGACGCGGTCGCGGCGTGGCGTCCCCCACTCTGGCCGATCTTCGTGGTGTGGACGCCGCTTTCCATGCTGCTCATCTGGCTCGGCCTGATCCTCGGCGGCTATCTGCCCGCTCCCGCATGGCTCGCGGCGCAGCTGGGCTTCTAGCGCTGTGAGCGCCATCGGTGTCGGCGTGGATCTGGTCGAAGTCTCGCGCGCGCGCGCGATGCTCGCCGACAAGGGTGCGCATGTGTTCGATCGACTGCTCACGCCCGCCGAGGCGGAGTACTGTCGCTCGCGCCCCGACCCCGCCGAGCACGTCGCCGTGCGGCTCGCGGCCAAGGAAGCGGTCTATAAAGCGCTCCAGGGCAGTGAGGCGGCGCGGGGCATTGGCTGGCGCGACATCGAGGTAAAGCGGGCCCCGGACGGCCGTCCGGACGTGGAGCTGACCGGACTTGCCGCCCGGCGGGCCCGGGAGCTGCGGGTCAACAGAGTGCTGCTGTCACTTTCCCATACACACGAGGCGGCGATCGCAATCGCAGTACTGTCAACAGATTGAATTCCCGACAAAATTACTCTACTTTCCTGTCCGTGCGGTTCGGCAGCATCTCCCTGATTCTCAGCGCCTGCCTTGCGCAGCCACTCGCGGGGCAGGCGACTGACTCTTTGGCCCTGGCGCGTCGGGTCGTGGCAGCGGCATCACTAGCCGCGAAGGAGTACGCCCTCGGTGTCGTCCCCGCAGGGGGGCAGATCACCCAGCCCGAAGAGGTCGACGAGGCGAAGCTCTTCATTCAGCAGGCGCAGTTCGATGTTCCGGGCCTCCCTGCCGCCGCGCGGGCCAGCACTGGCCGCACGCTCACCCGCATTTCGCGGCTTCTGGAGGCGCTCGCCCCGCCCGACACGATCAATCGTGTAACCGACAGCTTGGTCGCCAGCATCACGGCCGCGGCCGGTGGCCCGAGGGTCATCGAGCCGCTCCCTGCCAGGCCACCGTCACTCAAGCGGGGCGCGGTCGTCTTTCGCGAGCGCTGCGCCGCCTGTCACGGGGAGTCTGGGCGTGGCGACGGGCCCAAAGCCAAAACCCTGAAGGGACCACCTCCCGCGAATCTTACCGATCGCACGCTCATGGGCGACATGTCGTTGCTTGACATCTTCCGCCGGATTGCGATCGGCACCCCCGGCACGGCGATGCCGGAGTTCGCTGAGGACCTCACCGCCGAAGACCGCTGGGCGGTCGCGGCCTACGTCCAGGCGATGCAATACGGCGGATCGGCGACGGCGGCCGTCTTTGCAGCGGTCCGCCGGCAGATCGATTCCGCATTGTCCAAACGCTCGGATCAAATCGCCGTCGACGCGTACATGACGTTCGAGCAGGTCGAAACCTCGATTCGGGCCAAAAACGCCGGGCTCGCAAGCGAACTCGAAGGCAACTTCGCCTGGCTGCGCACGCGCGCCGTGAAGGCGGATCAGGAGGAGCGCAATACGATCCGCGAGCGCCTGCTCGCGGGACTGGAGCGCGCGGAGCGGGTGGTCGCCGATCGCCCGTCGGCGGCGAGCCTGTTCGTCAATTCGTTCTTCCTGCTGATTCGTGAGGGGTTCGAGGCAATCCTCATCGTCGCCGCGCTCATGACCTTCCTCGCGAAAGCCGGCGCGCCGGAACGGCGCCGCGACGTCGCGCGCGGGGCGTGGCTCGCCGTTGCGGCGAGTCTGCTCACCTGGGTGCTCGTGGAGCTGTTGCTTCAGGTGACGCCGGGACAGCGCGAAACGATGGAGGGCGTCACGATGCTGCTGGCGGCTGCCGTGCTGTTCTATGTCAGCTACTGGCTGCTGTCCAAGATCGAAGCGGCGAAATGGACGGCGTTCGTGCACGGCAAGATGCGGAGCGCGCTGTCGTCCGGCTCCGGCGCCGCGCTGAGCGCCGTCGCGTTCCTGGCCGTCTATCGCGAAGGGTTCGAAACGATTCTGTTCTATAAAGCGCTGTTCACGTCGGCCGGGGCGAGCGGCGTGTCCGTGGTCGCCGGCATCGCCGCGGGCGTGGTGGGACTCGTCGCCATCTACTTCCTGATCAATCAGCTCGGACTCCGCGTGGCCATGAAGCCGTTCTTCGCGGTGACGGGCGCGATGCTCTACTACATGGCGTTCGTGTTCGCGGGGAAGGGAATCGCGGAGCTGCAGGGCGCGCAGCTCATCCCCCTGACCGTCATCGAAGGCGCGCCGCGCGTCCCGGTGCTCGGAATCTATCCGACGCTCGAATCGTTGCTCGTGCAGGGCCTGTTGCTGGCGCTGGCGCTGGCGGCTGCCGTCTGGGCAATGCGCCCGAAAGTCAAAGCCTCAGGTGCGGAGGGGGACCTGCTTCGGTCGCAGTGATTCGGGCAACGGCTGCGGCCCAGCGGGCTGCCGCCACGTGTAGAGCAGCGCGCCACCTACCACCATCAACAGCACGCTGGTCGCCTGGGCCAGGGTGACGGACCCGAGCAACCTGTCGTCTTTGGCGCGGAACATCTCGACCAGAAACCGCTCGGCGCCCCCGAGCACGAGATACCACGCGAACAGCCAGCCGATAGCGTGCCCATGATCGCGCCGCCGCCACAGCCACCAGAACACGAGCAGCATCAGCACCGTCTCGTAAACTTGCGTCGGATGCACCGCCACCACTTCGGCCGGGTTGGTGCCCGCCGGGAAGTGGACGTGCATCATCTCCAGATTCTGAACGGTCGTCGGCGGCAAGCCGTTGGGGAACTTCATTCCCCACGGCAGGCTGGTGGGGATGCCGTAGTCGTCATTGACCAGGAAACAGCCGACGCGCCCCAGCGCGTACCCGAGGGCCAGCGGTGCGGCGCAGATCTCGGCCGTGAAGCGCCCCGGCACGCGGCGGCGCCACCCGTTCAGCAGGATGCCGGCGGTCGCGCCGAGAAAGCCGCCGTACCAGACGAATCCCCCGCGGCGGAAGAGTGCTTCGGATTCACCGGTGAGGAACACGTACCAGAGTTTGGCCCCGACCAGTCCGCCGATCACGCCCGCGATGATGATGTCGGCCGCGTAATCCTCGTCGAGCCCGCGCTCCCGGAGATCGAGCTGTATCGCCCAGCCCGCCATGAGGAATGCGACCATCATCATCAGCCCGTAGCCCGTGAGCTCTAAGGGCCCGAGGTGAATCGTGAACGGATATACCGTCATAAGGACGTGGTGCGTGGTACGTGGTGCGTGGTGTCGGTCATTTCGAGTCCCGGGAGGGGGAGATCGGCGCGAGCGTCCAGCGTCCAATCGCTGCGCTCGCCGAGGCGCAGGCGGTGCCAGCCGGCACGCGCGATCATGGCGGCGTTGTCGGCGTTGAGCCGCGGGCTGGCGACCGCGACGCGCGCGAGTCCCTTGAGCCGATCGGCGGCACGCGCCGCCAGTGCCCTACTGCATGCGACACCGCCGCCGAGCACGGCGGTCGGGTAGCCGGTCGCGCGCACGGCGCGCTCCAGTTTGGTGACGAGCACGTCGAGCACCGCATCCTGGAACCCGCGCGCCAGGTGCGGGCGGTCGCGATCCAAGTCTGACGACGCGCGCACGGCGTGCAGGACCGCGGTCTTCAGACCTGAGAACGAAAACTCGAATCCCTCGTTGAGCATGGGACGCGGGAAGGTAAAGCGTTCCGGATCGCCGCTGTTCGCGAGCTTCTCGATCGCGGGACCTCCGGGATATCCCAGGCCGAGCAGCGTGGCGACTTTGTCGAAGGCCTCGCCGGCCGCGTCGTCGCGAGTTTCGCCAAACAGGCGGTAGCGACCCCAGGCCGGCACATCGAGCAGCAGCGTGTGTCCACCGGACACGAGCAGTGCCACGAACGGCGGCGACAGGTCGCGGTCCTCGATCGCCGGCGCGAAGAGATGACCCTCCATATGGTGTACGCCGATGAGCGCGCGGTCGCCGGCATAGGCGAAGGACTTGGCGTAGACCACCCCGACGAGCAACGCGCCTGCCAGCCCGGGCCCCGCGGTGACCGCAACGGCGTCGATCGCGGATGGCGCGATCCCGGCTTCGGCGAGCGCCCGATCGACGACCGCCGGCAGCGCGGTCAGATGCGCCCGACTCGCCAGCTCGGGGACGACGCCGCCGAACACCTTGTGGATGTCCTGCGACAGAATGACGAGACTCGCGAGCTCGCCGCCGACCAACACGGCGGCCGAGGTTTCATCACACGAAGTTTCGATGCCGAGGACGGCGTCAGCCACTGCTGGGGCGGCGGCGATTGGGTCGGGTGGACGGGGCGGGCGGAGGCGGCGCGGGCGCGCGCCGCTTCACCGTGACCGAATCGGGAATGGCGCGGGCGGTAATGCCCCGTGGCGCGATGACCGTGATCCGGGCAGACCCGCCGGTGGTTCCACTGATATGCGCGACCACGCGCAGCGAGTCGCGCGTCAGCGCCTGCACGCGCTCCTCGGGACCGCTCACCGCAACCGACACGCGCGCCGGCGTGACAATCAAGCTCGTGATCGCCCCCGCGCCCGTCTCGACCGGAATCCCGCCGAACGAGCGCTCGGCGATTCGGCCCATCTCCCCCGTGATCGTCACCTGCTTCGGCGCCAGACGCACGATGCCAAGCGGCGCCGTGTCGATCGGCACCTGCCGCGAGAATTCGCCGCTGACGTTGGTGATTTCCATCGGGACGGTCGTCACCGAATCGATCGCCGCCAGGGCTTTGTCCGGGCCGACGAGGCGGACGGTCGTCGGCGTCATGGAAAGACCACCGTGCAACACTTGCGCGGAATCAGGCGTCACGCTCACGAGCGACACGATTCGGACTTCCTTTCGGCTCACACTGTCGAGTGCCAGCGTGATTTCGCTCGGCCGTACTTCCATCACCCGGACGTCGGCACCCTTCGGGAGGGCGAGCTCCACTTCACTGGGATCGAGTTGAATCGAATACGTCGAGGACGTGAGCGTGTCGGGGACGCGGCGCGTGATGTCCCCGGCAAGCGAACGCAGCTTTAGGATCTGACTGCCCTTGCCGGAGATCTGAACACGGACCTTGGGCGGCTTCTGAACGAGCGCGCGTCCTCGCGGCAGTTGTACGTTGAGCGTGACGTCGAAGCTCGTGGTGACCGGCTGCTGCAGCTGCACGGCGACGTAGAGCATCAGCGCGAGGAACAGCGCCGCCCCCTTGATCGGCCAGTTGCGCGTGATCCCCTGGAACACGCTAGGGCTCGCCCAGCAGACGTCGGATCAGCATCTCGTTGACCGGGTCTTCCCAGTTTGCCGCGCCGATGACGCGCTTCACGATCACGCCCTCGCGATCGATGACATAACTCTCCGGCACGCCGAAAATATCATACGACTGCCGGATCGCCCCGCTGGGATCGTGCAGGATGTCGAACGTCAGGCCGAGGTTATTCGCAAACGCCATGATTTCCCTGGGGCCCGCCTGTTCCTCGTTGTAGAAGGCGTCGCCGTCCACGCTCACCGCCGCAATGCGGAAATCGGTCCCGGCGAGCCTTTGATGCAGACGCTCCATGGACGGCATTTCGGCCCGGCACGGCGGGCACCAGGTCGCCCAAATGTTCACCAGCACCACCTTGCCACGATAGTCCGCGAGCGTCGCCGGCTGATTAGTGCGCAGATTCGTGGCGCGAAACGCCGGCGCGCCCGAACCGATTTCCACCGGGTTGATCTGGGGCCGCAGCTTGATCGCCAGCGCAACCCCGAACACGGCTGTCGTCACCAGCCCGGTGATCAGCGTCCACTGTTGCCGGTTCGTCATGCCGTCACCATGCAGCGGCGGCGCAGCTCCTGCACTTCGCGCCCGGGGTCGGCGCTCGCGAAGATCGCATTCCCGGCGACGAACGTGTCGGCGCCCGCCTGATGCGCGGCGGCGATGGTCTGTTTACTGATTCCGCCATCCACTTCCAAGAAAAAGCGTGCGTTGTGCGTGGTGCGTAGCACGTGGGCGCGTTGAATCTTGTCATTTGACCCGGGAAGGTAGCTCTGTCCCCCAAAGCCCGGGTTCACCGTCATAATCAGCAACAAATCGAGATCGCGCACCACCTCTTCGGCATGCGCCAGCGGCGTCGCCGGGTTGAGCGCGAGCCCCGCCATCATCCCCTGCTGCTTCACGGCGTCGAGCTGACGTTGCACGTGAATCGTGGCCTCAGGATGGAACGTGAACACCGACGCGCCCGCGGCCGCGAACGATTCGATGTAGCGCTCCGGCTCGACGACCATCAGATGCGCGTCGATCGGCTTGTCGGTCAGCTTCCGCAGTGTCTCGATCACATTGGCGCCGAACGTGATGTTCGGAACAAACCGCCCGTCCATCACGTCGACATGCAGCCAATCGGCTCCCGCCTCCAAGACCAGCGCCACCTGATCTTGCAGGCGCGCGAGGTCGGCGGAGAGGACGCTCGGCGCGATGCGTATGCCCCCCCCGCCCCGCCCGTTCGTCATTGTGGACTCCGGGCTACCACGATATCCACGACGGTGCCGGGCGCGGCCAGTGTTCCCGCCGCGGGGCTCTGTGCGACCACCGTTCCCGGCGAGCCCTCGGTTGTCCGGCGCCGCGTGACTGTGCCGAGCTGCAGTCCTTCGGTTTCGAGTCTGGTTCGCGCGTCCGCCGATGCCATGCCGAGCAGGTCCGGCACGGGGATCGTCGGCGCGCCCCGGCTGACGACGATGGTCAGCCCGGCACCCGGTGCCAGCGCGGTTCCCGCAGGTGGCCGTGTCATCATCGCCAGCCCGGTCGGCGCGGCGGCCTGCACCGATTCGACCTGGCTCACGACCAGCCCAGCGGCCGCGACCATCGATTGCGCGAGCGTCGCGTCGAGCCCCCCGACGTCCGGCACCGGAATCTTGGGCGGCCCCGCGCTCGACACCAGAGTGACTTTGGTGCCCTCGGCGGCGATGACGTCCGGCGGTGGATCCTGCCAGATCACCACGCCCTGGGGTGCGGTCGGGTGCGGCTCAGCGCCGCCGTCGGCGACCTGCAGCCTCGCTTTTTGGATCTCCCCCTGCGCGTCGGCGAGCGTCAGGCCGAGCACGCGGGGCACCGCTTGGTGTCCGGGGAGAAACGGCGCGGGAAAGAGCACCAGGTACGCCGTGAGGTAGCCGGCGAGCACCATGCCGACGCCGATGCCAATCCAGCGCCAGGTGCGGCGGTCGATCTTCATATCCTGAAACGGCTCGAAACGCCGCCGAATGCGCATCAGCTCGCTCGCACCAGTCGGGCAGCATACGCGCCGTCGATCCCGTGGCGCTGCGGCAGCGATTGAAAATCGCCCGCCGGCGTCAGCAGCTCCGCGGGCACCGCGTCGTTGCGCGCCGACCGAGTGAACTCCGGATGTTCGTTCAGGAAAGACTCCACGACTTGTTCATTCTCCTCCGGTTCGAGCGAGCAGGTGGCATAAATGAGCAATCCGCCCCTTCCCGCCCCCTCCGGTCGCACGAGCGGCGCAGCCGCCGCCAGCAGCTGCCGCTGGCGTGCCGCGGCGCGCGCAAAGACGGATGGCTTCAAACGCCAGCGGGCATCGGGATGGCGCCGCATGGTACCCGTCGCGGTGCACGGCGCGTCCACGAGCACCGCGTCGATGCTCGCGGGGCGCAGTGGCGCCGCCTCAAGATTGGCGGCGATGCTCCGAATCGCCACTCCCGCCCGACGCGTGGTATCGGCGAGCCGACCCATGCGTTCGTAGCGCGCGTCACCGGCGACGACTCGCCCGCCCGCCAGTTCGAGCGCGACGGCTTTACCGCCGGGTGCGGCGCAGGCGTCGTACACCTGCGCGCCTGGCGGGATCGCGGCGAAGCGGGCGATGAGCGCGTGGGCGGGATCCTGCACTACAAACGCGCCCTCGGTGTAGCCCGGAAGATTCGCGGGATGGGGGACGCGGGACGTGGGACGGGTGGCTCGCACTTCCAGTCCGGCGTCGAAAGGAGCCCGAGTCGTCTCGATTCCGCCGGCCCTGAGTTCCTCCTCCAGACGTCCCAAACTCCAGCGCGCCGGCTGCACGATCAGCGGTGGTCGCGTGTCATTCCACGCGAGGAGGCGTTCCGTCGGCGGTTTTCCATAACGGCCGATCCAACGCTGAACGAGCCAATCGGGATGGGTTGGTGACCCGTCCGCCGTCCCTCGTCCCCCGTCCCGATGCAGGTGTCGCAGCGTCCGGTTGACATAGCCGGTGCTCCCTTCGCCAACCGTTTCTCGCGCAAGCTCGACAGACGTCGAGACGGCAGCGTGCGACGGTACGCGCGTCAACCAGCGCAGCTGATATGCGCCGAGGCGCAGGACGTCGTGGAGCCGGGGATCGGCGCGGTCGAGTTCCAGCGCGGTATCCAGCTCGCGCTGGTGGCGCAGCACGCCCGCGGACAGCTCGTAGGCGAGGCGGCGATCGCGCTCGACGAGGCCGCGGAGGTGGCGGTCACGCGCGTCTGCGAGCGGTTGGCCGGCGCGAACTTCGCGGAGAATCTCGAGGGCCGCGCGCCGCGCGGCGGTGGGGCGCGCAGCCTTAATCCAACATCCCCTTGGTCGGAGATGACGGCATCGCGACTTCGCGGCGGGGCATGCGGCCGGCGAGGTAGGCGCTGCGGCCCGCGATCGTCGCGAGACGCATGGCGTGGGCCATCGCCACGGGATCCTGCGCGGCCGCAATGGCCGTGTTCATCAGGATGCCATCCACGCCTTGCTCCATCGTGACGCAGGCATCGGACGCCGTGCCCACGCCGGCATCGACGATGACCGGCACGTGCAGGCGTCGCTTGATCGTGCGGACGCTGAACGGATTCAGCAGGCCGAGGCCACTGCCGATGGGGGAGGCCAGCGGCATGACGGCCGCGCAGCCCGCGTCTTCGAGTCGCAGCGCGGTCACGAGATCTTCGTTCGTGTAGGCGAGCACTTTGAACCCTTCCTGCACCAGTACCTTCGCCGCCTCGAGCAATCCGGCAACGTCAGGGAGTAGCGTCTCCTCGTCGCCGATCACTTCGAGCTTGATGAAGTCGTTGAATCCCGCTTCGCGCGCGAGTCGTGCGTGGCGAATGGCATCGGCAGCGGTGTAGCAGCCCGCCGTGTTGGCCAACAGGAAAACCCGCTTGGGGTCGAGGAAGTGCAGCACGCTCGATTCCTTCGAGCGGTCGAGATTCACGCGGCGCACCGCGACCGTCACGACTTCGGCCCCCGAGGCCTCGATCGCGTGCACCATGGTGTCCATGTCGCGGTACTTGCCGGTTCCGACCAGCAGGCGCGACTGGAACGTGCGCCCGCCGATTTCGAGGGGAGTATCCTGAATTGTCTCAACTGCGGTAGTCACTCGTCCCCCTTCCCCCTTCCCTTCATCCCCCTCCAACAAAATGCACGACCTCGATCGCGTCGCCGCTCGCGACAGTCACGTCATTGAGGGCTGGCCGGCGCACGATCTTGCGATTGTGCTCGACGACGACCGCTCGGGGATCGAGCTCCAGCTCCGCGAGCACGTCGAGCAGCGTGCCGCCCCGAATCTCCTTGTGCTCTCCATTGATCACGACATCCACTCTCGCATCCTCCGTGCAGCCGCGGCAGGCTCGGCATCGTCCCATAACGCCCGAATCGCCGCCGCGCCATACGCTCCGCTGCTCCGCACTTCCCGCACGCGGTCCGCCGTGATGCCGCCGATCGCGATGACGGGAACCTCTCCGGCCGCCGCCGCGATCTGCTGCAATTTCGCCAGGCCCAGTGGCGAGCGGCCGGGATGCGACGCCGTAGCGAAAACAGGCCCTACAACAAGATAGTCGGCCCCTGCGGTCTTTGCGGCTTCCGCCTCCGCCAAGTCGTGTACCGACTTACCGATCCACCAGAGCGGATTCAGCGCGCGGGCGGCGCTGACCGGCAGGCTGCCATGACCCAGCTGGACACCGGCGGTCGGAACTGCCAGCGCCACATCGAGGCGATCGTTCACGAACAGGAAGGAAGAGAGGTTGGAAAGTTGGACGGATAAACCATAATGCTCGAGCCCGGTGAGCTCGCGGCCGCGGGCATGAAAGGCAAGATCGGAGCCGCCGCCGTCCGCCAGAGCCCGAGCAACACTGTTCAAGTCCGGCCGGCGAGCGATACGCTCATCCGTGATTGCATGCAGGCGCGGCAGCGGCGGTCTCACGTGAACTTGATGCCCGGCTCGATCCGCGCGCCGCGGAGCCAGTTGTCGGTCGTCATGCGTGCTTTGCCGGCGGGTTGCACCTCGAAGACTTCGACCGAGCGGCCTCCCGTGGCGATCACCAGGGAGCCGTCCGCCGAGAGCACGTCGCCGGGGGCGCCCGTGCCCCGCTCGTTCACTTTGGGATTGAAGAGCTTGATTTCAGCGCCGTTGAGCTCCGTCCAGGCGCCCGGTCGTGGATCGAGCCCGCGAATCAAACAGTCGATCGCGCGCGCCTCCTTTGTCCAGTCGATGCGCGCCATCTCTCGCGTCAACTTCGGCGCGTACGTCGCCCGCTCCTCGTCTTGTGGCACGGGCACGGGTGGCGGGTCCGACTGCTCCAGCATCGCGAGCGTCTCAATCAGTGCCTGCGCACCCACTTCGGCCAGGTGCGCGGAAAGCTCACCCGCGGTCACGTCCGGCGGGACGGAGTGCGGGATCTGGTGCAGAATCGGACCGGAATCCATGCCGGCATCGAGCCGGATGATCGTGACCCCGGTGGTGTCGTGGCCGCGAATGATCGTCCACTCGATCGGTGCCGCACCACGCAAGGCCGGCAAGAGCGACGGATGGACGTTCACCATGCCGCGGCGCGGCAGCTCGAGCAGCTCCGGCTTGAGAATGTGTCCATACGCGACCACGACGCCGATGTCCGGCTTCAGATCGCGCAGGCGCAGCAGAAACGCGCCGTCCGTCGGCTTTTCTGGCTGAAAGACCGTCAGGTCCTCGGCTTCTGCGGCGACCTTGACCGGCGGAGGGATCAGCTTCGACCGCGAGCGGCCCTGCGGAGCGTCGGGCTGCGTGACGACCGCGGCCACGTCGAATCCTTCGCCGACCAGCGCGCGCAGCGCCGGCACCGCGAATTCAGGCGTCCCAAAGAAGACCACGCGCACTTACAGCTCACCCGCCGGCTCCGGCGTGACCTCCTTCAGGAATCCCTTCTGTCGCTTGCGCGACTTCTTCCATTTGGAGAGCAGCAGATTTCGCTTCACCGCGCTGAGGTGATCGAGGAACAGAATGCCGTCGAGGTGATCGATCTCGTGCTGGATGGCGCGCGCCTTGTAGCCTTTCGCCTCGGCGCGAACCAGCTGGCCGTCGCGATCCAGCGCTTCGACGAGCACGCGGGCATGGCGGTCGACGTCGCCGAAGATGTCGGGGATGGAGAGGCAGCCCTCTTCCGCTGTCTCGATCTCGTCGCTGCGTTCCAGGATGACGGGATTGATGAGGACGAACGGCGGCGGGTCCTCCTCGCCGATGTCGACCACCGCGACGCGCCGGGCCACGCCGATCTGATTCGCGGCGAGGCCGACCCCCTTGGCGGCGCGCATCGTCTCGAAGAGATCGTCGACGAGCTGCCGCACCACGTCATCGACGCGCGCGACGGGCGCCGCTTTCTGTCGCAGGACGGGCGAGCCGAGCAGGTGGAGCGACCGCACCGTCACGCTGGTTTGGCCTCGACCGCGGTGCGGTTCGTGATGCTCGCGACGCCGGAGCGCAGAATGACGAACTTGGCCTCACCGCTCCGGATGGTGACTTCGTCATCCTTGATGTGGACGACTTCCCCCACGATCCCGCTGGATGTCACGATCTTGTCGCCGCGCTGCAGCGACGCGAGCAGCTGCTTGTGTTCCTGCTGCTGGCGGCGCTGCGGGCGAATCAGGATAAAGTAAAAGATCGCGATGAACAGCCCGATCTGGATGATGAAGGCCGTCGCCCCCGGCCCACCCGAGCCGGAGGGGGCGAACAACAGCAGGGAAAACGCTCCCGTGTTCATGCGACTCCTGTGTGTTGGTAGCGGCGCCGCCAGTCCTCGGCCCAGGTTGCGAACGCGTCGCCGCCCCGCTGGATGGCGGCCCGCATTTCCGCCGCGAGGCGGATCAAGTACCGCACGTTGTGCAGCGACAACAGCCGCAGGCCGAGCAGCTCGCCGGCGACGAATAGATGGCGGAGGTAGCCGCGCGAATACGTCGTGCACGTCTCACAGTCACAACTCGGGTCGAGCGCGCCGTCGTCGGTGCGGTACGCGGCGTTGCGGATGTTCAGCGTTCCCTCCGGTGTGAACGCCGAGCCATTGCGGCCGCCGCGCGTCGGCGCCACGCAGTCGAACAGATCGATGCCGCGCTCGACCGCGGCGACAAGATCCGCGGGGAACCCGACGCCCATAAGATAACGGGGCAGTGTAGGCGGCAGTCGCGCCTCGAGCACATCGATGGTCTGGTACATTTTGTCCTTCGGCTCGCCGACAGACAGCCCGCCGATGGCGATGCCGGTCCAGGGCCCCAATTCCATTATTCGATCCAGGGACTCGGTGCGAAGCGCGGGCAAAGTGCCGCCCTGGATGATCGGCCACAACGTCTGGTTACCCGTCGGCATGTCGGCACGTTGCACGAGCGCGCCCTCGTGCCGACGTGCCAACGTGCCGTCGTGTATTCCGTGAATGAGCTCCGCATGTCTTTGCTTACAACGCGCTAGCCAGCCCATGGTCCTCTCGAGCGCATCCCGCGCCGTGGCCTCGTCCGCGCCCCCGGGAATCACGTGATCGAAGGCCATGGCGATGTCGGACCCCAGCGTCCACTGAATCTCGATCGCGCGCTCCGGCGTCAGCTTGCGCCGCCCGCCGTCGACGTGACTCTGAAATTCCACGCCGCCGTCGTCGACCTTTCGAAATCCCTCCAGCGAGAAGACCTGAAAGCCGCCCGAGTCGGTGAGGAGGGGCCGCTCCCAGGCCATGAACTTGTGGAGCCCGCCCAGCTGGGCGATCACATCTTCGCCCGGACGGACGTGGAGGTGATAGGTGTTCGCGAGGACGATCTGGGCGCCTATGGCTTTGAGATCCGCGGGCGACAGCGTGCGGACCGTCGCTTGCGTGCCGACGGGCATGAAGACGGGCGTCTCGACCGTGCCGTGGGGCAGCGTCAGCGAACCGGATCTTGCAGCTCCGGACTGTCCGTCGATCCAAAAGTCGAACACTAGATAATCAGCATGGCGTCGCCATAAGAATAGAACCGATATCCCTCTTTCACCGCTTCCCGGTATGCCGTCATCACGGGCTCGTAGCCGCCGAATGCGCTAACCAGCATCAGCAGCGTCGAGCGGGGCAAATGAAAGTTTGTGATCAGGTGGTTCACAACCTTGAAGTCGTACGGTGGCCGGATGAACAAGCTCGTCTCCCCCGGTCCGCCACGCACCTGGCCACTCGTGTCCGCGGCTGATTCGAGCGCGCGAACCACCGTGGTTCCAACTGCCCACACCTTGCCCCGATTGTGGTTGATGCCGGTGGCGGCGCCTGGAGCTATCTCGTAGGCCTCCGGGTGCATCGTATGGGCACCGAGATCGTCGGTTTCCACCGGCTTGAACGTGCCGGGGCCCACGTGGAGATCGATCGCGGTGACCAGAATGCGGCGCTCGTGGATCTGCGCGAGCAGCTCCGTGGTGAAATGCAGGCCGGCGGTTGGCGCGGCGACGCTGCCGTCGTGCGCCGCGTACACGGTTTGATAGCGGTCCGTATCGGCCGCTTCAGGCGCGCGGCGGATGTACGGTGGCAGTGGCACTTCGCCGTACTTCGCGAGTGTAGCGCGCGCGTCGAGTGCCCCGATAAATCGGACGCGACGCAGTCCGCCGCCCAGGACCTCAACGATCTCGACGGCACTGTCGTCGCCGAACGTGACGCGGCGCCTGGGTTTCAACTTCCCGCCCGGATGCCCCATGGCCAGCCACGTTCCGTCGGGCATTGCGCGGACCATTAACAGCTCCGCGGCGTTTCCCGTTTCCCGTTTCCCGTGGAGCCGGGCGGGTATGACGCGCGAGGTGTTGATGACGACCAGATCACCGGGGGGAATCAGCTGGGGGAGATCGCGAAAGTGCCGGTGCTGCGTCGCACCCGTCGCTCGATCGAGGACCAGCAAACGGCTCGCCGAGCGGTCGGGGAGGGGATGCTGGGCGATCTGCGTGCTGGGGAGATCGTAATCGAAATCAGATAAGTGGTATGTCAATCAGGTTTCGAAAATACTCGGCTGCTCCGTCGATTTGGGGGGAACGAATCCGAAATGCCGATACGCCGCGGGCGTCGCGACTCGTCCTCTGGGCGTGCGCGCCAGGAACCCCTGCTGCATGAGAAACGGCTCGTAGACTTCCTCGAGCGTGCCTGGATCCTCACCGACTGCGGCGGCGACCGTTTGCACCCCCACCGGGCCGCCTTCGAACATTTCGATGATGGCCTTGAGGATGCGGGCGTCCATGTCGTCGAGGCCGAACTCGTCGACGTCGAGCCGCTTGAGCGCCTCGGCAGCGACCGCCGCGGTGATCTTGCCGCCGGCGCGGACTTGCGCATAGTCGCGCACGCGTTTGAGCAGCCGGTTTGCCACACGTGGCGTGCCGCGGCTGCGACGCGCGATCTCGGCAACCCCCGCGGCATCCGCGCCGACACCGAGGATGCCGGCCGAGCGCGTGATGATCTGGACGAGATCGTCCGGCGGGTAGTAGTGCAGCCGCTCGACCAGTCCGAAGCGCGCGCGCAGCGGCGGCGTCAGCAATCCAAACCGTGTCGTGGCCCCGATCAGCGTGAAGCGCTCGAGCTGCATCGGCAGCGTTTGGGCGTGCGGGCCGTCGGCGATGCGCACGTCCACGCGGAACTCCTCCATGGCCGGGTAGAGGAACTCCTCCAAGGCCGGGCGCAGGCGGTGCACTTCATCTATAAAGAGGATATCGCCCGCTTTGAGCGAGGTGAGCATGCCGACCAGATCGCCGGGGCGCTCGAGCACGGGACCGGAGGTGGTGCGGATGCTCACGTCCAGCTCTTTCGCCATGAGCAGCGCCAATGTGGTCTTACCGAGTCCCGGCGGGCCGAAGAACAGCGTATGGTCGAGGGGCTCCTTGCGCTGCTTCGCGGCGTCGATAGCGATCTGCAGCGATTCCTTGACCTTGGCCTGGCCGACGAATTCGTCGAGCCGTGACGGCCGGAGTGCCGCGTCGCTGAGCCGCTCGCTCTCGAGCGCTTCGGGCGTGGTGATTTCGGATCGCGCCATCATTTTCGTTTCGCGCGCGCGATCCAGCGTACCGGCCGCTTGTCCGCCTCGATCTCGTGCGGTGTGTGACACCGCAGGCACACGTCCTCGGCGCGCGTCACGCCGGCGGGCACGAGGCGACGGTTCGTCGATCCGCAGCGCGTGCAGATCCATTCAGCCGTGACTTCAGCGGGGGGCGCGGGAATCGTGGTCATCGGGTCGTGAGAATCTGTAGGGCGCGGCGCACCACCGCCTCGGTTTCGTCGTTGCCATTCCCAGCCAGCACCTGGCGAACGGCCCGATCGGCCTCGGCGGTGCCATATCCCAACCGCTCGAGCGCCTTGAGCGCGGATTCGGCTCCCACCGGGACGCTGATCGCAGGCGCCTCGGTGAAGTCTTCGACTTTCTCTCCGAGCTCGAGCGCGAGGCGTTCGGCGGTCTTCTTCCCAATCCCGTTGACGGACGAGAGCAGCGCGATGTTCTTCTCGCGCAGCGCCCGCGCGCCGCGCTCGACGCCGAGGGACGAGAGCAGCGCGATGCCGATCTTCGGGCCCACTCCCTGGACGCTCGTCAGCCGCTGGAAGAAACGGCGCTCGGCGTCGTCCAGAAACCCGTAGAGTGCCCAGCCATCTTCCCGTACCACGAGCTCGGTCGCGAGCGTGACCTCGGTACCGGCAGCGGGCAGGCGCTCCATCACGCCGAGCGGCACGACCACTTCGTAGCCGACGCCGCCCGGGGTTTCGACGACGACGCGGTCGGCGGATTTGGCCGCCAACCGGCCGCGAACCTGTGCGATCATGTCGTTGCCCGACGTAGGGGCGCAGCATGCTGCGCCCCTACCGCACGCATCCCGCGCAAAATGAACGTCAACGCGGCTGCCACACCGTCGGCCGCGTCTGCCGGCTGAGGCGCGCTCTTCAGCCGGAGCAGACGCGCCACCATCGCGCCCACCTGATTCTTCTTCGCTCCACCGGCGCCCACGACAGTCTTTTTGATCATGGCAGGTGCATACTGGGCGATTTCAAGGCCCTGTTGTTCAGCCGCCAGCAGGATCACGCCGCGCGCATGCCCCAGCACGAGTGTGGTACGGACATTCTTATGATAGAAGGCGTCCTCGAGGGCGAGGACCGATGGTTGGTGACGCTTGATGAGTTGCGCGATGGCGTGGTGCAGTTCGGCGAGTCGATGGGGAAGGGAATTGCTGCGTCCGAAGCGAAAGACCCCGCATTCGATGAGACGCCCCATCCCGGGAGAGCCGTTCCCCGTTTCGATCACGCCGTAGCCCGTGATCTGAGTGCCGGGGTCGACGCCCAGGATCCTCACGTCATCCCGTCACCGCCGCCATCGCCTCGGCGTCGATGTCGAAGTTGGAAAAGACCTTCGCGACGTCGTCCATCTCCTCGAGGCCCTCGACGAGCTGCAGCAACCGCTTGGCGTCGCTGCCCTCGACTTTCACGGTGTTCTTGGGAACCATCGCGATCTCGGCGCTCTGCACCGGCAGCTTCTTGTTACGCAGTGCCTGGTCGATCGCGTGGAGCTGCGTGGCCGGCGTCGTGATCAGATAGATGTCGCCCTCTTTCTCCATGTCTTCCGCGCCGGCATCGAGCGCGGCTTCCATCGTCGCGTCCTCGTTGGCCTTCGCATCGATCACGATCTGACCTTTGCGGTCGAACATCCAGGCGACGGCGTTGGTGGCGGCAAGGTTGGCGCCGTGGCGTTGGAACACGTTGCGGATCTCGGCGACCGTGCGGTTGGGGTTGTCCGTCGTAGCCTGAATGAGGAGCGCCGCGCCCCCGGGCCCGTAGCCCTCGTACGTGACTTCCTCATAGGTCACCCCCTCCAGCTCCCCGGTCCCCTTCTTGATCGCGCGGTCGATGTTGTCGGCCGGCATGTTCTCGGCTTTGGCGGCGTCAATGGCCGTGCGCAGGCGCGCGTTGCCGCCGGGATCGCCGCCGCCCGCCTTGGCGGCGATCGTGATTTCGCGAATCAGACGCGTGAATACGGCACCGCGCTTCTGATCGGTGACCGCTTTCTTCCGCTTGATCTGTTTCCATTTGCTGTGACCAGCCATATCCCTACTCCTGATTCACAGGCTAAAGCCTGTGCTCGGCAGACACTGTCCTTAAGGACACCGCATTGCCGAATCCAACTTAGCTCATCTATCCGGATCGAGCATATCCTCAAACCGCATCCAGCGCCGGTAGAAATACAGATCGACGAATCCCGTTGGACCGTTGCGGTTCTTGGCGACGAGCAGCTCGGTCGCCCCATCCACGCCGCCGCCGGGGTTGTACATCTCCTCACGGAAAATCGACAGGATGACATCGGCATGCTGCTTCGGTGCTCCCATCACGCCGTAGTCGTCGAGCGTCGGCCGCTTGGCCTCGCGCCCGGTCTGAAAGCCGGGGAGCTGCGCGACGACGAGCAGCGCCACCTCACGCGCCAGCGCCAGCGCCTTGAGATGACGGAGCACGAGGGCCGTGTCCTCGTCCTGCGTCGTACGCGCCTTCGGAGGGGGGACGAGCTGCAAGTAATCGACGACGACGAGGCCGACTTGCCGTAGGGGATCGAGCCGCTCGAAGACGGTTTCGAAGTCGTCGCCGGCGACCGGTAACAGAGACAGGGGAAGGCCCCGCAGCCGCACCGCGGCCGCGCCCACGCCGGCACGCGTCTGATCGTTGAGCTTCGCGGAGCGGAGCTCGTCCACGGCGACTTTCCCTTCGATCGCCAGGGCGCGCTCCATCAACCGCTCTTCATTCATCTCACCGGAGAGATAGGCGACGCCAACCGACTGCTGCGCCACCCGCAAGGCGATGCCGAGCGCGAGGGCGGATTTCCCGCTGCCGATGTCTCCACCCAACAGAATGAGGTCGCGCCGGCGGAAGCCGCCACCGAGGAGCTTATCGAGCGAACCGAACCCCGTCGGGATCGTGTCGCCCGTGATCTCGCCGGGGCGCTGCGCGTCGACGCGCTCCACGAGGTTGTCGAGCGATGGACGTTTTTCAAGGCGGCGCGCGGGGGAAGGCATGGTCTATAAATGCAATCTCGCGCTGCGGGCGGCAACGGTGACGGCGTCCGCCGCCTCGTCGCCGAGCACGTCCCGCGCCGGCGCGGTCAGCTGGCTGAGCACCAGGGCCGCGGCGTCGGGCGTCGCGGTCTCCAGGTGTTGCCGCGCGGCGGCGAGCGCCCGGCGGAGCGGCGCCGGCAGCGCCAGGCTGCCGAGGCGCGTCTCCAGCGCTTGCAGGCGTCGCCGGTGATTCTTCGCGCTCACCGGGGCAGGGGGCAGCAGCGCCTCGGCCGCGCGCACCACCAGCCAGAGTGCGAACAGGCCTTCCCGCCGCGGGCCGCGTGACGACTCGGCGATCAGCGTGACTAGCCGCTCTTCGGCAGGCGTGCTCATGCCACCAGGCGCTGCACCACGGCAGCCACCTGATCGGGAAGCACGTCTTCCAGGCAGCGATGATGTCCCAGCGGGCACCGTTCCGATCCCATCGCCGAACATGGACGGCAGCTCAGGTCCCGCTCGAGCACCGTCGCACGGGCGGGCGCGGTGTAGGGGAAGAAGCCGAAGGGCTCCACCGTCGGTCCAAAGAGCGCGACGACGCGTGTTCGTACGCCAGTGGCCATATGCATCACGCCGGTATCGCCCGAGATCAGCACGGTCGCTCGCTCCAGACACGCGCCGGTTTCTTGGAGGGTGAACTCGCCCGCCACATTGATGACGCTCGGCTCGAGCGCCGCGGCGAGCTCGCGATCGCTTCCCGTCGGTCCACCGACGGCGACGACGCCGAGCCCGAGCTGTCGCAACCGGTCGGTGAGGGCCCGCCAATGCTCAATGGGCCACCGTTTGGTGGCGTGCGCCGCCCCCGGGGCAATCACGGCAAATGGCTTTAGGTCGAGTCCCACTGCGGCGAGCCAATGGGTCATATGCGCGCGCGCGGCCGGCGCAAGAAAGAATTCCGGCGGGCCGCCGTCCGGCGCGACGTGGAGTGCTCGCGCCGCCTCGAAGTAGCGCTCGGGAACCGGCACGTGCCGGCCGTAGATGTTGATCTTCGTCGCGATCAACGTGGTGCGCGCGAATTTGCGCTTGGAGTAGCGGGACCACGCGCAGGGCACCAGCCAACGCAGCGCCGCGCTGCGCAGACTGCCGTGCAGATCCAGCCCATGCGTGGGCCGGAGTGCCCGCAGCCGGCGCGCGAGGTCGGGGATTCGCTCCTTGGGGCCGAGCTCGACGACGCCGGTCAGATGCGGATTCTCGACGACGAGCGGCGCCATCGCCGGCTTGGTGACGAAATACAGCTCGGCGTCGGGATGGCGCCGGTGCAACGCGCGCACGAGGGGAGTGGTGAGGAGGACGTCGCCGATGGAGCTGAACCGGACGCACAGAATACGCAACACGCGGCCAATGTAGTCGCGCGTTGCCGGGCTTCGCCAGCGGGACTAGCTTGTCACGCAAGATGCCCCGTCCGAAAAGTATTCTCTGGGTCGACGACGAAGTCGATGGCCTGGCGGCGCACCGCCGCTTTCTCGAGCAGCAGGGCTTCGCGGTGGCGCAGGCGGCGCACGGCGACGATGCCCTCGCGATGTTGCGGCGCCAACCGTACAGCGTCGTGCTGCTCGACGAGCAGATGCCGGGACGGCGTGGCATCGAGCTGATTCCGGAGATCCGCGCGATCGATCCGGCGATGGCGGTGGTGATGGTCACGCAGAGCGAGGATGACGGGCTGATGCGCGACGCGATCGGCATCGAGATCGACGATTACCTCGTGAAGCCGGTGCATCCGCGCCAGGTGCTCTCCGTGGTCACGCGCCTGCTCGAAGGCGACCGCATTCGCCAGCAGCGCCTGGCCCGCGATTTCGTCACCCGCTTCCGCGAGCTGGAAGGCCGCCGGGGAGCCACGCTTGCGTGGCGCGAGTGGAGCGAGTTGATCGCCGAGCTGGCGCGATGGGAGGTACGCCTCGCCGCGGCCGATGAGCCCGGGCTCTCCGAGGCGCTGCACAACCTGCAAGAGAGCCTGCGCAAGGATTTCCAGGTCTTCATCACCAAGAGCTATCCCCGCTGGCTCGCCGACCCCGAGCGGGACCGGCCGCCGCTGTCGGTCGACGTGGGCGCGGAGTTTCTGGTCCCCGCGCTCAAGCGCACCGGTCGCGTGGTGTTCATCGTGATCGATTGCCTGCGGCTCGATCAGTGGGAAGTGCTGCGTGATCTGATCACGCCGCTGTTCGACGTCGAGGAATCGCACTACTACAGCATTCTCCCGACGGCGACGCCGTTCGCGCGCAACGCGATCTTCAGCGGTCTCTTCCCGATGGAAATCGCAGCCCGGCACCCCGAGTGGTGGGGCGCGCCGACCGACGAAGAGAGCCTCAACGCCCACGAGCCCGAGCTCCTGGCCGAGCAGTTGCGCGAGCTGGTCGGCGAGACCGTGCCGGTGCGCTACGAGAAGCTGTTCACGGCGGCCGATGGCACCGATCTGTTACGCCGCCTGCCGGCGCATCTGGCGCAGCCCGGCGTGACCGCCCTCGTCTTCAACTTCATTGACCAGCTGACGCACGGCCGCTCCGAGAACGCGATCCTGTATGAGGTCGCGCGCGATGCGGACGCGCTGCGGGGATTGACGAAAACGTGGTTCGAGCGCTCGCCCGTGCTCGCCGCGCTCGAGGAGGCGGAGCGTCGCAACGTGCCGGTGCTGCTCACGACCGATCACGGCGCGATTCACTGCAACACGCCGGCGACGGTCTTCGCCAAGCGCGACGCGACCGCCAACCTGCGCTATAAGTTCGGCGAAGACCTGCGAGCCGAAGATCCCGAGGCGGCGATCATGGTCGAGGACCTCAAGGCGTACGGCCTGCCCGCCAAAGGGCTGGGCGTGCGGTTGTTGCTCGCGACCGGCGACCGCTTCTTCGTGTATCCCACGAAGCTGCGCGAATATCAGGCGCGCTATCGCGGCGCGTTCCTGCACGGCGGCGCGACCCCGGAAGAAATGATCCTGCCGGTCGCGCTGCTCACACCGCGTCGATCCCGGTGATGATCCGCTCGCACCGGCTGTTTGGACTGCTGCGCCCCTACTCGCTGCAGTTCGCCGCGACGATCGCCACGACGGTGATCTCGTCGGTGCTCGACGGTTTCACGTTCGTGCTGCTGATCCCGTTTCTGCGCGCGCTGTTCGGCAACGCCGCCCTGCCTAACCAGGGCGGGACGCAGGTCGAGGCGGTGCTCCACAAGATCGCCGGGCCGTTCCTGCAAGCGGGGTCGCCGGACATCGCGCTGCGCAACGTCGTCATCATCCTGCTCGTCGCCCTGCTGCTGAAAAACCTCGCGGCCTATTTCGCGTCGATGGGAAGCGTGGCGATTCAGGAAGGGGTGGTGCGGGACCTGCGGGTCAGGCTGGTCGACCATCTCCAGACGCTGCCGCTCGGCTATTTCCAGCGCACCCGCGCGGGCCAGACGATCGCGCGCGTCATCAGCGACACCGACCAGGTCAAGACCGCGGTCAGCGCGGCGCTCGCGTCGCTGCTGCAGAACCTCGTCGTGATCCTCGTCTACGTCGTGATTCTATTCGGTCTCTCGGTCAAACTGACGCTGTTGTCGCTGCTGCTCGCCCCGGTCTTGCTGTTGATCATCCGGCCGATGATCAACCGGCTGCGGCGCCGCTCGCGCGAGCTGGCGGCCGAGCGCGGCGAGGTGACGAGCCACGTGGGGGAGATGATCGCCTCGGCGAAGCTGGTTCGCGCCTACGTCGCCGAGGCGTTCGAGCTGGAGCGGTTCACGGAGCTCGCCGAGCGCTACCGCAAACGCGTGCTGCGGGCGCAGCGCTACTCCAGTCTCACGAGTCCGGTCAGCGAAGTGTTCGGCGGCTTCATGATCGTGCTGATCCTCGTGGTGGGAACGCGCCTCGCGCTCGGGGGAGGGGCCACGCTCGATCCCGCCGTACTGATCACGTTTCTGGCGGTGAGTCTACGGCTCATGTCGCCGATCAAGTCGGTCTCCAACTATCCGACCGTCATGGCGACCGCGGTGGCATCCGCGGAGCGCGTGTTCGAGGTCCTCGATCTGCCGTCGGCCGAAGGGGACCGTCCCGGGGAAACCACGGCCGAGTTCAGCGAGCGCATCGAGTTCCGCGGCGTGTCGTTCGAGTACGAACCGACCGAGTCGGTGCTGCGCGATGTCGATCTCGAGGTACAGCGCGGCCAGGTGGTCGCCATCGTGGGTCCATCGGGGGCGGGGAAGACGACGCTCGTCGATCTCTTGCCGCGCTTCTACGAGCCGACGCGCGGCGAGATCCTCATGGACGGCGTGCCGCTCACGAATTTCACACGCACGTCCCTGCGGCGGCTCATGGGGATCGTGTCGCAGGAAACCGTGCTCCTCAACGACAGCGTGCTCGCGAATATCGCCTACGGCCTGAAGGATGTGCCGCTCGACCAGGTGCGTGCCGCGGCGCGCGCGGCCAACGCGGACGACTTCATCATGCGCCTCCCCGAGGGCTATGGCACGTTGCTGGGCGAGCGCGGCACGAGGCTCTCCGGTGGCCAGCGCCAGCGAATCGCGATTGCACGGGCGCTGCTCCGCGATCCCCCGATCCTCATTCTCGATGAGGCCACCAGCGCGCTCGACACCGAGTCCGAGCGGCTGGTGCAGGAGGCGATCGAGCGGCTAATGGCGCACCGCACGGTGTTCGTCATCGCGCACCGCCTCGCGACCGTGCAGCACGCCGACTTCATCGTCGTGCTGGCGGAGGGGCGGATCGTCGAGCGCGGCACGCACGGCGACCTGCTGTCCGCGGACGGCCTGTACCGCCGGCTGTACAATCTCCAATTCCGCACCTGACGTGCTGTCCGGCTTCACCCTGGTTCGCAACGCCGTCAAGCTCGACTTCCCGATCGTCCCCGCGATCCGGTCGGTGCTCGAGGTGTGCGACGAGGTCGTCGTCAACGTCGGCAAATCGGATGACGATACGCGCGATCTCGTCGCGTCCGTCGCCGACCCGCGGGTCCGCATTCTCGATACCGAGTGGGACTTCACCAAAAAGAACCTCATGCTGTCCATCGAGACGCAGCGGGCGATGGACGCGTGCCGGGGATCGTGGGGCATCTACATCCAGGCCGATGAAGTCTTGCACGAGCGCGGCGCGAGGATTCTCAAAGACAAGGTCGCCGAGTGGAGCGGTGACGAACGCGTCGAGGGCCTGCTCGTGAAGTATCTCCATTTCTACGGCGGCTTCGATCGCATCGCGACGAGCCGCCGCTGGTACCGGCGGGAGGTGCGCTGCATCCGGCTTGGTCGCGACATCCACCCCTATCAGGGCGCGCAGGGTTTTCGCGTCGGGCCGGACTACCGGAAAATTCGTGCGCGGCCGACCGCGGCCGAGATGTTTCACTACGGCTGGGCGAGACCGGCGAGGGCGATCAAGGAAAAGCACGAGATCTCCAAGACCATCTATCCGTGGAGTGCGGAGCGCTCGGCCCGAAATCAGACACGCCAGTTTCTCGAATGGATTCCGCTGCTGCAGCCGTTTACCGGTGTTCATCCCGCCGTGGCGCGCGACTGGATCGCGGAACGGTCGCACGATCCGGAGCGTGTGATTGGCCCGCGGCACTTCAAGCTCGAGCACCTGCGGTTCTACCTCTCCGATTTGATCGAGCGGCTGACGGGCGCGCGCGTCTTCGAGTTCCGCAACTACGAGCCCGTGTAGTCCTTCCCGGCAGTTCCTGGGTGAAACCACGAGTGTGCTGAAAGTCGAAGTCGCAGGGTCCTTCTGCAAACGGCCATCGACCGCGATGGAGCGCGCAGCGAGGATATGCTTTCCGGGTTCACACTGGTTCACAATGCTGTCAAACTGGACTTTCCGATCGTCGCGGCGATCCAGTCACTGCTGGAGGCGTGCGACGAAGTCGTCGTCAATGTCGGCGCCTCGGACGACGGCACGCGTGACCTCGTGACGGGAGTCGATGACCCGCGCGTGCGCATCATCGATCGGAAATGGGAGTTCGGTACCGGCGACGAAATGCTGGCCGTCGAGACGCAGCGCGCGATGGACGCGTGCCGTGGCTCGTGGGGCATCTACATCCAGGCTGACGAGGTGCTGCACGAGCGTGGCGCGCACGTTCTCAAAGAAAAAATCGCCGAGTGGGACCGCGATGAGCGCGTCGAAGGCCTCCTGGTCAAGTATCTGCACTTCTACGGCGGCTTCGATCGCATTGCGACGAGCCGCCGTTGGTATCGGCGCGAAGCCCGCTGCATCCGTCTCGGGCGGGATATCCGTCCCTATCAGGGCGCGCAGGGGTTTCGCGTTGGCTCGAACTACCGGAAGGTTCGTGCGCGTCCTACCGACGCCGAGGTGTTTCATTACGGCTGGGCGCGCTCCGCGCGCGCGATCAAGGCAAAGCTCGAGATTTGCAAGACGATGTATCCATTGTGCACACAGCGGCTCGAGCGCGAGCTGCAGGAGAACGGTGGCGCACTAGCCTGGATCCCCTTGCTCCAGCCGTATCGCGGCCAGCACCCCGCCGTCGCGCGCGAGTGGATCGCGAAACGGTCCCACCATCCCCTCGTCGGGCCGCAGCATTTCAAGCTCGAGCACCTGCGGTTCTACTTCTCCGATTGGATCGAGCGGCTGACGGGCGCGCGGGTGTTCGAGTTCAAGAACTACCGGCTGGTGTAGTTACGCCGCGTCGGGTCGGCGACCGGCGGGCAGCCGGCCGTTCGCGAGCATCCCTTCGTACATCCGCATGTAGTCACGCGCCATGCGCAGGTGTGTGAAGCAACGCTCCCCGCGCCGGCGGCAAGTGTGTGGGTCGAATTGTTCGACTCGCGAGCGCAGCGCGAGCAACTCCGCGACCCCGGCGCCGATGCCGCCACCATCGGCGCCCACAAGCTCGCGCAACGATCCACGCGGAGTCGCCAGGACGGGCGTGCCGCTGGCCAGCGCCTCGAGAACGTTTACCGGACAGGGGTCCTCCCACTGCACCGGCATCCATAGGCAGCGCGCGCCGGCGAGCAGCTCGCGTTTGCGTGCGCCCCCTACCTCTCCGACGAACTTGACCCAGCGCGAGAAGCTCGGCCGCCATCCTCCCGCGACGATCAACTTGAATGGGACGCTTTTGGCCGCAGCGACAGCGATCCGCCAACCTTTGACGGAATGCAGACGAGCCAGGAAGAGATCGAAGTCAGACTTTCTAGATCGGAACTCGTACTCATCAAGGCGCACCCCGTTGAGCACATAGGCCGAGGTTCCGTGTCGCCGCGCGTGGTTTTCACTCACACAGATGGTGTGCGGCGACGCGGTACGTCCAGGCCCCATGTTGCCATGCAGTGTTTCCACATATGGCACGAGCGGCGGATTCAGGACCGTCGAGTGGTAATGCATGATATCAACTGGGTGGCTTATGTAGCGGCGCGGATCGAAGCCCGGTGCGCGCACCGTCTCAGCGTCGATTTCGACGACGCGCACGCCGGGGACCTTGCTGCCGCGCCCCGCCAGCAGGGTGACGTCATGACCCATCTCCACGAGCGCCTGACTCAACCACACGACGATGCGTTGCGCGCCGCCGTACTTTTCGACCGGCACGCGCGTGTGCTGGAATTGGACGATGTGCATTCAGTCGACAGTACGACCCGGCGGCAACGTCCCCTTCTTTTTCAGGGCGTCATACATTCGGACGTACTCCTCGGCCATTCGCACGTGTGTGAACAGCCGCTCAGCGCGGGCCCGGCACGCGCGTGGATCTCGGGTCTGAATGTTCGACGCTGCCGCGATCATTTCGTCGAGCGTCGCGCAAATCGCCCCAACCTCGGGCGTGAGGATCTCGGGCAACGCGCCGCGTTTGGTGCCGAGTACCGGAGTGCCCGAGAACAACGCCTCGATCGTCGGCAATCCGAACGGCTCATCCCACTGCGCCGGCATCCAGAGACAGCGCGCGCGCGCGAGCAACACCGCCTTGCGGTTCCCGCCCACTTCTCCGACGTACTTGATCACGCCGGTAAAACTTGGGCGCCAACCGCCCGCGACGATCAACCGGCGGCCCGTGCGCTTCGCCGCTTCGATCGCCCAGTGGTAGCCGCGATCGCTGTGCAGTTTGCCGAGGAAGAGATCCCACTGCTCCTTGCGCGGGCGGAAAATAAAATCCGCCGGATCGAGTCCGTTGTACACGAACGTCTCGCTGCCGTGGCGGCGCGCATGATCGCGCGAGAGAAAAATCGTGTTGGGCGGCAGCGCTGTTCCCGGTTTCCAATTGCCATGCAGCGTCTGCACGAACGGGACGGATTTCGGGCCCTGCTTCAAGGGAAAATGCGCGTGCACGATGTCGGCATTGTCGGGCAGCAACGACGTGAGATCGGTGCTGCCGCCGTTGCTCTTCAGGGCTCGAGGCGAGACTTCGATGATGCGTGACGCAGCGGCGAGTTTGGTGCCCGGCTGGGCGAGTACGGTCACGCGATGCCCCAGGGCCGCCAGCGCCTGCACGAGCGCCACGACGACGCGTTGGGGTCCGCCGTAACCTTCGACCGGAAGCCGGTGATGGGACGCGACCACGACGTGCATCGGAGTCCCAGTATAACTAGCTTCGCTCCATGGCGCCTCGGGCACTGACAATTCTGCAACTCACGCATCAAGGTCAGGGCGCCGGTTCCACCCAATCCATTTTTAGTTTGAGTCGCGAGCTGGCCAAGCGCGGCCATCGCGTTGTGGTCGGGAGCCCGGCGGAGACGCTGCTCGCGCGCAATGTCGCGGCCAATCCACCGCTCGAGCACGTCGCGCTCGACTTTTCCTCGCTCCGTGGCGTCGCCAATACGATCGCCGGCGTCATTGCCGATCGCGGTGTGGACGTCGTGAACAGCCATGCCACCGGTGACCGCCGCGCGATCACCTGGCTACGCTGGCGCGGCCGCTTGCCGCAGGCGTTGGTCGTAACGCGCCGTACGATGCCGCTCACGCTGCCGCCCGAGCTGATCGCCGTCGGGCTGACAGCGGACCGCACGATCGCCGTGAGTGTGGCCGTGGCGAACGCCCTGCGCCGGCGGCTGCATCCGCGCCGTCGCCTGCGCGTCGTTCCGAACGGCATCGATCTCGCCCGCGTCGAGGCCGAGCCGTCGCAGCACGACCTGGCCATGGCGCAAGCCGCGCTCGGAGGGGATTCCGGT
>WNGC01000053.1_pt1 | contig 69732 bp, 68 predicted proteins | sample 5400051 | NCBI WGS metagenome assembly WNGC01 (sample SAMN13153368, study PRJNA577476) | soil metagenome | isolation source: 20 cm soil or saprolite under grassland replicate 2 | place: USA:California | collected 2016-06-15
AGCTGAAGGGCATCGAGTTGAAGTGTCCATTTCCGCGCCTGACGTGGAACCAGGCGATGTCCCGCTACGGCTCCGACAAACCGGATATCCGCTTTGGATTGGAATTGACAGACTTTACAAATGCGCTCCGTAGCTCGCAGGCGAAGGTGTTTTCGGCGGCCATTCAAAAGGGCGGTGTCGTTAAAGGAATCTGTATTCCGAAAGGCGGCGAGCTTTCGCGGAAAGATTTGGATGATCTGACGCCGTTCGTCGCTACTTTCGGAGCCAAAGGAATAGCGTGGACCAAGCTGACCGAAGAAGGATGGCAGTCGCCCCTCGCTAAATTCCTGTCGGAAGCAGAGCGGAAAGAAATCGAAACTATCGCTGGCGCTCAAGTGGGAGATATCATTCTCTTCTCGGCAGACACCGCGAAGATCGTTCACGACGCTTTAGGGAACTTGCGGCTGCATCTCGGCGAAAAGCTCCGTCTGATTCCGGACAAGGAATATGCATTGGTGTGGGTCGTCGATTTTCCGCTCATGGAATTCGATCCGGAAGAGAAACACTACGTTGCCTTGCACCACCCGTTTACGTCGCCGCTGGACGAGGATCTCCCATTGCTGGGCTCAAAGCCGCTTGAAGTCCGGTCGAAAGCGTATGATCTAGCGCTCAACGGCGTCGAAATCGGCGGCGGCAGTATCCGTATCCATCAAGTCGAGTTGCAAAAGAAAATTCTCGGCCTGATGGGCATCGATCCGGAAGAAGCCGAGGCGAAGTTCGGGTTTTTCCTGGAAGCCCTTGGTTTCGGTGCACCGCCCCACGGTGGAATCGCCTTCGGCATCGACCGCATGGCGATGCTTTTGAGCGGCGCCAAATCCCTGCGCGATGTGATTGCCTTCCCCAAAAGTCAGCGCGCGGTTTGTATGTTGACGGACGCGCCATCGGCAGTAGATCCCAAGCAGCTGCGTGAGTTAGGCATTCGTACGACGACGGCTGACTAACCCTATCAAGCGATATTTAACGTTGAGACGATAGGGATCTTCTGTTATTGTCCGGGCGATCGATTATGACAAAAATTCTCCCTCTGGCGCTTCTTCTTGCGCTAGGCTGTAGCAGCTTTGGTCCCGGTAATCTTCAGAGCAGGCATTCGACGGATTTGCAGAATCGCAAAATCAGAAGAATTGCGGTTCTGTCTCCCGCGCTGACGCCGCTAGAACAGAATTCACGGGGACCTTTGGCGCCGAATTCATCGACCGACAGGGCAACGGCAGAAAGGGAAGCGCCGGAGATTCTTGCCAGGCTCCTCTATTCGACCATGGCATCTATGCCGAATTGGCAGATCGTTTCCGAAAGTGAAGTGCGGGAAATCGCCGAATCCGTCCGGGCCAGCAGCGAGGCCGCAAGGCTCAAGCAGATCGGAGAGAGGGTCTACGCGGATGCCGTGATCACCGGCAGGATCCTGCGTTTTCGTGAGAGAATCGGCAACGAGTTGGGTGTAAAGAGCCCGGCTTCCGTCGCATTCGTCCTGGATCTCGTGGACGTCCGGCGCGGGGACATCCTATGGTCCGCCCGCTTCGATGAAACCCAAAAACCATTGAGCGAAAACATCTTTGCGATCGGCGACATCAGCCAACGCGGCGTGCGCTGGTTGACGGCCGAACAGCTTGTTCACGAGGGCGTAAAGAAAGCCGTTGCTCAGTTGCACGATATTCTGGTTCGCAATCCCACCTCCTGAAATCAAAACTTCCCTGCGCGATAGGATTCGCGGGCCGAAGACAAACTAATTATCCGTTGAGTGAGTGCGGCGTCCACTTCGATCGGTTTCAGTAACCGATCACTGATCCGTTTGCCCATAGCTTCCAGTTTTCTCAAACTGCCCCGATCCAGAAGCACGGATTGGCCCCCTGACGTGATGAGGCGCAGGGCGGGCACCGGAAAACTTTCCGCCGCTGACGATCCGGCCAAGGCGAAGCCGCTGTAAACCTGATCAACGCCGAGTTTGACTTTTTCTATTTCCGAATAATGTGCGGCGAGCGTTGTTACGCTGTAAAGACTCCTCCGAGTAAGCGTCACTTCCTGCCTCGCCTTGTCGATAACGATGGTCCGTTTTTGCGATAGCAGATATAGCGAGATGCCAAAAAGTATCAGGTTCATGAGGGGGAAGTACCAAAGCGCGCCAGCGGGGCCCGCGAAGCCTCGGAGTCGAATGGCCTGAAAAATCGGAACGGATACGAACAGCAGCACAAGGGCGATGCCGAGACAGAGAAAAGCCGGAAAACGGGCCCCTTGCCAAATCAGCCGAAGCTTTTCGGGCGTTTCTTCGACGATGCGGAAGCCGAGCCGACTACCGATCGCTTCAAACTGCGCTGGATGACCGTCCATGGCGGCGATAAAAAGAACGGGAAGGATTCTGTGGCAACCTGAAGGGTTTATTGTTTCTGGTCTTTCTGTTCCCGATAAAAATCCCTGAAACGGTATTGTTTTAACCGAATCAAATTCTGGTAGGAGCCGAAGCGCTGGGCCGGCTCTTCCACCCCATCGAGCAGGTCGATCGGGTTTTCTTCCTTCTCGAAGACGCGGAGCTTTTCGTAGGTGGTCGAGCGCTCCGCCGGGATGCGCCCCATTTCGCGAATCAGGCCGCGGAACTGTGAGGGCTTCATGAGCTGGCCGTAGCCGGCTCCAGCGGCGGTCGAGATGCTCTCGTTGATTAACGTTCCGCCGAAGTCATTGGCGCCGGCCAACAGCGCGATCTGCGATAGCTTCGGACCTTCCTTCACCCAGGAGACTTGTAGATTCGGAATCCATCGGTTCAACATAAGGCGCGATACGGCATACATCTTCATCACTTCGGCGCCGCTGGCTCCTTGGCGCAAGCCGGGGATGCGCTTGCGGTGAAACATCGGCGCCTCTTCGTAGACGAAGCTTAAGGGCACAAACTCCGTGATACCGCCGGTTCGATTTTGCAGATCCCGTAAGATACCGAGGTGAACAGCCTTATCATGAGACGATTCGATGTGACCGTACATGATTGTCGAGGTCGTGGGTATTCCCACTTCATGGGCGGTCTGGATGAGATTAATCCATTGATTCGTGGTAATGCGTCCCGGTGAGACTTGCCGGCGGATATCATCCACAAGAATCTCGGCCGACGTGCCCGGAAGGCTGCCGACGCCGGCTTCCTTTAGTGCCGAAAGATAGTCGCGAACGGTCACGCCCGTGAGAGTGGAGCCGTAGAGAACCTCTTCAGGGGAGAAGCCGTGAATGTGAAGATCGGGCAACGACTCTTTTAGTGCTCGACAAAGCTTGACGTAATGCCATCCGTCCATCCCGGGAGCTAAGCCTGCTTGCACGCAAACTTCCGTAGCTCCGAGATCGCGGGCTTCCGTCGCCCGCCGGATGATTTCCTCCGTGGGTAAAAAATATCCCTCTTCGGCCAAATGGCCGCGACTGAAGGCGCAGAAACCGCAAGCTTTGACGCAGACGTTGGTAAAGTTGATGTTGCGATTGATCACATACGTCACCACGTCACCAATCGTTTGAGACCGAAGATAATCTGCCGCCGCGGTCATGGCCAGGAGATCCGACCCTTCGGCGTCAAAAAGCTGGGTGGCCTCGTCAACGGCAATTTTATGGTTGGACAAAGCGCGATCCAAAATGCGACTGATAGCCGGCGTTAGGGTGGACAGAAGTCGTTCGAGCGAACTTTGCAGGTGCGGAAAATCCATAGGGCGACTCTAACTTGTCAAGGCGTGGAACACAATAACAGTTGCGCCCGGAGCGCTTAGCTGTGAGTCCAGTAGCGGGCGAATTCCGTAAGGAAAGCGAGAGTCGAAAGATCGCGCATGCGATCGAGATAGACCTTTCCGTTCAGGTGGTCCCACTCGTGCTGAATGACGCGCGCGTGAAAATCGTGCGCGACAAAGTCCAACTCTTTCCCCTCTCTGTCCAAGGCTTGAACGCGAATGCTCTTGTAACGCGGCACTTGGCCTCTTAAATCGGGAATGCTCAAGCAACCTTCCCAATCATCCTCGGTTTCGTCCGTCAAAGGCGCGATCTTCGGATTGACGAGGACGCACAAAGGGATTTTGGGCTTCTCCGGATAGCGCGGGTTATCGGCGACTTCAAGGACGGCGATTTGCTTTGATTCGTGTACCTGATCGGCTGCCAACCCGACGCCGTCATATTCCTTCATCGTTTCAACCATATCGTCGATAAATTTTTGGATTTCGCCGGACTGAAGCTGCTGCAGGGACAGGGTGGCTGTGATCTGACGTAGGACCGGATGTCCGAGTCGCGCCACTTTGAGAATCGACATAGGACCTACTTAGCATAGCTACGTGCCCTGAGGAAGGGCCCGAATTCGTTCCTAAAAACCGCGAGGAGCCGGCTCCTGCTCAGCTCACTTGACAAAGAAGACCTAAGGAGTCTATATTTAAAAACGAGAGCTAATTTCATGAAGCGGTCAAAGTCGAGAGCGGAGCGAAGTTCGCTCATGAACGTCGGACGGCGGGTTGACTACGCGGTTCGGGCGTTGTCTTACCTTGCGGGCCAAACCGATGGAAAAATCTTAAGTCGGGCGGACATCGAAAAGAGTCAGGATATTCCTTCTTTTTACCTTTCAAAGATCATGAAGGACTTGGTGGTCGGCGGTTTGGTGCATTCGCACATTGGCTCCAAGGGTGGATTTACCTTAGCCAAGGCCGCCGATACGATCAGCATCAAAGAGGTTTATGAAGCAGTGGAACGACGCTTGGTGCTGATGGAATGTCTCGAAAAAGGGGCGAGTTATTGTTCCTACTGTGCGGTTTGTTCACAAAGGTCGATTTGGGAAGAAGCCCAATCTGTGTTGGCGAGTTTTCTCGCGGGCGTATCGATAGCCAATATCGCCGATAGGCAGGGACTGAAAGAGCGGTTGAGCAAGACTACCATGCAGAAGGCCGGATAACGCACCCCCAAGAGGAAGCATGATGTTGGAAATCAAGAATCTTCGAGCGAAGGTCGGGGACAAGGAAATTCTTCGCGGTATCAATCTCGGCGTAGGTGCCGGAGAAGTTCACGCGATCATGGGCCCGAATGGTTCAGGAAAGAGCACGCTTGCCCACGTTCTTTCAGGGCGTGAAAACTATGAAGTGACCGCTGGCGAGGTCATCTATAACGGTAAAGATCTTTTAGCCATGAGCCCTGAGGAAAGAGCGCGCGAGGGAGTTTTTCTGGCCTTTCAATATCCCGTCGAGATTCCCGGAGTGAGTACCACCTATTTTCTGAAGGCCGCTCTCAACGCGGTCCGCAAGCATCATGGGCTCGACGAGCTGGACGCCATGGAATTTCTTTCGGTCATTAAGGAAAAAATGAAACTGGTAGAAATGGACCAAGCGCTGATCAACCGGCCCCTGAATGAAGGTTTCTCCGGCGGTGAGAAAAAGCGCAACGAGATTTTACAGATGGCGGTCATGGATCCAAAGCTGGCCATTCTCGATGAAACCGATTCCGGGCTCGACATCGACGCGCTGCGTATCGTGGCCGGCGGGGTGAATGCGCTGCGGCGCGACGATCGTGCAATGATCGTCATTACCCATTACCAGCGTTTGCTCAATTATATTATTCCCGACTTTATCCACGTTCTGTTTGACGGGCGGATCGTCAAGTCGGGAGCGAAAGAATTGGCTTTCGAACTCGAGAGCAAAGGCTACGACTGGATTAAAAACGAAGCGGCGCTTCCGCAGTAATCAATAATCCACCACGAGGATTTAATCGCAATGCAAGCAATCGAAAGCAAAGAGCATTATTTGTCCGCGTTCAGACGCAATCAGACCACGGGAGCCGCCGGCGTCCCGCCGTGGTTGAATGATTTGCGCGAATCGGCGATTGCAAGTTTTGCGGCATTGGGATTTCCAACGACGCGGAACGAGGAGTGGAAATACACCAACGTCGATCCCATCGCCGCGCTCGCGTTCGGTCGCGGGAACGGTCAAGCGAAAACCCTCACTGCCGATGAGCTGTTTCCCCTATCGTTCAGCGATTTGTCTTGTAATCGTCTCGTTTTCGTAAACGGTGTTTACGTTCCACAGTTCTCCTCGTTGCGAGAGTTGCCGGAGGGGGTTCGGGTGCAGAGCCTGGCGGAGGCGATCCTAGGGAATGATCAGGTTTTGCAGCCCTACTTGGGGCGCTATACCAGATATCAACGAGAAACCTTTGTCGCACTCAACACGGCTTTCATGGAAGACGGAGCCGTTGTTGTCGTTCCGGAGGGTTGCCGTTTAGAGGAGCCGATTTATCTCGTATTCGCTTCCATGGCAGGGGAAATGCCGATTGCCTCGCATCCGCGAAATCTCATTGTCCTGCGATCGGGCAGCGAGGCGAAAATCGTTGAGAGTTATGTCGGGCTCGGGACCGGAACTTATTTCGCCAATGCTGTAACGGAACTGGTCGGTGAGGAAAATGCCAGTGTGGACCATTATCGGCTGCAGCGCGAGACCGAGAAGGGGTTTCATATTGGCACATTAGAAGCTCGCGTCGGCCGCAATTGCAATTGCATGGCTCATGCAATCACGTTGGGCGGCTCGTTAGTGCGTAACGATGTGCATGTTGTGTTGGACGGTGCGGGTTCGGAATGCGTTCTCAACGGTCTCTATCTAATGGAAGGCAAACAACATGTCGACAATCATACGGAGATCGAACATGTCCAACCCAGGGCCACCAGCTTAGAGCTCTACAAAGGGATTCTGAGCGGCAGTGCTCGCGGGGTGTTCAACGGCAAGATCGTCGTCCATAAGGACGCGCAAAAAACCGACGCCCGACAGACGAACAAGAACTTGCTGCTCTCTGAAGGCGCGATGGTCAACACCAAGCCCCAGTTGGAAATCCACGCCGACGACGTCAAGTGCAGCCATGGATCGACCATCGGGCAACTGGACGGCGACGGGCTCTTTTACCTCCGGTCGCGGGGAATGGGTCTAGAAGATGCCCAGAGTCTGCTAAGCTATGGTTTTGCCAGTGACGTGGTGGGCCGAATGCGAATTCCTCGGATGCGGGCGCGACTGGATGATTTTTTGTTGACGAAGTTCGGGAGAAAGTAGACCTCAGGATCCAATGAAAGCGGCGCAGGAAATTGCAAAACTGGAGCCTCGGCGAAATAGGTTTGACGTCGAACAGGTGCGCAAGGACTTTCCTATCCTCGCCCAGAAGGTGCATGGCAAGCCTTTGGTTTATTTGGACAATGGCGCGACAAGCCAGAAACCGCGGGCGGTTATTGAGGCGCTCAATCATTATTACGCGGAGCAGAATTCCAATATCCACCGGGGCGTTCATCACTTGAGCGAGCGGGCGACAGCAGCGTATGAAGCGGCGCGTGAAAAAGTGCGGCGTTTTGTCAATGCCCGGCGCGAGCAGGAGATTGTCTTTGTTCGGGGCACTACCGAGTCCATCAATCTGGTCGCGCAGAGTTACGGGCGGACCTTTCTTAAAGAAGGCGATGAAATCATTATTTCAGCGATGGAGCACCACTCCAATATCGTTCCATGGCAGATGCTCTGTGAGCAAGTTCATGCGAGGCTACGTGTGATTCCGATGAATCATGACGGCGAATTGGTGATCGACGAATATCGTCAACTCTTGAACGGAAAAACCAAGTTCGTTTCGGTTGCCCACGTGTCCAACGCGCTCGGAACGATCGTTCCGGTCAAAGAAATGGTGAAGCTGGCTCACGAAAGGGGAGTGCCGGTTCTGGTGGACGGGGCACAAGCGGTACCCCATCTCAAAGTTGACGTCCAAGATATCGGCTGTGACTTTTATGCTTTTTCCGGCCATAAGATGTTCGGTCCTACGGGCGTAGGAATCCTTTACGGCCGCTCCGAGCTGCTCGACGTCATGCCGCCCTATCAGGGCGGCGGCGATATGATCAGCTTGGTGACTTTTGAAAAGACGCATTACAATGTCTTACCCTATAAGTTCGAAGCCGGGACCCCACACATCGCCGGCGGCGTCGGGTTGGGCGCGGCCATCGACTATTTGGAGGCGCTGGATTGGGAACGGCTGTCTTCACATGAAGATGATCTGCTGGCGTATGCCACAGGCGCCCTGTCGGACATTGAAGGGCTGAGGATCATCGGCAACGCGAAAGAAAAGGCCGGCGTGATATCATTTGTCTTCGACCACCTTCATGCTCACGACGTGGGGACGATCTTGGATCAGGAAGGAGTAGCGGTGCGTGCGGGTCATCACTGCGCGATGCCGGTGATGCAACGTTTCGGCGTGCCGGCCACAACCCGCGCTTCCTTCGCGTTGTACAATACTCGAGAGGAGATTGATGCGCTGGTGAAGGCGGTCCGTAAAGCTTTGAAGGTGTTTGGCTAATGTCAGATCTGGACGAACTCTATCAAGAGGTCATTCTCGACCACAACAAGAGTCCGAGAAATTTTCGGACCATCGAGAACGCCAACCGAAAAGCGGAGGGCTATAATCCGCTCTGCGGTGATCAGGTCACCGTGTACTTGAAGCTGGAAAATGGCGTCATCAAGGATATCAGTTTTCAAGGGTCGGGGTGCGCGATCTCGAAAGCTTCCGCCTCGATGATGACATCGGAGCTGAAAGGGAAAACGGAAGCGGAAGCGCACGGACTCTTCGAAAACGTCCACAGGATGTTAACCGGTGAATCGGCGCACGACGGCAGTGAAAAGATCGGCAAACTAGCGATCCTATCGGGAGTCTGCAAGTTTCCCGCGCGGGTAAAATGCGCCAGTTTGGCCTGGCATACCGTCAATTCTGCGCTGAAAGATCGAGGGGAGGTCGCCTCTACGGAATGAGTCTTCGGTCCGCCGTGTCAGGAGGTCACCAGCATGAAGGATAAAACGCCGATAATTCTGAAACGAGATTGCTCGGCGGTCATGATCCCGAGCGGTGAGAAAATCGCGCTGTCAGGCGGCAGTTCCGTTTGGATGACGCAAGCCCTCGGCGAAAGTTACACGGTCATGACGGACCGGGGTTATATGGTTCGCATTGATGGCCGGGATGCCGACGCGCTTGGAATGGCCTCAATTCCGGAGCTCAAGCCGGAAAACTCTGCGGCTGCCGACAGCGCGGAAGAGGTCGAGAAGCAGGTTTGGCATCAACTGAGATCGTGCTTCGATCCCGAAATCCCGGTCAATATCGTCGATCTGGGTTTGATCTATCATTGTGTTGTCACGCCGCTTCCCGCAGCTGGATATAAGGCCGCGGTTCGTTTCACTCTCACGGCGCAGGGCTGCGGCATGGGACAGTTTCTCAAGAAAGACATTCAAAACAAGTTGCTCGCAGTTCCCGGGATTGGCGAAGCTGACGTAGAACTGGTGTGGGATCCGCCGTGGAATCAGAGCATGCTCTCCGGAGCGGCGAAGCAGCAACTGGGGATAGACTGATGGAAAGTATCAATGAAACCGTGATCGAGGCGCAAGTGCTGGACACGTTGCGCAGCTGTTTCGACCCCGAAATCCCGGTGAACATCTACGAGCTTGGCTTGGTCTATGATGTCCATGTGGATTCTGCGGGAATCGTCGTGATCAAGATGACCTTGACCTCGCCCCACTGCCCGGCAGCGCAATCCTTGCCCGCAGAGATAGAGGCAAAAGTCAAAGCGGTACCAGGTGTTGCCGAAGTGAAAATCGATCTTGTTTGGGACCCCCCCTGGGATCCGAGCAAGATGTCCGAAGCCGCCAGGCTCCAACTCGGAATGATGTAGATCACCAGGAAAGGGCGTCAGCTCGCGGGGAACGCCACACTTCTACCTTGAAGAATCAAAATCAGTCAGATTCACCCACGGTTCAAACGACGGAGCCGTGCCTCTTTGCCCTATTGGGCGGGGAAGAGAAGCTCAGAGAGATCGTGAGCGCCTTCATCGATCGCATATTCGAAGATCGCATGATCGGGTTTTTCTTTCGTAATGCCGACAAAAATCGAATCAAAGAAATGGAGTATCAACTCACGGCTAGCTTCTTGGGTGCGGATATAGAATATCAAGGTCGCCCGCTGGATCAAGTTCATGCAAGACACCCCATCATGGGCGGCCATTTTGCCCGGCGGCGCCAGATTTTGATGGAAACTCTGGATTCATATCAGGTGCGGGAATCGATCAAAGAAGTCTGGCTGGAGCATACGGACGCGCTAAGGCCGCTCATAACTCCCGAAGCAGGCTCGGATTGCGATCCCATTGCGGCTCGCGAACGGATTAAGAAGCGGGCAGCGCAGTGAGTCTTTGAGGGTCATTTTTACCTTCTGGGATTTGTAGCAGGGCATAACATTGTGCTAAATTGTCCTCTACGCCGAAGGTAGTCATCAAGGATTCGCTTGCGTGAAATTAGCCGACCTCTATGCCCGGCCCGGGTTGACCCTCTCGGTTGAGTTCTTTCCTCCAAAGACAGACAAGGGCGAGGAAAACCTCTTTAACGAAATCGAAACCATCAAGAGGCTGAATCCCGCCTTCTGCTCTGTTACGTACGGGGCGGGCGGAAGCACGCGCGAAAAAACCGTTGACCTCGTCGATCGGATTCACCGCGAAAGCTGTCTCGAAGTCATGTGTCATCTCACGGTCGTGGGCCAGTCCAAAGATGAGGCTCGATCGATTCTCAAAAAACTCAAACACAGGGGAATCGAGAACCTGATCGCCCTCGGCGGCGATCCACCCCAAGGAATGGCGGATTGGCGGCCCCATCCGGACGGTTTCCATCATGCAGTCGAACTGGTCCGAGAAGCGGTGGCGTTGGGCGGGTTTTCGGTGGCTGTAGCCGGGTTTCCGGAAGTGCACCCACGGGCGGTGAGTCGCGCTGCTGATCTCAAATACATGAGAGATAAGATCGACGCCGGAGCCGTGGCGATCATCACGCAGCTCTTTTTTGACAACGATGACTACTATCGCTACGTGGAAGATGTGCGAAAGTTGGGGATTACGGTTCCCATCGTGCCCGGGGTTCTACCGATTCTTTCGGCGCCGCAGGTGCGCCGGTTTACGGCGCTTTGCTGCGCGAAAATCCCTGCACCGCTGGAGCGTGAGCTCGCCAAGGTTGAGAATGACGATGACGCGGCGGTGAAATTGGGCATTGAATACGCGAGCCGCCAATGTGAGGCGCTGATCAAATTCGGCGCGCCGGGGATTCACTTTTATTCTCTCAACAAATCACTTTCCCTACGGGCGATTTGTAAAAATCTTTGCCTGTAGACCCACCGTCAGTTTACAGGACTGCATCGAAATGAGACAGTAAGGTTCTGGAGACGAGAGAAACATGGCTGACGTTAAAATAAATCCCGAAGATACGAGCGAGCAGGCTGAAGTGCGGTGGGGGAACGTCTAGCCGGCCGGATCATGGCCATTCGCTATTTTGGTAAGGCATCCTTCTTTCATATCCAAGATCGGCGTGGACGGCTGCAAGTTTATGCACAGAAGGAGCGGCTTGGTGATCAAGACTACGCTTTATTTGAATCATTGGATGTTGGAGACATCGTGGGAACGTGGGGCCGTCTCTTTCGAACGAGGACAAAGGAATTGACCCTCGAAGCGCACGGACTGCGCTTGCTGGCAAAATGTTTGCGTCCCTTGCCCGAGAAGTGGCATGGCCTGGCCGATGTCGAAGTGCGCTATCGACAACGCTACGTCGATTTAATGGTCAATCCGGAGGTGCGTGAGGTTTTCGAAAAGCGTTCCCGTATCGTGCGTCTCTTGCGGCGTTTTTTCGAGGAGCGAGATTTTCTCGAAGTCGAAACTCCGATGATGCAGTCGATTCCCGGCGGCGCGGCCGCGCGACCATTTACGACCTACCACAACGCCTTGGATATGGAGCTTTACCTAAGGGTCGCCCCGGAGCTGTTTTTGAAGCGGCTGCTGGTCGGCGGATTTGACAGAGTCTTTGAGCTGAATCGGAATTTTCGCAATGAAGGGATTTCAGTGCGCCACAATCCGGAATTTACGATGCTTGAGTTTTATCAGGCGTATGCGACATTTGAAGACCTGATTCAGCTCACCGAGGAGCTTTTTGTCGCGATTGCGAAAGAAATCGTTGGCTCGCTGCAGGTATCCTATGGCGGTCAGACCATCGACTTGACTCCACCTTGGCGCAGGCTCACGATCACGGAAGCGATCGTCACGCATGGCGGTGCCGATGAGGCCGAAGTCAGCACATTGGAAGGTTTGCAAAACTTTGCCAGGCGCAAGGGCTTGCATGCCGATCTTAATGCTCCCTATGGGAATCTCGTCGTGGAAGTGTTCGAAGAGATCGCGGAATCTCAGCTCATTCAACCCACCTTCATAACTGGATATCCTTTGGAGGTTTCCCCCTTGGCGAGAAAAAACGATAAGAACCCGGCCCTCGTGGACCGATTTGAGCTTTATATCGGCGGGCGCGAGTTGGCCAATGCATTTTCCGAGCTTAACGATCCGGCGGATCAGCGGCAGAGGTTCTTAGAACAAATGGCAGCGAGACGCGCTGGGGATGATACGGCCAACCCGGTTGATGAGGATTATGTGCGAGCCTTGGAATATGGCATGCCGCCCGCGGCCGGCGAGGGAATAGGTATCGATAGGCTCGTCATGTTTTTCACCGATTCCCCGTCCATTAGAGACGTGATCCTCTTCCCGCTTCTCCGTCCGCAGGCCTAACGCGTTTCAGTCCCCCGAATGAAATACGAATACTTCATCGGCCTCAGATATTTACGGGCCCGTCGGCAGGAAACATTCATATCTCTCATCACCGTCATTTCGATTCTCGGCGTTATGATCGGCGTCATGACCCTTAACGTCGTCATGGCAGTCATGACGGGATTTGAAGAGACTTTGCGAGACCGGCTGCTTGGCATCAACGCTCATGTGGCTGTGGTGAAATCCGGCGACCAGCTTCGGGATTACGAAAGACTACTGAGCCTAGTGCTCAAGGAAAACGGAGTCGTAGCCGCGTCGCCAACGATCTACGGTCAAGTGATGCTGACGTCCGGTCCACGCGTTAGCGGAGTGGTCGTGCGCGGGGTCGATCCCGACCGCGTAAACCAGGTGGTGGATATCCAGCGTTATATGAAGGAAGGAAATGTCGCGGGACTTAAATCTCAACATCCGGTTAAGATCGAAGATCGCACGGTGCTGCTTCCCGGCATCATTCTGGGCGAGCGCCTTGCGAGTCAACTCGGTGTTTTCTTGGGCAGTCCGGTCCAAGTCATCTCTCCCTTGGGGAGTCCGACGGCCATTGGCGTGATACCTAAAGTCCGCCGTTTCGTCGCGGTCGGAATCTTAAAGACCGGCATGAGCGAGATCGATTCAACCTTGGTTTTCATGGGCCTCGCCGACGCTCAAAAATTCTTTGACATGAGCGATGCGGTGACGAATATCGAGATTCGAGTCAAAGATGTGAATCGATCCAGGGAAATAGCCGAACAAATCCAGCGCCGGTTGGGCTTTCCGTATTTTACGGAAGACTGGAGCCGCCTTTGGCCTAATCTTTTTTCCGCGTTGCAGCTTGAAAAAACGGTTTATTTTTTGGTGCTGCTGCTCATGGTATTGATTGGCGCGTTCAACATCATCTCGACCTTGGTGATGGTGGTCATGGAAAAGAAAAAGGATATCGCGATCCTTCGCTCTATGGGGGCTACCCGGGAAAGCATCCGAAACATCTTTTTGTTCAAAGGTTCTGTCATCGGTGTTGTCGGAACAACTTTAGGCGTTCTCTTTGGATTAGCGATCTGCGTCATTCTCGACGAGTATGGATTTAAGCTACCGGAAGGGGCATTTCTCATTTCTACGGTCCCGGTGCGAATTTATTTTAGTAATTTCGTAGTCGTAGCGGTGACCTCGCTGTTCGTCTGTCTTCTTGCCAGTATCTATCCCGCCCGTCAAGCTTCAAAATTAGATCCGGTTGAAATCATCCGCTATGAGTAATCTCCTTTCGGTGCGGGATCTTTACAAATCATTCCTGGAAGGTGAAAAAGAGATTTCCATTCTGCGCGGCCTCGACCTTGACCTGAACCACGGAGAGCGTTTAGCAGTTGTCGGCGAGTCGGGGGTAGGGAAAAGCACGCTGCTTCATCTGATCGGCACTTTAGACCGTCCCACAAAAGGCGAGATCCTATATCTGGACAAGGTGATCCCGATGGATGACGAAACTGCTCTGTCTCACTTTCGCAATCGTGAGATCGGGTTTGTTTTTCAATTTCATTATCTATTGCCGGATTTTTCCGCTGTGGAGAATGTCATGGTGCCTGCCCTGATTCAACGCATGGATTTGGCTCGCGCCCGGTCAGAGGCGGAGCGATTGCTCGAGATGGTGGGTCTAAAAGACCGCATGAGTCACCGACCCGGCAAATTGTCGGGTGGTGAACAGCAGCGGGTAGCGGTGGCGCGCTCTGTGATACTTGAGCCCAAGCTGATTTTAGCGGACGAGCCTACCGGCTCGCTGGATCTGCGAATCGGTGAGGGGGTGCAAGATCTGCTGTTTCGGTTGAATGAAGAGAAGGGTATAGCCTTGGTCGTGGCGACCCACAATCGGGACTTCGCCAAGAAGATCGGCCGGCAGGTTGAGCTGAGAGAGGGGCGGCTTTTTCCGGTGTGAGTAGAGTCTTCAATTACCTTTACAAAAGTAGGTGAATTTGCTAAACATTCGAAAACCACGGTGCGGCCGAGCCGGACCGTTGACCCGATCCACAATGAAATTAGAGTCATCCTCTCTCCGGATTGTCATTTGGTTCTGCCTACTCGTCGCCGCTTTCTCGTCTGATCAATTTTTCTGCGTCGCGCATGGCCAAGAGAAAGTTACAGTCAACGAAATAAGGATTACGGGCAACGTGCGGGTGGAAGAAGACGGTATCCGCCTCCACCTCAAGAGCCATCCGGGTGAGCTTTTGGATCCGCTTATCGTCGATCAGGACGTGAAGGCGATTTTTCGCATGGGCTTTTTTGACGACGTTAAAGCGGAGCTCTCTCCCGATGGAGCTTTGACCTTCGTCGTCAAAGAAAAGCCCTACATAAGGGAAGTAAAGATACAGGGCAACTCTCAAGTGGCGCGGGACAAAATTGAAACCGCGTTGGGTGTTTCGGCCCGCACGATTTTAGATCGCGCGAAGGTTGCCGAAGGAGTGGAAAAGGTTCGAAAGCTCTACGGCGAGCAGGGTTACGTGAACGCTCAAGTCGAATCCGTTGTTTCCGTCGAAGCAAACAATCAGGCCGTTGTGACGCTGGATATCAGCGAAGGGGAGCGGCTTCTGATCAAGAAGATAACCTTTGAGGGAAACAAGGCCTTTAGCGATAGCGAGCTTGCCGGTTTGATGGCCACAAAGGAAGAATGGATTTTTTCCTTTATCACGAAACGTGGAGTGCTGGATCGCGATATTCTCACGAACGATGTCTCTGTTTTGTCCAATCATTACTATGATAATGGTTATATCGATCTGAAAATCGATGAGCCGATTATTCTGAGAGGCAGAGACGGGCTCGAGGTTGTCATTCGTATCGACGAAGGACAGCAGTATCGGGTGGGTAAGGTCGAAATTGGCGGTGAACTGCTGCAAGACGGAAAGCAGATGTTAAAGCAGGTTAAGCTCACCACGGGACAAATTTTTAGAGGCAGCCGGCTACGGGAAGATATGACCACGTTGACGGACATGTACTCCAATAAGGGTTTTGCTTTTGTTCAGGTCGAGCCGGTCACTCAAGTGAATGCTCAAGAAAAGAAAGTTGATGTCGCTCTGGTGATTCAGAAGGGGCCGCCGGTTTATTTTAATCGCGTCTTGGTGGCCGGCAACACGAAAAGCCGTGACAATGTTGTGCGACGAGAGCTCTTGACCAACGAACAGGAGCTTTATTCCGGGACCAAGATTACCCAGAGTCGAAACGCCTTACAGCGAACCGGATATTTTGAAGACGTGCAGCTCACGACAAAGAAAACGGATCAGCCCGATACCGTGGATTTGTTGGTGGACGTCAAGGAAGGGCCGACGGGGAACTTTAGTGTCGGCGCCGGTTACGGCAGTGGCGACGGGTTCATATTCAACACGAACATCGCCGAAAAAAATCTGTTCGGTCGTGGTCAGGCCGTTAGCGGGAATTTTGCAATTGGCTCCAAGCGCCAGGATTTCGTTGTGAGTTTCAACGATCCATATTTTCGCGACACGCAGGCCTCTGTGGGAGTGGACGCCTTTAATTCGAAGCGCGCATACAGGGATTTCGACGAAAGAAGACTCGGCTTTGGCGTGAATACGAGTTATCCCTTGAAGAATATGAGTTTCCCTTTTTTTGGCTCTCCAAGAAAAGAACAGAATTTGGGATCGGACGAGCTGGCGAGCAACCCGCCCATGACCATGTGGGATTATCTGCGTGGCGGGATGGGGTATGAACTCAGCAGGGAAACGATCAATGGCATTGACCAGGGAGCTTCCAATGCCATTAAAAGCGAAGAGGGTAGTTCGTGGACCAGCAGCATGGCTCCAAATATCAGTTATGACAGTCGAGACCATTTTTTTAACACTACCGAAGGAACTAAATCGTTTTTTTCCACGAAATTTGCCGGATTAGGCGGTGACAACCGTTTTATCAAATCCGACCTTAGCGCGCGCTGGTACTATCCGCTTCTGAAGGATCCGAACTGGGGAGGCGCTTACGTATTGTCCCTGGGAGGTTCGCTTGGATACGGCGTGGGCCTAGCGACGCGCGCGGACGGCCAGAAAGATCTGCCGCTTTTTGAGAGGTATTTTTTGGGTGGCATCAATTCCATCCGCGGCTTTGCCGACCGGAGTTTGGGTCCTCGAGAGAGGGGTTGCGGGAAGAACGAGAAAACCGGCGACCAGCTCACTTGTGGAAACGATGTGATAGGAGGCGAAAAAGCGGCTGTTCTCAATACTGAGTTGCTATTCCCCATCGCTGAGCAATACGGATTGCGCGGTGTCGCCTTCTTCGATATGGGAAATGCGTTCGGCGCCTCTTGTACGACTGTCACTGATTCGACCACCGGCAACAAGAAAAAAATATGTCCGTCCGATTCTGTATTTAGTTTCGGAGATTTCAGAAGGTCCGTTGGTATCGGCGGGCGCTGGATGTCGCCTTTCGGTCCGCTTCGTGTCGAGCTTGGTTTTCCTCTAAACAAGCAGCCGGGTGATGATACTTCGGTCATCGGCTTCTCCGTCGGTAGTCAGTAATTTCCTTTTTAATAAAATTTGAGTTTTCCGGAGGTCCAGGTGAAGTATTGGTTGGTCGTATTGTCCTTGCTGTTTTTCCCGTCAATCGGGCGGAGCCAAGTGAAGATCGGTTTTATCGACGTGCAACGAGCGATCTCAGAGTCGCAGGCGGGAAAGCGCGCCAAGGACAGATTTCAGGCTCAAGTGAAGAAAGCCGAGGCAGATCTTTTGAAAGAGAAACAAGAGCTGGAGCGGCTCAAAAGTGAGTTGGATAAGAAGGGGCCTTTGCTTAAGGAAGACGAAAGAAGAAATCTGGAAGGTGATCTCCAGAGGCGTTATGTAAATTATCAGCGCACCATGACGGACCAGCAGCAGGAGCTGCGTCAGAAAGAAGGCGAAATGACCGGTGATATTCTCAAGGAGTTGGAAAAAATCGTCAATGAGGTGGGCAAGGCGGAAAAATTTACGTTAATATTGGAGCGCTCCCAAATTCTTTACAGCGACCAAGCGATCGATATAACGACTAAAGTCATTGACGTTTATAACAGTCGAACCAAGAAATAAGTGACCAAGGCAGCGAAAACTCTCGCGGAGCTTGCCCAGCATGTCGGCGGGAGGGTCATAGGGGACGCCGAAGTTTCCATTCACAAGGTCGCGGCCATCGATGAGGCCGGACCCGGCGAAATCACGTTTCTAGCCAATCCTCGTTATCGGCAGTTTCTAACAAAGCCAGCGCCATCGTCGTGGGCCCTGGTGTGATTGCCGACACGCCGGCTGAAACAGGCAAAGGCTATCTTGAGACCGCCAGTCCGTACATCGCCTTTGCTAAAATTCTTCAGCTCTTTAGTGCTCCTATTCATTATAGTCATCAGATTAGTTCACTCGCGCAGGTTGATCCTACGGCGATCCTGGATGAGGAAGTCACCATATTCCCTCAGGCTTTTGTCAGCCGGGGCGTGAAGATCGGGAAACGAACCGTTCTTTACCCCGGCGTGTTCTTGGGGGAAGACTGCCGCGTCGGCGACGGCTGCGTTCTTTATCCTAACGTGGTCGTCCGTGAAGGATGCCGAATAGGAAATCGGGTGATCCTTCAGCCCGGAGTCGTTATCGGAAGCGATGGATTCGGCTATGCGGGGGAGGGCAAGGATCGGATCAAGATTCCGCAGGTCGGAACGGTGGAAGTTGAAGACGACGTTGAAATCGGCGCAAACACAACGGTGGACAGGGCGACATTGGGGCGCACGGTTATCGGTCGTGGTACAAAGATTGACAATCTCGTGCAGATTGCCCACAACGTGATGGTTGGGGAAAATTCCGTCATCGCGGCTCAGGCAGGGATTGCCGGTAGCACAAGAATAGGCAAAGATGTGACGTTGGCAGGCCAGGTGGGTGTTATCAATCATATCGAGATTGGTGATGGAGCGAAGATCGGCCCGCAATCGGGAATACCGAAGTCGGTTCCGCCGGGAGCTGTTCTCTCCGGCGGCATCGCGGCCGCTCCGCATCATGAATGGTTGAAAGTGATGACGCTCTTGCCCCAGTTGCCCAAATTGTGGAATTCCGTGCGGCAGTTGGAGAAGAAGATGTCGGAGATTCTCAAGGGAGGAAAAGGAGCCTGAACGCGATGCTCGACGTTAAGGAAATCTTCAAGCGTATTCCCCATCGATATCCTTTCCTGCTTGTGGATCGGATTGCGGAGATTCACGGGGACGAAAAAATTGTCGGTATAAAAAACGTGTCTATCAATGAGCCTTTTTTTCAAGGCCATTTTCCCAATCGGCCCGTCATGCCGGGAGTGTTGATTTGCGAGGCCATGGCTCAAGTGGGCGCCATCTTTGCGCGCAACGCTCGAGGCGGAATGGCGGGCGACAAGGTTTTTGTTTTGACCGGGCTGGATAAAGTGAAGTTTAAGCGCCCGGTGGAACCGGGAGACCAGCTGCGTTTGGAGCTCACCTGTCTTAAACGTCGAGGCACATTTTGGAAGATGCAGGGAGTCGCTTCGGTCGACGGTAAGTTGGTCGCCCAGGCGGAAATCTCAGCGATGGAAATCGAGATGGAGTAGACGGCGGCTCGCGCGGAGTGGGTGAGCATGTGAGAAAGATTCACGAGACCGCCATGGTGGACGGGGCCGCGGAATTGGACCAAGATGTCGAGATTGGTCCGTACTCGATCATCGGAGCTGGCGTCAAGATCGGCAAAGGCACGCGGATCAAATCCCATGTAGTGATTGAAGGTCGGACAACCCTGGGAGAAGGTAATGCCGTTTTTCAGTTCGCCAGTGTGGGATCTGTGCCTCAAGATCTCAAGTACAAGGGAGAGCCCAGCGAGCTCACCATCGGGAATCATAACGTCATCAGGGAATATGTTTCGCTCAATCCCGGGACCGCGGGCGGCGGCATGGCGACCCGGGTGGGCGATCATAATCTTTTGATGATGTGTTGCCATATCGCTCACGATTGTATCCTTGGAAATCGAAATATCGTCGCTAATGGAGCGACGTTAGGCGGCCACGTCGTCATCGAGGATGATGTTATCGTGGGCGGACTGGTTGGCATTCATCAATTCGTCAAGGTTGGTTCCGGCGCGATTCTCGGAGCCGGTTCGATGGTCTCCAAGGACGTGCCGCCTTTTTGCAATGCCACCGGGGATCGTGCTCGGCTCCACGGATTGAATATCGAAGGGTTAAGACGTCGGGGCTTTGAGAGGAGAAAGATTGACGCATTGAGAAAGGCGTACCGCATCATCTTCAAGTCCAAGCTGAAAATAAAAAACGCTTTGGAGAAGGTTCGCCAGGAGGTAACTCCATCCTCGGAGATTGAAAGTCTCGTTTCTTTCATTGCTAATTCCCAACGGGGGGTTTGTCGCTGACGAGGGTTTCGGTCCGTCCATTTATTTCCGGCCTCTGGGTGCACTGGGCGCGTGAAAAAGCTAGGGTTGATCGCAGGCAATGGTAAGTTTCCGCTGATCTTCGCTGAAGAGGCGAAACGAGAAGGATACGCGTTGGTGGCCGTCGCCCATAGGGGCGAGACGATGGAGGAGATCGATAAACTATTGGACGACGTCACTTGGGTTTACGTCGGACAATTGGGAAAAATTATCGAAACTTTTCACAGCGCTGGTATTACCGAAGCCGTTATGGCCGGAGGAATCCGAAAGGTCAAGTTATTCGGCAACTTTAGGCCGGATTGGCGTGGTGTACGCTTTCTGACGCGCGTAAAGAGTCGGGAGGATGACGCTTTGTTGCGCGGCGTCGCCGACGAGTTGGCGGAAGAGGGGATCACGATCTTGCAGTCGACCCTGTGTCTGTCACATATCATCGCCCGGGAAGGCGTGCTCACTCAACGCGCCCCGACAGCCAGTGAATGGGAAGATGTCCGATTGGGGTTTCAGGTTGCCAAGGAGATTGGACGTCTCGGTATCGGCCAGACCGTGATCGTGAAAAATCGAGTCGTTGTGGCGGTGGAGGCCGTGGAGGGCACCGACGCAGCCATGGAAAGGGCTGGCGCCTTAGCAAAATCCGGGTTCGTTGTTGTCAAAGTCAGCAAGCCGCACCAGGATCTTCGCTTCGATGTTCCTGCGGTCGGCGTCGATACGATCAAAAACATGGGCGCCGTCGGAGGGGTGGTGTTGGCGGTCGAGGCGGGTAAAACGATCCTACTTGAAAAACAAAGGCTATTAAAAGACGCGGAGGCTTGCGGTATTTCGGTGGTGGCTGTCGGCAGTTGACCGAGGCGATGATGATGACCGGAGCGAAGATCTTAGTCGGGGTCGTAGGCGTCGGATACCTCGGTAAATTTCACGCGGAAAAATATGCCGCGTCGAACAAGGCGACCTTGGTCGGGGTTGTAGACGTCAACGAAGAACGAGCTCTGGAGATCGCGAAAAACTTGCGGACACAAGCACTGACGGATTACCGGCAGCTATTCGGTCAGGTTCAATGTGTCAGCATTGCGGTTCCCACCCAGCTCCATTATCGCATCGCGCGCGATTTCCTCGAGGCCGGAGTCGATGTATTGGTGGAGAAACCTTTAACCCAGGATATCGCCGCAGCCAGAGATCTCGTGGATCTCGCGCAGGCGAAGCAGCGGATCCTTCAAGTTGGCCATCTGGAACGATTTAATCCGGCCATTCGCAGACTTGAAAGCGTCATCAAAGAGCCCAAGTTCGTCGAGTGCCATCGCTTAGCGCCGTTCGTGGATCGTGGCACCGACGTCGACGTCGTGCTCGATCTCATGATTCACGATATCGACGTTATCGCCAGCTTGGTTCGCTCTCCCGTAAAGCGAGTGGAAGCGGTTGGCGTTCCGGTCCTAACCGATAAGCCTGACATCGCCAATGCTCGCATCGTCTTTGCCGACGGTTGCATCGCTAATGTTACCTCCAGTCGAGTCTCTATGAAGCGCGAGAGAAAAGTGAGATTTTTTCAGCCCGATGCCTATATTTCCATCGATTACGATCAGCGGCGAGCACAAATTTTTCATAAACCACCCCCAGGCGCTGGGTGGCTGGATATCCGAGGTGAAAACATCGAAATCAAGGAGGGCGATGCGTTGGCGGATGAAATTGACTCGTTTCTCAACTGTGTGCGTACGAGGGCCTTGCCGCTCGTCAGTGGCCTGGAGGGGTTACGGGCTCTCGAGATCGCTTCGATGATCAGTTCACAACTTTAACGTGGCGGGGATGTTTGCCTACCAGGGTGGCCAAGCAAGGGAAAGAGATCATGCTTGTCGTCGGGGAAGCCTCGGGTGACATTCACGGCGCGAATCTGATAAAGGCCTTGCGAACGCGAGACCCGACTCTCAAGGCCTATGGCGTTGCGGGAGAGCAGTTAGGGCAAACGGATTTCGAGGCTCTTTTTAGCGTTTCAAAGCTTACCGGTATGGGTTTCGTCGAGCTCGCGGGAAATCTGGGAAATGTATGGCGCGCCTACAGGCTCTTGCGTCGAACCCTACGCCAGCGGAGGCCCAATCTTTTGATACTGGTTGACTTCCCGGAGTTTAATTTACGGTTGGCCAAGCTGGCGAAGGCCCTGCACATTCCAGTTCTCTACTATGTGAGTCCGCAAATCTGGGCATGGCGTCGAGGCCGGGTGCGGCAGATCGCTCGTTGGGTGGATCAAATGGCGGTGGTGTTTCCGTTCGAGGTTTCCTTGTACGAAAGCCACGGCGTCAAAGTCGTTTTCGTCGGCCATCCGTTACTGGACGCGGTTCATGTGAAAGAGGATCGGGAAACCGTTTTGAGTAGACTCGGCCTGGATCCCGCCAAGCCAACGATCGCTCTGTTGCCTGGCAGTCGGCATCGGGAAGTTTCCTATCACTTGCCGGTGATGTTAGAAGCGTCAGCGCGTTTGAGCAGCGAACGTGAGATTCAGTTTTTGGTCGTGCGGGCCGATACCGTGGATGCCGGCGAACTGCGGTCGATGGTGGCCCGGGTCAATCTCAAGATGCCGGTGATCGATCAAGCCCGTTACGACGCGGTGAACGCCAGCGATCTCGTCTGGACCGCGTCCGGAACCGCTACTCTGGAAACGGCGCTGCTGCGGAAACCCATGATTATTGTCTATCGCTTGTCCTGGCTGACGTATTGCCTTGCGCGCTTGCTGGTGCGAGTGGATCATATCGGCATGGTCAATCTAATCGCCGGAGAAAGACTGGTTCCGGAACTCGTCCAAGCCGATTTGACGGCGCAACGGCTTATCGAAGAGAGTCGGACGCTTTTGGACAACCAACCGGCTCGCTCCCAAATCATTGAGAAGTTATCCGAGCTGCGCGAGAAACTGGGACCTTCAGGAGCGGCAGACAGAGTAGCGGATGTTGCTTTGGCAATGGTGAGTTAAAGCCGCCTGAAATCCAGACATGAAGACCTACCTACGTCTGCTGCCGTTTCTTAAACCGTATGTCTGGCCGTACGTTTCTACGACGTGAAAGCCGCAACAGAACAGGAAACACTCCAGTAACGAGGGCGGTCCCCAGGTGTTTTATTTCCTTTACAATCTCTCTCTCTCTCTGGCGTTTCTCATTAGCTTGCCCTTCTTGCCATTCCTACTGTTGCTCCGAGAAAGGTATCGAGCCGGGTTGAGTCAGCGTTTGGGCATATATTCAGATGGAGATATCGGGTCTGTTGCAGCCGGTCGGCCCGTTTGGATTCATGCCGCTTCGGTCGGCGAGGTGCGTTCCGCGATCCGACTCGTACAGGAACTCAAGAGAATTTTCCCAGTACGTAAAATAGTTCTTTCTACGTTCACGTCGACCGGAAATCGCATAGCCACAGACATTAGCTCCGCGGACGTTGTGCTCTTTCTTCCGTTAGATGTGCCTTGGATCGTTCGCCGTGCCTTCGGCAAGGTGGAACCGTCGGTGCTTATCCTTATAGAGACGGAGATTTGGCCGAATCTGTTGCGGGAGGCTTACAAAAGGGGGGTTCCCACTTTGCTGCTTAGCGGACGAGTCTCGAACCGAGCCTTTCAGAGGTACTCGTTGCTCGGTGGGCTTTTCCGGCAAGTCATGCGATGCTTCACAGCCCTCGGTATGCAATCGAAAGAGGATGCCGATCGCATAATAAAATTAGGAGCCGAGGGAAACAAGGTTGTGGTAACAGGGAGCCTCAAACATATTTCGGAAATCGGCAAAAGGGTCGTTGACAACGAAGCACGGCGGGATACTCCTTTGCTGGTGGTTGGTAGCTCGCATCGGGGTGAAGAGGAGATTCTCCTTAAAGTCTTCGTCACATTGAAACAGCAGTTCTCTAATTTGCGTATGGTATTGGCTCCTCGGCATCCGCAGCGTTTTGCGGAGGTTGAAAGGCTGCTCAAGAAGACCGGTTTAAGCTTTGAAAAAAAGAGCCAATTTAACGGTCGGGTTAGCTTTGACAAAGATATTACGTTTCTCGATACGGTGGGGGAGCTGCAAAATTTCTATGCTATAGGCGATATTGCGTTTGTCGGTGGCAGTTTGATCGAGGCTGGAGGACACAATATTCTTGAGCCGGCGCGCTTCAGCAAGCCGGTTCTCTTTGGCCCCCATATGACGAATTTCAGTTCCCTTGCCGCCGAGATGAAACAGCAGGGGGCCGCCATTGAAGTGGGGGGGGCAGAGGATTTAATTCGTGAAATCAGCGACCTGCTTAAGGATCCGCAACGAGGCAAGATGCTCGGTGAGAGGGCATATGCGATAGCGGCAGATCGTGGAGTCTTGGAGCGAAGCATCGGTCTTGTGGTGGGGTATCTTCAAGCGGGGACGATTTAGATTCAATTGTCCAGCGCAAGGGTGGGGTGTACTAACCCGATTAGTCGTCACTAAAAGCACTCTCCCTGCCTTCGATGGCGATAGCAATGGCTGGCGCATTGAGGGGTCTGCAAACTGTCTAGAGCGCACCTACCGGAAAAAAGGAAACGTATATATAGCCAAGCACCAGACAAGTCATCGGAGCTATGTCGTTCTCTATCATCGTCCGTCAAGATTTATCCCTCGTTTTACAATGTGTTGCGGCATCTCCTCTATCCATGAAATAATCCGGGCCACGATTGTATGAATGGTGTTTGGATTCGTGGTGTGTGGGAGCGGAAAGGGTTCAGTGCTAGACTGTTTTGGCTTTTGCTTTCACCGGTTTCATGTTTTTATCTGTTTGTTGTACAGGTGCGTAACGCACTTTATTCGCGCGGTTGGATCCGAGTCCATGCGCTACCCAAAGCCGTCGTTAGCATTGGCAATTTAACAGTTGGCGGTACCGGAAAGACTCCCAGCTGCCTGTGGCTCGCGCAAGAATTGACGAAGCGCGGCTTTAAAGTCGCCATTTTGAGTCGAGGCTATCGACGAAGGGATTTTAGGTCTTTCATCTTGCAGGCTCAAGGCGATGTGGCAGCGTCAGCCGAAACCGATCTGGATGTGTCAGCCGCCGGGGACGAACCCTTGATGATGGCGCGTCTTTACGGGCAAACGGTCGGTGTCGGCAAGAATCGACATCGAACCGCTCATGATTTGTTGTCTGAACAGGATATCGACGTATTTCTTTTGGATGACGGTTATCAACATCGTCAGTTGAAGCGAGACGTGGACCTTTTGCTCCTAGGGATCGATTGGCAAGGCTGGATGCTCCCGGCAGGTCCGTTTCGAGAGCCGATCAGCTCTCTACGGCGGGCTGATTTTTTCCTGGTGACGGGCGCGGAAGAGAGTTGGAAGGCCTTGATCCCAACCGACGGGGCCAAAAGATGTTTTACAGGCTCGCTAACATCAGTCGCTCTCGTCGGGTTCGGCCCGAATCGATGGAAGGAATACCCGCTCAGCCTACTCTATCGGAGTAAGATTCTGACGGTTACGGGGATCGCCGATCCGAAAGGATTTTATCGCATGATACAGGACTGGGAAGCAGACATCATCGAGACGGTGGAATTCCCTGATCATCACTCTTATGCGGCGCGCGACTGGCAGCGGATCAATCGTTTGTCGCGCCATGTCGATCTGATCGTGACAACCGAGAAGGACCTTTTAAAACTCATGCGGTTTCCTTTTGCCAAAGATAAACTCTTGGCCTTGCGGGTGGCTATGACCGTTGAAAAAGGCGATGTTTTAGTTGAAGCGGTGGTGGAGAGAATTAGGAAGAAAGCGGCGAACGCGAGTCCGGTCGAATGAATGTCTCGTCAAGGACGGCTGCGGTTTTTCTAGATCGAGACGGTACCTTAATCCGTGACGTTGGTTATTTGTCTCGTGAAGATCAATTGGAAATTTTACCCCGCGTCCCGGAGGCCGTTCGACTGCTGCGGGCAAAGGGCTTTAAGGTGGTCGTCATATCCAATCAATCCGCCGTGGCACGCGGTCGACTGGCCGAAGCAGATTTGCTGAAGATTAACCAGGTTCTTGGTGAGCGCCTCGCCCAAAGCGAGGCCCCGTTAGATGGGATCTATTATTGCCCGCACCATCCGACAGAAGGGATCGGCTCGTATAGAGTAGAGTGTGATTGTCGCAAACCCAAGACGGGTATGATACGGCGAGCTTCGGAGGATTTGGAGATCGATCCATCTATTTCTTACGTTGTGGGGGACCAAGTCACTGATCTCGAACTCGCTGAACGAGTTGGCGCCGAGGGCATTTGGATTTGTGATCCGGAGTTTCATAAGGAAAAAAGTGTAACGCCAAGAGCTCATTGCGTGAAGAATCTGTGGCAGGCCGCCAACTGGATTATTAATAGCTGCGATCCCATGACTAGAAAGGAAACATAGCGTTGAAATCATTAGTCACTGGAGTCGCCGGTTTTATCGGATCCCATCTTGCGGAAAAACTTCTTGCTCTCGATCATGAGGTGGTGGGCATCGACAGGTTTCTCGATAATTACCCGCGGCCATTTAAGGAAAAGAATCTTTCTAATGTTTTGCATCATCGAAAATTTTCATTTCTCAACCAAGACCTTTTGGGTTTGGATTTGCAGCCGCTGCTCGATGATATCTCATATGTTTTTCATCTGGCAGCGCAGCCCGGCGTTCGCTCGAGTTGGGGCGAAGAGTTTGCCCGTTACTCAGAAAACAATATCAGGGCAACCCAGATGTTGCTCGAAGCGGTAAAAGGCTCGAAGCTACGAAAGTTCGTCTATGCTTCTTCCTCTTCTGTTTATGGCGACACCGACGATCTGCCGATGCGAGAGGAAGGCGGAACTCGGCCGGTGTCCCCTTACGGAGTCACCAAGCTCGCGGCGGAACACTTAGCGTATCTCTATTGGAAAGCCTTTGGTGTGCCAGCGGTATCGTTGCGCTTTTTCACGGTCTATGGCCCCAGGCAGCGGCCTGATATGTTCTTCCACATTTTTATGCGTGCCTTGCATCGCGGCGAAGAGGTCCCGCTATTCGATGACGGCGAACAGACCCGGGATTTTACCTTTTGTTCCGATATTGTCGATGGAATCCTAAAGGCGGCTTTTTACCCGGGCGCCGGAGAGGTCTTTAATCTCGGGGGAGGTTCAGAAACGAGTCTTTTGCAGGCGATTGCATTAGTCGAAAAGATCTCCGGCCGGAAAGCGAATCTAAAGCGATGCGACCGCCAAAGCGGAGATGTGCGCCACACGCGCGCGAGGCTCGAGGAGGCGCGAAGCAAACTTGGATATTCCCCTCAAATCGGATTAGAAGAAGGGCTGGCCCGCGAGTGGGAATGGATCATCACGGTTGCTTATTGAATCATGTGGATTGACATGTGGGAGCTATTTGAAAAATTCAGCCTTATCGGCCTAGTTGCTGTTTCAGGGAAATATCAATTTATTGCGACTGAAGCAGTATCCGGTGGGGTTCCCTGAAATTAAGTTTTAGGAGAGCAGAGCTATGGCAATCAGTAAGGAGCTGTTGGACATTTTAGCTTGCCCCAAGTGCAAGGGCGACATTCACCTGAATCAGAAGGGTGACGGTCTCGTGTGCGATGCTTGTCGTCTAATGTACCCGATAAAGGACGATATCCCGGTGATGTTGATCGATGAAGCCATTCGATTGTAGTAATGAATTCAGCAAATTGGGAAAAGGTTCTAGTTCTTCAGACCAGCTTTCTAGGCGATACGGTTCTTACTCTTCCGCTCCTTTCGGAAATTAAGTTGCGCTTTCCTTCAACCAACTTAGCCGTTCTATGTAGCCCGCTGGGAAAGGAGCTTTTGCAGGACTACCCAGGTGTCGACGAAATAATCGTTGATGACAAAAAAGGGGCTGATAAGGGTTTGCTGGGTTTGTGGCGGAAAGCGAAAGCTTTGAGAGAGAAGGCGTTTACCATGGCGTTGACGCCGCACAAATCACTCCGCAGCGCGCTGTTGTTGTATCTCGCTCGCATACCCTATCGCGTCGGCTTTCGTCAGAGCAGAGGAGCGGTTTTGTTTAATCGTCGGGTGCATCGAGACGCCGAACGGCATGACGTCGAGAGGAATCTGTCCATATTGGAAGCCTTCGGCATAAAATCCGAGGAATGCCAACGCATTTTGCATCTGCCGGTGAATCCGACCCAGCAAGATTCCGTCAATCGGCTGCTATTATCCTTGGGAGTCGATCTGGAAAAGCCGATTCTGGGTGTGAACCCGGGCTCCGTCTGGCCGACGAAGCGGTGGACGGCGGAGGGATTCGCGCGATTGATCGAGTTATTCAAGCAGCATTATGATTGCGAGGTGCTTCTTTTTGGCGGGCCGGAGGACGCTGCAATTGTATCGAGGATTTGTGGTCTGAGTGGTGGCTCGGCGGCCAACCTGGTCGGGAGGATCGGCTTGCGGGAACCGCCGGCCGCTTTGGGCCTTTGCCGCGTGCTTGTGACGAACGACAGCGGACCGATGCACATCGCCGTGGCACGGAACGTTCCGACCGTTGCGATTTTCTGTGCCACAACACCCGAGCTTGGATTTTATCCTTACTCGGCGAATTCCATCGTATTGGAAAAGGAGCTTTCTTGTCGGCCTTGCGTCTCTCACGGCGGAAGGCGCTGTCCCTTGGGAACCGAAGATTGTATACGTCTAATCAGACCGGAAAATGTATTCCAAGCGGTAAAGCGGTTGATCGATCGGGACTCAAAAATACCATCTGTCGATTCAAGCCTATTCAGGCCCGAGTCTGTTTACCTCTGACGTTTTGATTTTCCAAATTGTACTCAGCCAATTTACCGGCAATACAAAATAGGATCTGTCCAGGAATGCTCAAGGACTCTCGGATCTGGGGTGAAGTCCCGCCGGGTTTTAAGAGGATTGTAGATGATCGTGGGACTCGACTGGTCGTGCGGCACGATCAAGAGCCGTCAATCAGCATCGCTACGTGCCGAGATATCTCCGCTCAAGCAGAACCGAGTCGGTTTGAGGGAAGAGAGAAATTAAGATCCCTCCAATTACCAGGCGGACAAACCGCGCTTATTCGAACGTATCGGCATGGTGGCCTATTTCGTCATATAAGTGGAAGGGTGTTTTTTACCTGGCCTCCGCGACCCTTTCGAGAGCTCGCCATCACCGAAGAACTGCGTCGGCGTGGTATCGCTACCGTCGAGGTGTATGGCGCTTGTGTCGAGCCTATTTGGGGGCCTTTGTATCGCGGGTGGCTGGTAACCCGTGAGCTGAAAGAGGCGCGAGATCTTTGGTCGGTATTCCATAGCGGTCTTATTAGCGAGCTTGGAGCGGAACGGGTTTTACAAACGGTGGCCAAAAGTTTGCGGTCCCTGCACCGCGGGGGCGTTTACCATCGTGACTTAAATCTCAAGAATATTCTAATTTGCATGGAGCCTCATGGCATTCAAGGGTATATTATCGACTTTGATAAAGCCAAGCTTTTTTTGAGCAGCCTTCCCCGCGATTTGGCCAAGAGAAACCTCGACCGTCTCTTACGATCCGTACGGAAATTCGATCCCGAGCAAAAGTATTTTTCCGCAGATCATTGGGAGCAATTCCTGAGCTTTTACCGAAAGGCTGATGGGCGTGACATTTGATCCAAAGAATATCCTGATCGTGCTGCACGGATCCATCGGCGATGTCACGCGCGCCTTGCCTTTGGCAAATCTCATTCGCCGGGGATTTCCGAAAGCCACCTTGTCGTGGACGGTGGAACCCCCGTCTTTTCCGTTGGTTGAAAATTATCCGGGGCTGGATGAGGTGATTTTGTTTGATCGACGTCGGTGGTGGAGCACATTCGGCCCTTTTTTAAGAAAAATTCGCTCGAAGCGCTTCGACTTAGTGCTGGATCTTCAGCGCCATTTAAAAAGCGGCGTCATTAGCCGTTGGTCGGGAGCCCGCCATCGAGTGGGATTCCACCGGTTGGACTGCAAGGAATTCAACTGGATTTTTAACAACCACTTCATTCCCGAGACGGGTGACGTGGTTTCCAAGCTGGAACATTATTTAAAATTTGCCGAGTATCTTGGCTTGAATCCGCGTCCGATCGAGTGGAACTTTAAATTGACAGAGCAGGAAGAATCTTCGGTGGGGCGCCATCTGGGCAACGTGAACCGGTCTTACGCGGTGCTATTTGTTGGTAGCCGATGGGAGAGTAAACAATGGTTTGCTTCGCAGGCCGCCGAATGTGCGTGCCTGATTCAGGAACGACATAAACTGGATGTCGTTTTGCTGGGTGGTAAGGATGACGACGGTTTGGCTGGAGAAATCATCGAGACTGGCGTTTCCGTCACGAACCTGGTCGGTTGCACGTCGCTTCGCGAAGCCATCGGGGTCATCGCCAGAGCCAGGATAGCCGTGGGGCCGGACACAGGTCTCATGCACATCGCGGCTGCCGTGGGTACGCCCGTCGTTTCACTCTGGGGAGCGACGAGTCCGCTGCGCACGGGTCCGTACGGCTTTGAGGAACTAACTATCCAAGGGAAGGCGCCTTGCGTGCCGTGTTACCTGAAGAGCTGTCCCATCGGGCGAATTTGCATGCAGTCAATCGAAAAAGAAGAAATTGCCGGCAAGATTCGGATCGCGCTGGCGCGGGGTTCTTTGGCGGGCGTGAGCGATGGCGTACGCGCCTAACTATCAATGTTTCCATCGGGAAAATTGGAGCTTTGCCGTTCTTTCGCAAAGTTGGAGTAAAGAGTTGCAGCGTCGGGTTTTGGAGTTGGTCGAACGCCAGCCTTCATCTAAGCATCCTCAAACACTTAGACTGGACTATCCCGATTTAACGCATGGTGGCATCTTATATTTGAAGGTTTTTCATCGCTCCAAGGGCATCGCCAGTTTGAAAGACGTCGTTCGACAATCGAAAGCATTTCGCTCCTTGCGGCAAAACGCCGCGTTGGCGCGGGCCGGATTTGACGTCCCAACGGTGATCGCCGCTGGAGAAGCTCGGCGGGTTCGAAGATTGCGGCGAGCTTTCGTTGTTACCTTAGAAGTTCATGGGCAAACCGTTCCAGAATTCCTGCGGAATCGCTTTGGGCAAAATTCCCTCGGTTTGGCGAACAAAAGAGATTCGCTAAGGCGTCTCGCGGAGCAGGTTCGACGCTTGCATCGACTTGGTTTTGTCCATGGAGATCTCGTGCCTTCTAATATTTTGATTTCAGAAAACGACGGAGCCATTGGCCGATTTTATTTTATGGACAACGATCGAACCCGACGCTATCCACGCTGGCTGCCGCAATCGTCATGGAAACGAAATTTAGTTCAACTGAATCGTTTTCCCTTGCCTGGAATTTCTCTCCAGGACCGCATGCGGTTTTTTCACCACTATTTGGGCTACCGAAGCCTGAGATTGGTCGATCGCCGTTTACTCCATTGGCTCGAGATGAAAACACGCCAACGGCGAAAGGAATGCGATGCTGTTGACACGACGGTCGATTTCAGGAAGCTGATGCGATGGGAGGGGAAGACGGCTTCTTAGATGCGGGTGTGGGATGGGAAAAAGGTTAGTTTGTTTGACTTATCGATGTCCGTTGAAGCCACTAGGATTATCGTCGGGTAACAATGTTGGCTGTTGACGAGGACAGTGCACCGCGAAGCGCTGTTGGACACCCTATGCGGATCGCGCTTTGCCATAAGCGACTAGATGAGAGGGGAGGCACTGAACGAGATTTTCATCTGACGGCCAAAGGGTTAAGAGACTTGGGACATGAAATTCATCTGTTCTGCAGCGAATTCGCCATTGAACCTCCAAGCGGGACGTTTGCCCACAAGGTGCCAGTTCTACCCTTTGGCAGAACCGCCGAGCTCTGGAGTTTTGCTCTGCACGCTCCGAAGATCGTGCAAAAATTCAATTGCGACGTCGTCGTCAGCTTTGGGCGGATGATGGCCCAGGATGTGCTGCGCAGTGGGGGTGGTTCTCACAAAGTATTTCTTCAAAGATTGGGGAAACACGCGGGACTGAGACGGCGTATCTGGCAAAACTTCAGCGTTTATCATCGCAGCGTATTAGCGATCGAAAAACGGCAGTTTGGCGCCGGGGGATTCAAAAAAGCGATCGCCGTTTCTCGGGAAGTAAAGCGCGAACTCGGGGTCGCCTACGCGGTTCCGAAGCACAAAATCGCGGTTTTATATAATGGAGTCGACCCACAACGCTTCCATCCCTCCTTGCGTGCGAAGTGGCGAGACGCAATTCGAAATGAATGGGGGATTCCCTTGGAGGCCACGGTGGTTTTGTTCGTCGGCAGCGGATTTCGGAGAAAGGGATTGGATCGCTTGCTCGGGGTTTGGGGTTCAGCCAGTTTGAAAGATAGTTGCTTGCTTGTGGTGGGGGACGACGCACGAATGAGAGCGTACAAGGCCTGGGCGACAAAACAGGCGCCCGGTCGGATTATTTTTTTAGGTCGGCAAGATAAGGTCGAAAGATTTTACGGTGCCGCGGATTTGCTAGCTTTACCTTCGATACAGGAGGCATTTGGCAACGTGATACTTGAAGCTTTGGCGTCCGGCCTGCCCGTTGTCGTCAGTCGCAGCGTGGGTGCAGCTGAAGTGCTGACGGGATCGCTTGCAGAGGGAGTTATAGAAAGGCCCGATGACGTGGCCGAGCTAAAAGCAAAGTTGCTTCATATGATAGGCAAATGCCGGGAGCCGGAAACGGTGGTGGAGGCACGGTGTTTAGGCGAGGCGTATTCCTGGAAGAATCATTTTCATAAATTGGAGGCTTGTTTAATGGAGGTTTGCCGTCAAGGTAACCGTGGTTTGCCTTCCTGAATTCGTGTCTCATAAGCTGGGTAATGCAAGAATCTGGGCGGATTCCAGGCTGCTCGCGAGTGTCGGCTCTGACCTTCTGGCAAATCCCGACCTGTTATTCGCGCGGACCGACTGTAAGGTCATCAAGGATCAACTGAAGATTAAAGTGGGTTGCCTGATCCTTGAGATCGATGGAATCCCTACCGGGGTGTATCTCAAGCGATACAATGCGTTTTCCCCACGCTATCGGATCGCTTCTCTGATTCTTAGTTCGGGGGCTGTAAAGTCCCTGCGTGGGGCCGAGGTTCTATCACGCGTCGGCGTCTCTACCGGTCGACCCTTGGCAGCAATTGAGTCTCGCTCTCGAGGGATGGTGGAGAACAGTTTCTTTGTTACCGAAGAGATTTTGGGAAAACCGGCCGACGAATATTGGCAGAAAGATCTGCTGCCGATGAAAGGCGTCGAGAGGTTCAGGCATCGGCGCCAATTCTTAAAGAACCTGGCCAGATTATTCAATCGGTTGCACCAAAATCGTATCTATCACAACGATCTGAAGGACGCGAATATTTTCGTCACCGTAAGCGCCCGTGGGGATGAACATTTTTTTTTGCTGGATCTTGAAGGCGTTCGGCGTTGTTGGTATCTGAGCAGGCGCCGACGCGTAAAAAACCTTGTTCAGTTGGACCGCACCTTGGGAAAACGCCTTGCCCGAACGGCCAAACTTTATTTCTTGAAGACTTATTTAGGGGAGACGTTCGCGAGCAAACGAAATAAAAGGCGATGGGTTACTCAGGTCCTTCGCGCCACGAAACGTGCCAACGTTCGATCCGAAGCTAAGCAGGCCAGCAATAACAGTTCAGACGAACGTAATTACAGAACGTATCGCTGAAAATGCCCAGTCCCTATACCATCAAAGCGATCTCGACAACGTGGTCGGGTTGACAAAATCTTGGATCTGAGCGTTGGTTCCGGCCACACCTTTCGCATGGTGGCTTGTTGCGACCGATTATCTAGTGTTCCCTTTCTCGGCGATACTATACTTCGATTAGGAGGCGTCAATCTAAACGAGCCCCTGCCATTTAAGGACGAAACTTTGAACGGGATCCCTTCAGGCAGAATGATCGACGAAACACTAGCGGTTCGGGCTTTTTTCAAGCTCTCCCGGACGGCAACAATTAGTGGTCACTCCCCTTGGTATCAGTTTTAGAACTGCCCAAGAAGCCCCGCTCGATCAACAGCCGAACTATCCGGCGTGCATTATCCTCGGGTCCACAGTCCGTAGTTGTCAGACACAGTTCGGGATTCGAAGGCGGCTCATAGGGATCATCGATTCCCGTAAAGCCGTGGATTTCTCCGCGCCGCGCCTTGGCGTACATTCCCTTCGTATCTCGCTGCTCGCAAATTTCTAGCGGTGTATCGACAAAGACTTCGATGAATTGATCGGGGCCGACTGCGGCGCGGCATTCATTACGGGTGGCGCGGTACGGACTTACTGCGGCGCAAATAACGACTCCCTGATGGCGCACGATTTCAGACGCGACAAATCCGATTCTCCGGATATTGGTGTCCCGATCTTCCTTACTAAACCCGAGGCCCTTCGATAGATGCGTGCGGACTACATCGCCGTCAAGCAACGTCACCTGTCGGCCCTGTTCCATCAGCAAAACCGCCAAAATATCGGCGATCGTGGATTTACCGGCTCCGCTGAGACCGGTGAACCAAATACAAAAGCCAGTCTGATGAGTCGGAGGTGAAAGCTCGGCAAGAATAGTCGCGATTTCGGGCCTCGTGAACCAATCCGGAAGTCTGTTCCCTTTTCCGAGATAATCGGTTCGAACCTGAGTACCAGAAATCGAAGTAGTGATGGTTCCGGCTGCGACTTTGTCCGTTTCCTCATAGCGAGCTTCGGTAGGGAGGTAAACCAACTCCTGGAACGGTACCATCTGAACGCCGATCTCCTTCTCATATCGGCTTAGAAGTTCCTGGGCGTCGTACGGACCATAAAATGGCCTGCCTTCGGAATTGATCCCCGGCCCGGCGTGATCGCGCCCAACGATAAAATGTGTAGCTCCATAATTTCTCCGAATGATGGAGTGCCAGATCGCCTCCCGGGGCCCCGCCATCCGCATGGCAAGCGGTAACAAACTCAAAACCGTTCTCTGCGCGTCATAGTACTTATCCACTAAGACCTTATAAATCCGCACGCGCGTGTAATGATCAATATCGCCGGGTTTGGTCATGCCGATGACGGGGTGAATTAAGAGTGCTCCGTTAATAGCCGCCGCCGCTCGTTTGGTCAGCTCTTCATGTGCTCGGTGAATCGGGTTGCGCGTCTGGAAGGCAACTATATTGCTGTAGCCAAGTCTGGCGAAAATATCGCGAACATCTCTCGGCGTCCGCCGTAAGTCAATGAAATCATAGTGTCTAGGTAAATGAACCACACGCAAGCGCCCCGAGACGTATACTTTTCCCCAAGTTTGCATTTCAGCGACCAGGGGGTGACGCTCATCCGTAGAACCAAAAACCTGGGTAGCTTCTCGCGCTCGATCCCAGCTATAGATTTCCTCGAGGGTCATTACTGCGATCAACTCGTTTTGGACATTACGTAACGCGATGTCTTGGCCTCTCTCCAGTCCTGCCGGGCTTGTCGCTGGCAAGGTAATCGGTATAGGAAACAATGTGCCATCTGCAAGACGCATTTCTGTAAGAACGCGCTCATAGTCGGCCTGTCCCATAAATCGATTCACAGGAGAAAAGGCACCGACCGCGAGTAACTCGAGGTCGCATAATGACCTGGCGGACAATTGAAGCGAAGGAAGTTTACCGGCATAGGAGGCCAAGTCTTTCGCCTCGGCCTCTGGGACCACAAGATTTACAAGTCGCCCACCATACGGCGTGATGACCGGATATTCGATGTTGGTTAAATCCATGAGCGTAGCCTATGGTTGACTTGCGAACACTAAACGAGGAAATTGCCTTTGCAACAAATCTGTGACTGCTGGGCCAGCAATGTCCATGAAAGACACCACTAAATTAAAGAATAATTTTAAGTCGCGGTAAACTAATTCTAAATTATCGACCTGACCTTGCATTTGATAATCCAACGGGATGCACGTCAAGCCCGAATTTCATTCCGATCATTTACCCGTTGGGCATACTGCCAACATGAAGCAAGGAATATTTCGGCCGCCCTTGCCGTAGCCTATTATAAAGCCCACTAACAAAACGAGACAAGAGATCTCGTAAGAAAAAAATAACTTTCTCTCCGACGGGGATTTCTCTGACTGTTTTCCTGTGACCGTGCCGCCTAATGACATGCTCGCGGGTTACCGAAGGTCGTTTCAAAGCGTGCTTTATGGTGCTGCCACCGGTCTTCCCAATACCCAGGAAATGAACCGTTTGCCTTCTTTGCAATCCATAAAAATCTTGACAAAAATCCCAATCTAAAGCACACTGCGAAAAATTTTTTCTTGAGAAGGAACAGAAACAGAGGCAAGGGAGGAAGACATCGTCCCATTGGGCTTTCGTGGCGCAGTTAATTACAGGAATCAGGAAACTAAATGGAGACAAAATGAACGGTATTAGAATTAAAATCTTGGCTGCTTTAAAAAGCGGATGGTTTTCCAACACTCGCTTGCCTGTCCTGGCGGTGGTTGGCGTTGTCATACTAATGCCGGCTTTGCAGCGAATTGCTGGCGCACAAGCTGCGGGAACTGTGATCAAGCCCACCGCTCAGGCAAAGTCAGCGGAGGTGGGGGAGCGAACAGAAGAGGCGATCGAAAGAGACGAGGCCGCCTTTGCTCTCATGCCGCAGCGCAGATTTGTGAAGCCGTTCATGCCTACCATAAGCCCCACAGAGTATGCCGCAGCAAAGAAGGCCGCCGAACGAGCGTCGGGTCCATCCCGGCCCTCGGAAAGCGAGCCTCAAAGCAGGCTTCAACCCCTTGCCCCTCCCTCTCTCGCTGGGCCGAACTTCAATGGGGTCAGCGAAAAGGGCTCCTGCGGAGTGTTTTTTCCCTGTGCACCCCCCGACACTCATGGAGCCGTAGGACTCGCTCATTTCGTAGAGGTGACCAACTCTCGCGTCAGTGTTTATACTAAAGGCGGCTCGCTGGCGAAGGGGACCTCACTGAACGCCTTCTTTGGCGTGCCTGTAACTACTGAATTTCTCTTTGATCCGCGTGTAGTCTACGACAGAAGTTGGAACCGCTTTATCATCATGGCCACCAGGGTCAGCTTTTCAGAGTTCGATCCAAACCGGCGCTTCTACCTTGCCGTCTCCAAGACCAGCAATCCAGCAGGCGCCTATTGGAAATATACGGTTACTTTTGACGGTGGAATTCTTGATGATGGCGACTGGTGGGATTATCCGCATCTGGGAATGGATCAGGATGCCGTGATTATCACGGGGAACATCTTTGACAACCCTTCTGGGGGATTCAAGGGCGCGGCGATGATGCCCATTGCCAAGGCGCTTATTTACAACGGCCTTGCCTTCTCTGTCCCGGTCTTCACCGGTCTCGCCGGCACGCTGGCGCCACCCATCGTCCTCGATCAAAATGTGGCGACATTTTTGGTGGCCGCGGAGCCCAATGACAGTAACCTGGACCTTTATCGGGGAGAGAATCTAAGTCGAGCTTTCGACGCCACCCTTATGCTCCAGTCCGCGATAGCGGTGTCCGCCTATACGATTCCTCCCGGTGCGGCGCAACCCGGCACGGCATCTACTCTCGACACCCTTGATAACCGCTTTGTCAATGCGAGCACGCAGGTCGGGGACTCGCTCTGGAATGTACACACGGTCGACTCCTCCGGGTTTCCCAGACCACTGTTCTATGAAATCGATACCTCCGGCAATTCGATCATCCAGAGCGGGTTCTTCTTCGCGAGCTTGACGTCGAACGACTGGAACGCCTCTATTGCGGTGAATGACTTCGGTGAAGCATTTGTCACTTGGTCGTCCACGGACCCAACAAGTAATGTCAATCCCCGGATGATGTTCTCCGGCCGCCAATCCGCTGACGTTGCGGGGTCCATGAATGCTGCTCCGGGAGGCACCGTGTTGTTCACGAGTCCTACTTTTTACAATGATTTTACATGTAGTTTTCCATTTGGGCCACCATGCCGGTGGGGTGATTACTCGGCTGTTACTTTAGACCCGACGGCGTATTCAATTACCGGCGGCACATGCGATGCTGGCCGACGGGCATGGATTGTGAACGAGAAGATCGATAGTCAAACGATATGGGGCTCGCGTATCGGTCGCATCGGCTTCTGTTAGTCGGTCTATAGCCAACAGGGAAGGGTTGCCCTTTGAGGCGGGCCCCTCTTTTCTAATTAGTTCCGTTCTCTGCAAGCGGTGAGTGATCGAAGTCGGGAGCCATGCAAACTACCATAGCGCAGTAGTTCAGTGTGAGAACGATGGTGCGCCTAAGGTTAATGTTTTCGATCTGCTTGCCGGTCATGTTCGCCGCTGCATGCGGTGGCGGTCCTGGTTCAGTTGCCGGTCTTTCGCAGCCACAGCCCCAGGTCGGTTTGGGAGTCCTTACTGGGAGAGTAACGAGAGGACCGCTCTCGCCGGTGGAAGGCATTCCCGGTGGACGGAGAGCGGAGGTCGTAGCCGGCTTTCGAATCGTTATCTCCGGCTCGGATGGACGGCAAGTTGAGTCGGTGGTAACCAACGATCAGGGTCAATATCGCGTCAACCTGCCATCAGGCACCTATCGCGTCTCCGCCGTTTCGCTTCCCCGTGGTAGTTCGACCAGGGAATTACCCGCTTCCGTGACCGTTACAGAGGGACAAGAGACGCGTTTGAACATCCGTATCGACACCGGGATCCGCTAAAAGGCATTTCAGGTCTACTGGACTGATTTTCACATAGAAACGCGCTCTTGTTTTCTTTACAATACGTAATCAAATAGTTCATTCTTCAGGCGTCCGTGTGGCTAACCGCGGAGGCGCTGAGGGCGCGGAGAAAATCGACTGAGGATAACGCCTGATCAGCTTCCGACTCTCGCAAGCTTGCGCTCTCTTACCAAAGATTTGACTCCGCGCCTCCAGCATCATCTGTTGTGTAGTGATTTTTGACAGGTCATCCCTCTTGTTGTAATAATTAACAAATTACGATGCTTTCTTACGGGGAGAAGCCGGAAAACATCGTTAAGTTGACCTGTGGCGGGGGTGAGGGAGAAAGGGAAAACGACGACGATGAAAAATTATCGACGACTTCTGCGATTTCTTAAACCCTATATTTGGCCACATTTTACGGTGGCAATGATCTGCATGCTTCTCTATAGCGCCACTAGCGGCGTATTGCCTTTCCTCACAAAAAGGATTTTTGACGACGTCTTTTCGAGTCGAAACCAGGCGACCCTAACCTTTCTTCCCTTTGTCATTATCACTGTATTTGCCCTTCGTGGGTTGGTCTCATTTGGTGAGAACTACCTCATGACCTATATCAATGGGCATATCATCACCGATATCCGTAACGCACTGCACGGACATATCCTCTCCCTTTCTATTTCGTTTTTCCATCGTAACTCCACGGGTAGCCTGATTTCCCGATTGACCAATGACGTCGGGCTTGTTTCCCTGGTGTTAACCGACGCCGTAGTCTCGTTAATGCGCGATAGCGTGTCTCTCATCGCCCTGGCGATCGCCGCCTTTGTGATGGATCCTTTGTTGGGGCTCATCGCGTTTGTTGTCTTTCCGATATCAGTCTTACCCATAATGAAAATGGGAAAAAAGGTCCGCAGGTTCACAAAAAAGGGGCAAGTGACCATCGGTCAACTAACTTCTCTCATGCAGGAGGCCATTCAAGGGATAAGGATCGTCAAGGCTTTCGGCATGGAAGAGTATGAAAGGAATCGTTTCTTCAGGGAGAATCGGCGACTTCTTAAACTCGGTATCCGGAGAGGCCGAATCAGAGCCATAACGACTCCAGCCATGGAACTTTTGGCAGCCTTTGCTATCGGCGGTGTCGTCTGGTACGGAGGCTACAGCGTCATTGGAGGAAACAGAACGCAAGGCCAATTTATGGCGTTCATGACCGCTATGTTCCTCATGTATCAGCCGTTTAAAAAGCTAGCGGGAACCAATACCTTGCTCCAACAGGGAATCGTGGCTGCGGAAAGGGTCTATGAGATCCTCGATATCCAGTCTGACATCCGGGAGAAATCCGAAGCCAAACCGGCTCCTCGTCTAGCGCGTGAGATCGAATTCCACGATGTCTGCTTTGGCTATGGTGATAAGCTGGTCTTGAAGAATATCAATCTAAAAATAAACAAAGGAGAAATGGTGGCCCTGGTGGGCGTAAGTGGCGTGGGCAAGAGCACCTTGGCCGATCTGATCCCGCGCTTTTACGATGTGACTTCAGGAAGGATCACTATCGATGGGGTGGACATCCGCGATGTGACCATTGAGTCGCTTCGCTCCCAGATCGGCGTTGTAACGCAGCATACATTTCTGTTTAACGACACGATCAAGAACAACATCGCTTATGGGAACACTTCACAAGACGTGGCGCACATTGTTGCTGCTGCAAACGCCGCGTATGCTCATGACTTTGTTACGGCGCTGCCCAAGGGCTATGACTCCGTGATCGGCGAGCTGGGGATGAGGCTCTCGGGCGGGGAAAGACAGAGAGTCGCGATCGCCAGGGCGCTGCTCAAGGATCCTCCCATTCTCATCCTGGACGAGGCCACCTCCTCCTTGGATTCACAATCTGAGAAGCTGGTACAAGAAGCGCTGGAGCGTCTGATGGTCGGCCGGACCGTTCTAGTGATTGCTCATCGCCTCTCGACGATTCGCAAGGCGAATCGCATTATAGTGCTCATGGATGGTGCCATTACCGAGGAAGGTACTCACGAAGAGCTGTTGGCAAGGAAAGCGGAGTATAACAAACTTTATACTCTGCAGCTCTTGGAGGGCGACGAGGCGCAGGGGAAGAGATTACTGCACTGACGGGGAACTGATCTATGCCAACAGTCAGTGTCGTTATTCCTGTCTTCAACGGCGAACGGTTCATCGGCGAAGCAATCCAAAGCGTCCTTGGGCAAACCCTTAAGGACCTTGAGATTATCGTAGTAAATGACGGTTCCACCGATGGTACGGAAAAAGCGGTTCGCCAGTTTTCGGCTCCCGTATCCTATTACCGCCAGGAGAACCTAGGAGCGGGCGCCGCCCGAAATTTTGGCGTCGCCGTAGCCCGGGCGGAATGGATAGCTTTCCTCGATTCCGATGACGTTTGGTATCCGGGCAAACTCGCCGTCCAGTTGCAGCATGCCGTCGCTTGCCCCGACCGGGCTTTTTTCTATAGCGATATGGACACGATCGACGACAACGGCCATTTGGTCCAGAAGGGGGTTTTGTCTGAGAAAATGCAGCGGCGAAAGAGAAAGGACACCCTGACAGCCCTTCTCTTTGATGGGCTTCCTTTGCCTTATCCTTCAACGGTTCTACTGCGCAAGGATTTGTTTCTAAATTCAGGCGGGTTCAATTCTTTATTCCGGTGGAAATATCATGAGGATGCCCAGTTGTTTGCGCGAATAGCGCGGCTTTGCACCATTCATTTTATTCCCCAAAGCCTAGTCCAGTATAGGATCCATAGAGGCCCCCGTGCTGAAAACGCGCGGGTTACGGAAGGGAATTGGCCGGTCCTGTTAGCCTGCTTGCGGGAAGCGTCCCGCGATGAAAGGGAGCGAGAGTTACTGACCAAAGCGTTCCACAGGGAGTATTCAAGATATCTCTCGAATCAAGGCAAGCATTGCCTGAGGGACGGTGATCATACAGAGGCGCGGCGTTTTTTCCGGCTTTCTTTTCTAGAGTATCCCCTGCATCCGAGGAACTGGAGTCGCTGGGCGCTGTCGTTTGCTCCGGGTCTGCGAGAATTCTACGCGAAGCATAAGAAGTTGTTTCACCTTACCTACAGCCTACTTTCGCTCATTGATTCATTGTGTGTGTGAGCACCCCGAAGATCACTATTGTTACTCCCTCTTTTAACCAGGGAAAATTCATTGACGAGAACATCCAAAGTGTCTTGACACAAAATTATCCCAATTTTGAACATATTATTATTGATGGCGGATCAATCGATGGAACGGTCGATATTCTTAAGAAATACTCTCATCTCAAATGGGTTTCGGAGCCGGATCGGGGACAGGCCAGCGCATTGAACAAGGGATTCCGCATGGCCACGGGGGACGTCATTGGATGGCTCAATTCCGATGATTCCTACCTGCCCGGGACCTTCGAGGTTGTAGCTCGGGCTTTCGACAAATCGCTGGGCTGGTCCGTGGTTATGGGAGATGTTCAAGCGATGGATGAATCTGGAAGGGTCATAGGACTCCTTCAGAATAAACCCAAGAGCTTTCGGGAGCTTTTACAGTTCTGGTACCCAGGGTTAAGAGCTTTTCATCAGCCGGGGATTTTCTTCTTAAAAGAGGCTCTGAACCAGGAGGGCTGGCTTGACGAAAGCCTTCACTTTGCCATGGATTACGACCTTTGGCTGCGGATGATCCAAAAGCATGAGTTCCATAGGATTGATGCGACCCTTGCTAGATATAGATTCCATGGGGCTTCAAAGTCCAGCCTCGGCTGGGAGGGCTTTAAGCCTGAATGGGAGCGAGTAAGTGAAAGATATGTCAGGAAGTTGTCTCCCGGCCAAAAGGCTTTTCACGTTTTGTTGTATGCAGCCTGGCAAGCGAATATGGGAAGGTGGCTTCCCCCGAGATTAAGGAAATTAGTAGGACTTCCTAAGGACAAGTCTAAAGAGCGACAAGATGGTGACAGAAAATTGGCGCGAGAATATTATCGCCTCGGGCTGGACAGTGAGAGGAACGGCGATCGGGCTAAGGCCAAAGAGATGTATCAAAAGGCCATGCTGACGCGAAAGTTCAGCTTCCGTTATCACTACGCCTATTTTCGTTTGGCTCTCTTTCAATGAATCGATGAGGAAGGACTGCGGCGAACCATCGAGTGGGTATTTGGAATCGGATGGCCGACGCCATCTTTAATGAAAGGCTTGGCTTTTTATAGGAGTGCGTCGTGAAGCGCTGGAAAAGCTTTGTCTCAAATGTTCAGTTGAGTGCAACGAAAATGATCGTAGGAATCAGAATCGGCTATCGATCTGGACCCGTAAATTTGTATCATTGCTGCGTCCCCAAGACGGGAAGCCAATGGATCGGAAAGATTCTTTCGGATCCAATCTTTTACAGGTACTCAGGCCTCGAAGGATATCATTATCAGACGAGCCTTCCCGGGGGCCATGATTCGAGAAAAATCAGCGCCAGGTCATTTGCGGCGCCTTTCCCGAAGGGTACTATTGTCACGCCACTCTACATCTCCTTTGACAATTTCACGTCTCTCCCAAAGCCTGAGCGTTATAAGGCATTTTTTGTGACGCGCGATCCGCGAGACATTCTTATTTCATGGTACTTCTCCATCAAGCATTCCCATGCTCTTCTGGGTAACATCTCAAAACTACGGGAAATTTTGAATGGCATCTCGTTCGATGACGGAATCTTATACGCAATGGAACACCTCGATAGTTCGGGCCACTTTCAGGCGTTAGCCTCCTGGATCGATGTTTCAAGAACAGATCCCAACGCGCTCGTCATTCGCTTCGAGGATTTAACCGGCTCGACGAGCGTGGAAGTTTTTGAGGACTTGTTCAGGCACTGCGATATCCATGTGCCGCAGAAGATTCTTCGCAGGTTACTAACGAAGTATAGTTTTGAGGCCTTGGCTGGTCGAAAGCGAGGAGAGGAAAGGAAAGAAGAGCACTATCGGAAGGGTATTAGTGGCGACTGGAAAAATTACCTGAGCGATGCTTTAGCGAGAAGATTCGAAGAGCTTGCCGGCAATGCAGTATCGCGCTTAGGGTATCGCGGTTGGATACTACCTATTTTATTCCAGCCAATCATGATCGATCTGGGATAATTTCGGTCTGACAGCTTGTCGGGTTACTCCGGCCCGTCACTCATGGATGTATCTGCGCAAAAAAAGGGCGACCCGATTGTCGCTAATTAAACCTGCAATGCACAGATCTTCAATGTTTGAGCAACTCGTTATGCGGCATAAGCTTTGACAGGCACGAATTCAAAACCGAAGCGTGGGTCTACTCCACAAGACCCAAACAAGCTACGTAGCTTGACGCTGATAATCGGCGACGATTTTAAAGTCGTCGCCGAAATGGCCGCAGAATGGCATACAACGAGCACGCCAATTCGCTGACCGGCGACAAAACTGATCGGTTCAATCGGCAGACAGCCATGATTCCCAACCTGTTCGGATGGTTCCAAAGGCGCGACTCATTTGAGAATACTTTCGCGTATAAGCCGGATGACGTCGTGATTGTTTCCTATCCAAAATCAGGAAGTACCTGGGTGCGTTTCATAATGGCGCATCTATTATGCGAGATGTTTTCGCGGCAACACAAAGAAGTGGATTTTTTACATATGCAACTAATGGTACCCGAAATCTCCCGCGATGCTTATCAGAATGGAGTTAATTTCCAATCCCTCCCCTCGCCCCGGATGATGCGTAGTCATGCTTTGTATAGTCCGAGGTTTCCCAAGGTAGTCTATATTCTACGAGATCCGCGAGATGTACTAGTATCTTATTACTACCACTTCCAGAAGTTTCATCATTTCGATGGAACGTTGCTGGATTTCATGCAAAGCGACGTGAGGAAAGTCGAATGGGACCAGCATGTGAATTCCTGGATTTTCCAAAATCCGTGGTTGGGCAATCTGTGTATTATTCGATACGAGGACATGCTCAACGATGCCTTCGTTGAGGGCGAAAAAATCGTGCGTTTTGCCGGACTGGACCGTACGCCGGCAGAAATTCATGGTGCTGTCGAGAAGTCAGGATTTAATAAACTTCGAGAATTGGAAGAACGAAGCGGACTCGGATACGTCGACGATCAAAACAAGGAAATCCGTTTCATCCGTGAAGGTAAGAAGGGAGGCTGGCAGGAAAGTTTTGGTCGAGCAGAAAAGGTCTATGTCAAAGAAAAATTGGGCACGACCCTGATTCGAGCGGGCTATGAATCGTCGTTCTTGTGGTAGATAACAAGGTGATGGTACCGCTCCCTTGTCCTCTTTGCGATTTTTCGGGCACTTCTCTAAGGAAGGAAATAGCGGTTACAGAGCTACTTAAGGCTTGGGAAAAAGCATTTCAGATTGATGTCTCCGGAGATTTTCAAGATGTTCAACAGCTGCATCTTTTTGAGTGTGAGCGCTGCGGTCTGCAATTTTACCTGTCGCCTAGTCTCGGTGGCTCTTCCGAACTGTATTCGCAACTCCAGAAATTCGAATGGTATTACACAGCGCAGAAATGGGAACATGATATCGCACTTGAAGATTTAACCGATTGCGAACACATTCTAGAAATCGGCAGCGGATCTGGAGTATTCATTGCCCGTGCACAGGCCGAAAAAGGACTTTACATTCAAGGAATCGAGACGAACGCAGAGGCGGTAAACTCCGCTCAACGCCTCGGATTGCCGGTTGAGTCCATCGACCTGACGGAAACAGCGCTTCGGCGGCCGGGATACTATGATGCGGTTTGCGCGTTTCAAGTTCTCGAACATGTGTCGAAGCCAAAGGAATTTTTGGAGTCGTGCTGCGAATTGCTAAAGCGCGGCGGCAGATTGCTAGTCGGTCTTCCCAATGCAGAAAGTTTCCTGCGGTATCAGTTCAACCCTTTAGATATGCCGCCACACCATCTGACAAAATGGTCGCGGCATGTCCTATCATATCTGCCCAATCTGTTTCCATTGCGGTTGATTCACATTAGGCGGGAGCCTTTGGCGGAGTACCATGTCCGCGAATACGTCAACGCCCATTATCGTTCTTATAGGAGAAAGGGCTTTCCCAAATTCTTGTATCCTCGTTGGCTCCGACGGGCTGCCGGTGGGTTGCTTAAGATAACGGGATTGCGCAGGATGCTCATCGGGCAAACTCTGTATGCCAGCTTTCGCCGGATCTGAGCTGAGAGAATGAAATGCTTAAATCTGGGGTGCGGTGCCAGGTTCCATCCGCAATGGACGAATTTGGACCTGACGCCGTCGGGCCAGAATGTCAGGGCATACGATTGCCGCCAACCTCTGCCGTTTGAAGACGAGAGCTTCGATGTCGTCTATCATTCCCACCTGATCGAGCACTTAAGACGAGAAGATGTAATACGATTTCTCCGAGAATGCTGCCGAGTTCTAAGGCCCGGAGGCATTTTGCGGGTTGCGATTCCCGATCTTGAGGGGATAGCTCGGGACTATTTAGAGTGCTTGGAGAAGGCTCTGGAAGGAAAAGCCGGTTCAGAGCATGATTACAATTGGATGATGCTGGAATTGTTTGATCAGACTGTGCGAGACCGCTCAGGGGGAGCCATGCTCGAGTATCTGAGGCGAGAGCCCATTCCGAATGAGCAATTTGTACTGCGACGATGGGGAGGCGAAGCGCGCCGCATCATTTCCCAACCCGGTCCTGCGGGGAAGCAAACCAAGCCGCTGGCATCCGTGTCACGTCGGGGAAGGAGTGGAGTTTCCGGTCTGCTGCGATCACTCCGGCATGCGATTGCAAGAATGTTTTTGACAGAGAAAGAACTCCAGGCGCTGGAACTCGGACAATTTCGCTTGCAGGGAGAAATGCACCAATGGATGTATGATCGGTATTCATTGAAGCGGCTACTTGAAGCAGCGGGATTTCAAAATCCTACGCAACGAACCGCTCTTGAAAGCGCTGTTCCAAATTGGCCTGACTACCATTTGGACACGGAGCCGGACGGGTCGGTCTATAAACCCGATTCGTTGTACATGGAGGCCGCAAGGCCGGTTTCGTGAAGATTCTTCATCTTAGCACCTTCGATGTCACGGGTGGTGCGGCTCGATCCGCGTATCGGATACATTCCGGACTACGCCGATTGGGTTACGATTCCCAGATGTTCGTGGCGGGAAGAAAAAGTCACGATCCCACAGTGACGGTCTTTGCGCGGTCGAAGCGCGTTCTACCGCGGCTTGAGAGGGCATTGCGGCGTCGCAGAATCAAACGTCCAATGGCACGTTACCCAGCGTTACGTTCCAATTCCTATGAGATCTTCACCGATAACCGAACCATCTACGGCAGCGACGTAGTGACCCAGCTGCCCGCCTGTGGCGTGATCCATTTGCATTGGATTGCGAACTTCATTGACTATTCTTCTTTTTTCGGAGCAGTTAACAAGCCTATGGTTTGGACGCTGCACGATATGAATCCTTTCACCGGCGGCTGTCATTATGACAATGGTTGCGGAAAGTGGAGAAACGGCTGCGGTGGCTGCCCGCAATTAGCGTCCGACAAGCATAACGATCTTTCGCGTCAAATCTGGCGACGAAAAGAGAAGATATTTAAACAGATCGAGAAGGATCAACTCCACATCGTGGTGCCTAGCGAGTGGATGGCACGCGAGGTGAAACATAGTCCCATTTTAGGACAATTTCCTGTTACGATTATTCCTTATGGGTTGGACCTTGACTGTTTTGCATCTAGAGACAGGACTGTCTCGCGTAATGTTCTTGGAGTGCCTCTGGAAGCCAGGGTGATGCTCCTTTTGGGCGACTCACTCAAGAATAAACGAAAGGGCTTCGGACTCTTGTCTGAAATCTTAATTGGTTTAAAAGATGTACCGAGGCTGGTCGTGATTTCAGTGGGCGGGGATCATTTGCCCTTAGAAGTTAATGTTCCGCACGTTCATCTCGGCTTCATTGAAAGTGAGCGTATTCTGTCTTTGGTTTATAGCGCAGCCGATGTCTTTGTTGTGCCCTCCCTACAGGATAACTTGCCCAACACAGTTCTTGAATCTTTAGCTTGCGGCACCCCTGTTGTTGGTTTTGATGTAGGCGGGATTCCTGAGCTTGTACGACCAGAGGTAACAGGAACATTGGTGCCTCGCGGCGATATAAAGGCGCTTTGTGGAGCCATTAAGAATCTTTTCGAGAATCCCTCGATGCGAGTAGCGATGTCGGCAAATTGCCGCAACATTGCGCAAGAATATTCGCTCGAGTCCTGTGCGCGTCGTTATGTGGAACTCTATACACGAGTCGCTCAGTAAGATGGTTTGGCATGTTGTCATGTCACTGTACGTATAAATTTCATTCGAGCAGTCACTCAAAGCCTGCATTCCGGCCATGAAAGATAAAAAAGTTTTTATTCATGTCGGACTTCCCAAAACGGCCAGTACTCTTCTACAAGAGATTGTTTTCCCCGCGCTTAAGCCTGTGATCTATGTATCTAGACCGTATACCCAGGAGAACCATGCGTTTAATAAGCTTCAATACGCAGACGACAGCCTTTATGCCGCCGAAGAGCTCCGTGACGAGATCAACAATATCATCGCGTTAGAACCTGGCAACAAGGTTCTTATTTCTGACGAGCTTTTATCCGGGGCTCCATTTTATAACTTCATAAACCGAGGGCTTATAGCAAAAAGACTCGCTGAAATATTGCCAGATGCAGAAGTCATTCTGTTTCTTCGCGGACAGAAAGATATCATTCGTTCTTTATACAACCAGTACGTCAAGATCGGCTGGTTTACAGACGAGCTAAATTCGAGGTTCATTTCATCTCCCGGACAGGGATTTGAGTTGAGCGATTTTGTCAAAGGTAAAAGAGATTGGAATATTCACAATCGTTTCATCAATCATCAAAGCTTCATGAACCAATGTCATTTTCTCTTCTATGAACTCGTAAAGTTGTATGATGACAATTTTAGCAAAGTCCACCTCTTCCTTTACGAGGACTTGTTGACGCGCCCTGGAACGGTTTTATCGAGACTTGAAGAGCTGTTTGAGGCACAGCTTCCTGAAACCGTGCTCCAGAGGGTAAAGACAACAGACGTGAATCCCAAGTTGTCTAAAGACGAGATCGCGACACAATTAGTTCGAGATAGATTAAGGTTGCTGTTTCCTAGTAGAAAGCACAAATTAATTAGAAAATCATTAGGAGGATTCCTTGCTTTCATGATGAGAGAGAACGGCTTCTTGGAAAGAGGGGAAAGGCACCTAGCTCAAGTAGTCAATCCCGTTTTGTTCGGCAAAAATAACATAAAACTGGTGGAAAGGTATCCCGATATTGGTATCACCAGATATCCTGAATCATATTTCTTAAAGAAGTAGCGGGGTGAGTGGTGAATTTAACTAAGCCGGATTCTAAACATATGGCTCACTTCGCCATTTGGCCGAAGGCGATCCTTGAATCGCTATCGCCTTGGGGCCACAACCAAACGTCATTACCGGACTAGATCAATTAATCTGAATGCTAATCGCCTTTTTGCTTTCCTCTAATTACGTTGAGAGTCGTTATCCCGGCGCTACAGACAAGGGTAGCCTGGCAAGCCAACGCAGCCGTCCCGTCGGTAGGCTGTGGGTTCTCCGTACAAACCCTTGCTTTGCCTTCAAAGGCACCTGTAGCGGCGTCCGCATTGATCGCAAAAATGCCTTGAGGATCAGAATCCGCTGTCGCACCCTCGCCGGACTCGCCAGGAGCCAGTGCTACAGTAGCATCACTGCCTGCTTGCGTATTGCCAAAGCCAAAGAAAAACTGCGCCGTAAAGTCTTTGGTGCTGGTAGTGAGATTTTGGCAAGTAATTACAGTTTGACATGTGCCGCCTGAGGCAGATCCACGAGCATACGGGATGCGGTGCGTTTCCGCGGTACCCACCGGGCAATTAGCAGTCCCTGGGAGTAACCGTCCTCCGCCCGGGCTGACGTCCGGCGCCGTTTGTGTCAAACCGATCCCGCTGGAAGCTAACACAACACCTAAAGCAATCAAAACTGCTAAACAAACTGAAGAAAATAGCTTACCCATTTGTAATACTCCTCCTGTTAACTTCTTGACTTTTAGTCACACTATCTCAAAAACAGTTTAATGAGTTATTTGTGATCTTATTGGGCAAAGGGAAGGCATCGAGACCGATTTTCATCTTTGTTGCGGGAACTCATTTGCGACGCGTATTACTACGGTTAACGTCGGACGCGAAATCCAGGAATGCCGGAAGCGAACCAACGTTAGCGTCAGTGGGGTGTTTTATAATTCAAGTTTGTAGCCGCTGTCAAGAAAAATAATTAGGGCACGGCATGGGATCATTTACACTTTTATTCAAGAGATGAAATCTCTCTGGTGCCACAACATGTGGGCTTTACGAATGTGAAATTTGTTGAGTACGGCAATTCTGAATATCCGGATCTTTGCGATCGTGATACCCGCGAACAGCAAATCGGATTGAATAGCTACGTGGAATTGACCAAATGAACTATACCCGAGAGATCGGCTAAGGCTGGCCATAGCGGCTGTTCAGTCAAGCGACTGATTGCCTAGCCCGACGAGGATACATCGTGTCAATAGTCAGGAATCTCCGAAACGCTAATCGATAATGCGCATGAGTCGCATACGGCGCTTGCCGCGCGCATGGAGAACGAAACTCGGTGTTGTAGGTTCAGAAGAGGAAGATTCCGACATTTAGGGAGTTGCACCGATGTTCCGATATGCGACGTGCGATGACTTGATAAAACTGAAAGCGCGGTATCCTGAGTATGGTTTTCCCGAGCGATGGGAAGGCTCTTTTGTGGCGACAAAATTTTGAAAGCTGCAGCCAAACAGGTCTTGCAGGTCGGAGGCGGCTGCACGACATTTTTCGACCAACATTTCGGCACAAAGGCCGAGTACCGGATGATCGACAAGGGTGATTTCGACCCCTGGAATCGTTTCGACGAGCGACTGAAGAAACGTCAAAACACACATTTCGTGCGCGGGCTTTTGGGAAAATTCAAAATCCCAATTACCTGACTCCTCCTTTGATCTAGTCTTCTCTGTCCCCGTACTCGAACACGTCCTCAAGGAAAACCGAAGCGACGTTTAGCAAAAATTGTAGCCCCAGCCGTTTAAATTGAAAATCCTCATATCGAGATAATCGTTGACATCCAACCAGTTGTGAGTTTTCCAGGATAACATTCGGAAATTGACAAATGTCGGTGGCAAAGTTCAACTACCGTCGTTTGCGTTAAAACTTGCCCGGCCGGATTGATGCCCGTTTTTTGGATTGCATTTTTTTGTGATGTTCACTATATTCCGTTTCTACGTCAAGGATTTAGCCTGATACTTCTCAGTAATCCGATGGTTGCGGCTATTTTCACCGGGGCGAGCTTCAGGTCCGGAAGTGGACCCCTGAAAAGTCGTTTTTTGAGGAGATTTATGTTCGGGCGAAACCCCTGGTGAAGGGAATAAGAATGATTTCCTTCTAAAGGCTGCCTCGGCACTGAGGCTTGTTACGAAGAGATAGACGGAGGGAGCCCGAAAGCACGTGAGTTCACCAGCCTTTGATATTAGTATCATCGTCGCTATTTTTAATCGCTGCGATAGTCTAGCGAGACTGCTGCAGAGCCTTGACTCCTTGGACCTTGCAGATTCCGTCACACTGGAGGTCCTGATTGTCGATAACGGTTCTACCGATGGGACCCGGACTTTACTGCTTCAGAAACAGCAACAGCCACTAAAGTATTCTCTTAAAATTCTTTGCGAAGAACAGAGGGGCAAGTCGGCGGCGCTCAACCGCGGATTAAGAAATTGCTGCGGGCAGATTATCTGTTTAGCCGATGACGATGTGGTATTTGATTCCCACTGGATTGGCGGTCTTCTTCAGTCTTACAAAGCCGCGGATTTTGCTGCGCTGCAAGGCCGAGTGCTGCCCGGAATCGATGGCCACGGCAATGGGGCAGATCCTAAACGAATCAGTGAGTACAATATACCGATGGTAGACTACGGAAATGAGATACGGGACATTGATGGGCTAACCGGCACCAACATGTCTTTCAAACGAGAAGTTTATGAGCGCGTCGGCTTTTTCGATTCGCGGCTCGGGCCAGGAGCATCCGGCTTCAGCGAAGATACGGAATATTCGATGAGAGTTCGAAAAGCAGGTTTTAGGATTGGATACGCACCTCATGCCGTGGCTTATCATGAGCTCAGTCCCCAGCGTTACGGCAGAGAATATAATCGCAGGGTCCAGTATCGGAAGGGAATGAGTCGAAGCATCTACCGACACGACTCGATCCCATTTCGAGTGATTCCCAACCTGGTGGCCAATTGCTTGCGATATGGATTTTACTGCTTGTTGGGAAAGACACAGAAAGCGTACAGGACGGAAGGTCGAATCATGAAGTGCTGGGGGTATCTGATGGGGAAAGCGCGCGGTGTGAATTGCAAAAGTTCTTCGTGCTCGATCCTGGCGATGTTAGGATTCCCCTTAGTCTCCTGATACTCCCAGTCAGGTATAGGGACATCTGGGGCAATGGACGGCACGCCCAAAGTTTCAGTCATCATTGCTACGTTCAACCGCGCGACATTTTTGTCGGAGACCCTTGATAGTGTGATGCGACAGAAATTCGAGGGGTTCGAAGTTATTGTCGTTGACGATGGCTCGACGGACGATACGAAAGAAGTGCTACGCCATTACGGAGATCGGATACGGTATGTCTTTCAGGAAAACCGGGGGCCGTCGGCGGCGCGCAACTTGGGCGTGCGGCACGCGCGAGCTCCGTGGATTGCCATTCAGGATTCGGACGATCTCTGTACGCCTGATCACTTGGAGGTGCTTTACGGCTACGCGCGCGAGCACTCGGGCTGCGGGATGGTCTTTGCGAACGGGGTCTATCTGGGAGGGCGCGAGCACAACCGGGAGGCCATTATTCCCGCTGGCAAATCGCGCCGGCTGGCCCGAGAAGGGGTTCGGTTGGTCGATCTCTTTGAAAAAAGCATCGTGCGCTTGCAGGCAGCTCTTATTTCCAAATCCGCCTACGACGCGGTGGGAGGCCATGACGAGAATCTCCGCATCTGCATGGACCTGGATCTCTCCTTTCGGCTGTTGATGAATTATCCCGTCGCCTACATCGATCGCGTCGTGTTCCTCTATCGAAAGCATGAATGGAACATCGGACGCAACGAGGAGCTGCGTCTCTTGGAAAACATTCGGGTCATCGAGAAGTTGATTCGGGGGTTCCCGCAAGCGGAAAAGCAGCTCGGGTGCGGCAGAATCGCCCGCCGAATGGCCTACCGCTCGTATCGGTTGGCTAAGGGACGACGGAAAAGAGGGCAGCACCGAGAGGCACGAGAGGCGATCGCCACGGCAGTGTTGCTTCGCCCCTATTCGCTGAAGTATCGGTTCTTTCAACTCGGGTGGGGCTCAGGACACTCTAGAGGCGGCTGATGGAGTTCAGCATTATCGTCGCCACTTACGACCGGCACGAATTTTTGCAGCGGCTGTTAAGCAGTATTGACGCGTGTTTCGGAAAGGCGGGAGTCGAGCACGAAGTCATCGTGGCCAATAACGCCCCGAGCGAAGCGATGGCTGGCGCGGTTGAGAACATCGTCAAGGAGTTTCGAGAGCGGGGCGACGGTCGATTCCGTCAAGTGCGGGAGCCCTCGCCGGGTAAGTGCCGGGCGCAGAATTTTGCCATTACCAAGTCGCAAGGGACAATTCTCGCCTTTTTCGACGACGACGTGGAAGTGACCCCAGAATGGCTCGCGGTCGCTTCGGAGTTTTTCAAGTGCAAGCCCTTCGATGCGATGCAAGGCCCTATTCTCGTGCCCCCGGAGATGCGACGGAATCAGGAGTTCTTGCGCGCTCAATACCGGTATCGAACCATCAATTTTGTCAAGTATTGGCAGGGAGTCACGGAAATCAAAACCCTGACGGGCGCAAATATGGCGATTCGCCGAGAGGTCTTCTCGCGCATCGGGTTTTTTAATGAAGAGTTGGGACCGGGTCGGTCAGGAATTTCTGAAGACGTAGAATTCGCCCAGCGACTTGTACGGAACGGAGGCCGAATTGGTTACGAACCGCGGGCAGCCGTTTACCACAGGGTGGAGTGGAGCCGGCTCACCGAGGAGTTTTTTCGTTTGCGTCATGAGCAGCAGGGACGAAGTCGGCTGATTTATAAAAACCAGTCGCTAGGCTCGATCGTGCCGAATTTAATGCGGTCGATTTGGACTTTTGGGTGGTATTCCTTGGTGCGCAACGAAAGAAAGAAGTACCGCGCGAAGGGGCGATATTTTCATTACCGAGCGATGCTGCAGGAAAAAATCAAGAGGACCAGTGGTAGCCACGGTTGAGCGGTAAGTCTTTTCAAAAGCCAGCGGCTGAAGGGCTTGGAGTAGGGAACCCGACTCTTGCGAGCAGCGATGTATGATCCGCGAGGTGCGAGAGTGGCAAGTTTGTTAATCCGTGGGATAAGGGCAGTTTTCACCTTCCTCATGGCCGTGGGGTTGTCAATGATGGCGATTTCCCGCAATCGGTTAGATCGGAAAACTTTTCCGAGAGGACTTGTTTGGGGCCGCGCTTGCGGATGGTGTCGTGCCTAGCGATGATCCCATCTTCAGGGACGTGAGGCTCCCCAACTTAAAATCCTATTTCATCGGTTCGTAGCGATGATCCCCGTCAATCCAAAGAAGTCGTATGGGCTTGTTCCAACCCCGGACCGCCTCTTCTGATGTCATGATCAGAGGGACACTCATTGGGCGCTCGAGAGTTGAAGCGATAGTTTGATTTTTGCCTCCGCTACTTCTATCTTCTGAAAACTATGAGTGCCCCAGGAAGCACCGTGGGTCCACGGCCCACGGTCTCCGCCATCGTGGTTTGTTTCAACGAGGAGCAGAACATCGGCGATTGTCTTGAGAGCTTGAGCTGGTGTGACGAGATCGTCGTCGTCGATTCTTTTAGTACGGACCGAACGGTTGAAATCTGCCGGCAATACACAGACCGGATTATTCGGCGGCCCTGGGCCGGATATCGGGATCAGAAGGCCTTTGCTCATTCGCAAGCAACGAAAGATTGGGTTTTACTTGTCGATTCCGACGAGCGGGTAACACCGAAGCTCAGGGATGAGATTCGGCAAACGTTGGGGCATGAGACTTCCGAGTGCGCGGGATTTGCCGTACCCCGGTTGGTTTTTTATTTAGGACGTTGGTGGTGGAGAGGGGGCTGGTACCCTGACTACGATGTGCGTTTGTTTAAGCGAGATCGGGCCACTTGGGGCGGGTCCGACCCCCATGAGAAGATTTTGGTCGATGGGAAAGTCCGTCACTTGCAGCACCCGCTGCATCACTTCTCTTATCGGAATATCGAAGATCACGTTCAACGGATCGATCGCTTCACCTCGATTTCGTCTCGGGAGCTGCGAAAGGAAGGCAAACACTGGCATTTGGCGGATGCTCTGTTTAGGCCGGCATTTCGCTTTTTTCACTCATATGTATTGAAGCGAGGGTTCATGGAAGGTTTCGCAGGTTTCTATGTTGCCGTTACCGCTGCGATTTATGTTTTTCTAAAGTATGCTAAGCTCTGGGAACTAGAGTTGGAGGAAAAGGACGACATTGATCGGAAGCGGTCATAACCGCCTCCTTAAAATTCTGCACATCGATCCTGAGAAGCATTGGGGTGGGGGGGAGGCTCAGGTATTCGGGCTTTTAACCTACCTCATCGGGAAGGGGCACGATAATACTCTTCTCAGTCATCCTCACGGTCAGCTGTTCGAGCGTTGTCGGAATCTAAACGTAAGAAAGCTCCCGCTACGCGTGCGCAATGACTTGGACTTGAGCCCCCTTGCATCGCTCAGGCGACTGATTCGTGAAGAAAAGTATGACATTGTTCATCTGCACACCAAGCGCGCCCATGCACTTTCACTCTGGCTGCCGCGCGGCTCGCACGGGCCGAAGTATGTTGTAACTCGGCGCATGGATTATCCTGAAGCTAAAAGTTGGTACACGCGGCACCTCTACAATCGGCGGGTGGATGGTATTGTCGCCATTTCCAGACCGATTGCGAACCTGTTAGTGTCAGCCGGCGTTGGTCCGGAACGGATTCGATTAATTCATAGCGGCATCGATCCGGGACCGTTCGAGGCCATCGCGTCAAAGACTGCTTCCTCGGAAGATATTCCTGTCGTCGGAACTGTGGCGGTCCTGGAGGAGAGGAAAGGTCATCGTTTTTTGCTTGAAGCTGCCGCGCGACTCAAAGGCCAGGGATATCAGATCAAATATCTCTTGGCCGGCGATGGTTCGTTACGCGGTCAACTCGAGGGGATGGCCGCAAGATTGAGGTTGCAAGACCAGGTCAAGTTCTTCGGGTTTGTCTCTGACACTCCCGCCTTCCTATCCAAGATCGATATTTTCGTTCTACCTTCGCTATATGAAGGATTGGGCGTCGCGGCGCTCGAAGCGATGGCCGCCGGGAAAGCTGTCGTAGCCACGCGGGTTGGGGGTCTTGCCGAGGCAATGGTCGACTCCGTCACCGGCTTTTTGGTTGCTCCTCGAGACGCCGAAGCGCTTGCCCAGGCGATTGCGAAACTGGTCAGCGAAAAGTCGCTGGCCCGAGAAATGGGCAAAAGAGGTGCCGCGCGTGTCCGTGAACAGTTCACTCTGGAACAAATGGCGATGAAGAACGAAGCCTATTATTACGAGTTACTCAAAGACTAAGTTTTGTCGGATGACCTGCTTGCGCTGCGAGGGGCGGGCATGAACCATCTATCTGATATCCTACAAAAATTTAAGCGGACTCATTTGCTCGTGGTAGGCGACCTGATGTTGGATCGTTTCATTTGGGGAGACGTGGAAAGAATTTCACCGGAAGCTCCGGTGCCAGTGCTTCGGGTTGCTTCGGAAAACTCCAAGCTCGGCGGCGCGGCCAACGTGATCAGCAATATTCGCTCGCTGGGAGGCCGGGTGAGCGCTTGCGGTATTGTCGGTCGAGATGATGCGGGGAAAAGAATTCTCGAGGACTTGCGTCGCCTCCGGGTCTCGATGGGGGGAGTGTTTTCCGACGGCGAGTTTCAAACTATCCAAAAGACGCGAATTATCGCCCGCCCTCGTCATCAACAAATCGTCCGGCTTGACCGTGAAAAAAATGGCGCGATTCGCGAGCCAACCTTGAAAAAGCTCCGCCAATTCGTTTTACAAAGGGCGGGCCGGTGTGACGGTGTTGTGATCTCGGATTATGGCAAAGGGGTGGTGCATGAAAGGTTGCTCGCGGCTGTTACAGAACTGGTGGAGAGAAGAAAGCTTATTTATGTGGTTGATCCGAAAAAGGAAAATTATGCTCGATACCGGTCGCCTTCGCTGATCACGCCCAATAAAAATGAGGCCGGCGAGGCCGCCGGGATCGATATTCTGGACGACGCGACCTTGGTAGCGGCGGGCGAGAGGCTATTGCGAATGTGGAAAGCCAGGGCGGTATTGATCACCCGCGGTCCCGACGGAATGAGTCTTTTCCGCCCCCGAGCATCGGTAGAGCACTTTTCCATCGAAGCAAAAGAGATCTTCGATGTTACCGGTGCTGGAGATACGGTCGTTGCGGTTTGCACGCTGGTGCTCGCGACCGGCGCCAGCTACAAAGATGCGGCTGTGCTCGCCAATTTGGCGGCGGGGCTGGTCGGCGATGAAGTTGGGACCGTAGCCGTACCTCTAGAGAAACTCGAGCGAGCGATCAAGGACAGGCCATGAAAAGTATGACGGGTTACGGCGAGGGGTCGCATCATGCGCGCGGTACGAAGATCTCGGTTCAAGTGCGTAGTGTGAACCATCGGCACTTGGACCTGCAGCTGAGAGTTCCAAGAGAATACCTTTTATTTGAAGAGGAGATCCGCAAGATCATGCGGAACAAGATCTCACGGGGTAGGGTTGATCTTTTCATCAACCGTTTGCCCGCTGGTCGACAGTCGCGCAAGCTTGAATTGGATGTGGAGCTATTGGGCCAGTACCTTTCGACCATCAAGGATGCCAAGAAAAAATTTCAATTGGCCGGCGCGATAGAGGCGTCGTTGCTTTCCCAAGTCCCGGACCTTTTCCACATTCGGGAGGTCGAAGTTCAGCCGGCAAACGAGCGGCGAGGACTTTTTATCGCCCTCGAGAGCGCTTTACAGAAGCTCGAACAATCTCGCGAACGGGAAGGCCGCCAGCTGAAAGCTGACATGCAATCTCAAATCAATCATTTGAAAAAGATAACCATGGCGCTCTCTGAGCGGGCGAGGGAAATCGCGACGAAGTCTGCCATTGCCGCAGGGGACGGCGAATGCTCTCCGCGGGCGGAGAAAGAAGCATCGGATGTTGGAAACCTCAAGGGTGACATCAATGAAGAGGTCGTGCGCTTAAAGAGCCACGTGGCCGCCTTGGCTGCGGTGATTCGCGAAAAAGAACCAGTGGGGAAAAAGATCGACTTCATGCTTCAAGAGGTTCAACGGGAGCTGAACACCATCGGCTCGAAGATCCCTCATCTCCCCGTCGTGGAATTGGTCTTGGAAGGCAAGGAGAGAGTCGAGAAAATACGAGAGCAAACTCAGAATATTGAATGATCGGAAAACCCACTCTGATTAGTAAACGGCAGGGCATTATCTTCATCATTTCCGCCCCCTCGGGTGCGGGTAAGACGACGCTCATTACGGGTTTGCGATCGCTTTATCCCAGACTCAAGCTTTCCGTTTCGTGCACCACTCGGGCGCGGCGAAACGGCGAGGTTCATGGCCGGGACTACTACTTCATCACAGGTCGGCAATTCAAGGCCATGAAAGCCCGCGGGCAGTTTGCGGAATGGGCACAAGTCCACGATTTTTTCTATGGCACACCCCGCAAGCCGTTGGAACAGTGTGTGAGGAGCGGACGGGATATTCTTCTCGACATTGACGTTCAGGGCGCTAAGAAGATCAAACGAGCGTATCGCGGAGCCGTCTCGATATTTGTATTGCCGCCTTCATTACACGAATTGAAGCGCAGGTTGGCCTTGAGAGGGACCGAGGGGAAGGAAACGATTCATCGACGGCTGGCCAATGCCCGAGGTGAAATTCGCGAAATTCTGGCGTATGATTATTATGTGGTCAATCGAGAGGTGAAAAAGGCGATGGGGGTCCTAAAATCGATTGTTGAGGCCGAACGGGCGAGAACTTCCCATGTAACCGAATGGCGATTCGACCTGCCTCGCTGAGAGTGCAGGAAAAGTATTCATGAGCAAAGAAATCAAAATCAGCGATCTGGTTGAAAAGGTTCAATCCTATTATCCTGCCGCGAATGTCGACCTGATCCGCGAAGCATACGAGTTTTCCGCGAAGGTTCATAAAGGTCAAAAACGGCTGTCGGGAGAACCTTATTTGACTCACCCGACGGCGGTGGCCGATATCATTGCCGATCTGAAACTGGATGTGCCGAGCATCGTGAGCGGCTTGCTGCACGACACGGTCGAGGACACGCTCACCACTTTGGATGAACTGAAGAATATTTTCGGCCGCGAGATAGGCTCTCTTGTGGACGGTGTCACCAAGCTCAGCCGAACCAATTTCAGCAGTCGCGAGGAGAAGCAGGCAGAGAACTTTCGCAAGATGTTGTTGGCCATGGGCAAGGACGTGCGGGTCATTCTGATCAAGCTCGCTGATCGCGTGCATAACATGCGGACCCTGGGCCACATGTCTTTGGAGAAACAAATCCTCACGGCACAAGAAACGTTGGATATCTATGCACCCCTGTCCCAGCGCTTGGGTATCGCCTGGATCAAAAGCGAGTTGGAGGACTTGGCGCTCAAACACCTCCACCCCGAGATTTACTATCAATTGAAGCGCAACGTCGCTAAGAAAAAGAGCGACCGGGAAAAATACATCGGGGAGGTCATTTCCGTTATCACCAAGAAGCTCGAGACCGAAGGGATCGAGGCCGAAGTGACGGGCAGGCCGAAACACTTTTACAGTATTTACCAGAAAATGGAGAGTCAAAATCTCCTTTACGATCAGATTTACGATTTGGTGGCATTCCGAATTTTGGTGGACGCGGTGAGGGAATGTTACGAAGCCCTGGGGATTATCCATTCACAATGGCGGCCCGTTCCGGGACGATTCAAGGATTATATCGCCTTGCCAAAACCGAACATGTACCAGTCGCTTCATACCAGCGTGATCGGTCCCTACGGTGAGCGCGTCGAAATTCAGATCCGGACTCATGAGATGCACCGGATCGCGGAGGAGGGGATCGCGGCGCACTGGCGTTACAAAGAGGGCGAAGATTTCCAGATGAGCGACATCCAGCGGTTTGCCTGGCTTAGACAGTTGCTTGAATGGCAAGAGAACCTTCAAGACCCGCAAGAATTTCTTCACAATCTAAAGGATGATCTCTTTTCGACTGAACTGTACGTCTTTACACCCAAGGGAGATCTTTTGAATTTTCCCAAAGGCTCCACGGTTATCGATTTCGCCTATCGCATTCATTCCGAAGTGGGACATCATTGCTCCGGCGCCCGCATCAACGGCCAATTGGTGTCGCTCAAATATATCCTCAGGAGCGGAGACACGGTGGAGATTATCACCACGCAACAGCAAGTCCCCAACCGTGATTGGCTCAAATGGGTGAAAACGCCGCGGGCTAAGTCGAAAATTAGAAACTGGTTAAAATCCCAGCAGCTCGAAAGGAGCGTCGCGTTAGGACGCGAAATTCTTGACAGCGATCTGCATCGCTATCAGCTGGATTACGGAACTCTACGGAACGCGGGGAAGATCGAGTGGCTCGTGAAGGAGCTGGGTTTGAAGGACGAAGAAGGGCTTCTCGCAGCCTTGGGTTACGGTCGCATTACGACTCGCCACGTTTTGGCCAAATTGGTCCCACCGGAAAAGCTCGAGGCCGGTACGAAGAAAGCCGAAGGATCCTTGGAAACGCTTTTTCGTCTGGTGTCGAGCCAAAAACACGGGCTGGGTATCCGCGTGAAGGGAGTCGACGACGTGCTGGTACGCTTTGCGCTTTGTTGCCATCCTCTCCCGGGTGAACGCATCATCGGATTCATCACCCGTGGAAGGGGAGTCACGGTGCATACCGTCGGCTGCCCCACGGTCCTGGAGAGCGACCCGCACAGGAAGATCGAAGTGAGCTGGGAAGAAAACGGTCAGCCCCCGCGCCCGGTAAAAATCGAAGTCACGTGTGTGGATCAGCCCGGCCTCCTGGCCGCCATTAGTTCCGCGATTACCAGCGCCGATGCCAATATCGCTCGGGCTCAGGTTAGAACTTCTTCAGATAAGGCGCTCAACACGTTCGAAGTGATGATCAAGAATTCCGAGCACCTCAAGAAGGTGCTTGAGAATATCTCTAAAGTTAAAGGAGTGTACAAGGCCGTGCGCGCTCGGGGAAGAACCGGCGGCAAAACCGATCGAGAGCAGGCGAACAGAAGCGAACTCCAGTAACCGTTGCGGCGCAAGCCGATCACGCCACCTTCTGAACGCGGCCTGAATGAATGCAGTCCGTGCAAACTAGGGCGCGTTTCACTTGCCCGTTAAACTGCGCTCTAACTCTTTTGAGGTTGGGACGCCACGACCGTTTGGTCTTATTGTTCGCGTGGCTGACGTTATAGCCGACGGATCGCCCTTTTCCGCAAATCGCGCAAACTCTCGCCATGTTAACGTCGTATCCTTTCGATAATCTCGGTTGTTGAAAAGCCTGCAAGGTAGGGGATAACCGCTACCCGACCGCCGCGTTTCTTCACGATATCAGAACCGATGATCTTTTCTACGCTCCAATCTCCGCCTTTCGCCAACACGTCGGGCTTTAAGCTCTCGATGATTTTGTAAGGGTCAGACTCGTCGAACAAAACGACATAATCCACCATCTCCATCGCCGCGATCAACTCGACCCGATCTCGTTCGGGAAGCAACGGACGGTTAGCTCCCTTGATCATTTTAACCGAGCGGTCGCTGTTGACGCCGACGATTAAAATATCGCCGCATGCTTTGGCCGCGCGCAAAATGTGTACGTGTCCTCGGTGGAGGAGATCGAAGCAGCCATTGGTGAAGACAACTGTTTTGCCGTCTTTTCTCGCTGCGGCCGCGATCTCCTTTAGTGCTTCGAGGCTTTTGATTTTGCCTGACACGTTCAAGGGGTAGCATGAGAGTATGGCATTTTCAATTGGTAGTACCGATGATAACTGGCGTTCCGCTATCTTGACCCAAAGGTAGATTTTCGCTAAGGTCATTTGAAACTCACGCGTAATGCCGCCTTTGCAAGCTCGTCCCTAACAGCAGGAGGAAAGATGGAATACCAGGATCTCAGAGATTGGATCCAAATCAGCGAAGAAATGGGGGAATTAAAAACCCTAAAAAATTGCGACTGGAATCTTGAAATCGGCGCCATTACAGAACTCGTCCATCACAAAGAAGATGGCCCGGCGGTGTTATTTGACGAGATCAAGGGTTACCCGAAGGGCTACCGGGTTTTGTCGAACTCTTTGGCTTCGAGGAAACGTTTGGCCCTCACTCTGGGGCTTCCGGCCGGTGAAACGAAGATGGATTTCGTCAGAATCTGGAAAGAAAATTATAAGAAGATTAAGCCCATCCCGGCGAAATTCGTCAAACAGAGCCCGCTTTTTGAGAACGTCTACAAAGACGGAGATGTCGATCTTTTTAAGTTTCCGACTCCGTTGTGGCACGATAAGGACGGTGGAAGGTACATCGGAACCGGTAGTGTCGATATTACGCGCGACCCGGATGAAGGTTGGGTGAACTACGGCACTTATCGGGTGATGATTCATGACAAGGACACCGTGGGATTTTACATCTCGCCCGGCAAGCACGGCCGCATCCAGAGAGAAAAATATGCCGCCAGCGGCCAGCCATTCAAGATCGCCATGTCGTTCGGTCACGATCCGTTGACTTTTCTGGCCGGCAGTATCGAGGTGCCTTATGGCGTGCCGGAATATGAATTCATTGGCGGCATCCGAGGAGAACCGTTCGAAATGATCGAAGGCGAGTACTCCGGTCTGCCGATTCCGGCAAACGCGGAAATCGTCGTCGAAGGCGACGTTCATTTCGATAATCCGAGAGTTGAAGGTCCCTTTGGGGAGTGGACGGGATATTACGCCAGTGCTGAACGGGCCGAGCCCTGGGTGAAAGTTAAACGGCTCTATCACCGCAATGATCCCATTATCCTCGGCTCTCCTCCGGGCCGACCGCCTGCAGAGCTCGGCTGGTATCGCTCCTATCTCCGTTCTGCTCTGATCTGGGACGAGATGGAAAAGGCCGGCGTGCCGGATGTTAAAGGCGTTTGGCTGAACGTTTCGGGCGGTAGTCGTTTGATGTTGATCGTTTCTATCAAGCAGCGCTATCCAGGACATGCGAAGCAGGCCGCGGTCATCGCATCGCAGTGCCATGCCGGGGCTTATCTGGGTCGCTTCGTAGTCGTTGTCGATGACGATATCGACCCTTCGAATACGGACGATGTGATTTGGGCAATGGGTACCCGCTGCGAACCTGCGGAAGACATCGACATCATTCGCCGGTGTTGGAGCGGGCCGCTTGATCCGGTCATTCATCCGACGAAGAAAGGCTTCAATTCGCGAGCCATCCTGGACGCCACCCGGCCGTACGAATGGATGAAGGAGTTTCCCCCCGTCGCCGAATCCAGCAAAGAAGTTCTGGACGCGACCGCGAAGAAGTGGGGAGCGGAGCTTTTCGCTAGCAACGGAAAGAAATAAGCGTTTTAATCCGGCAGTGGGAGGGCAAGTCGATCACCATGGTGGACGGCTTGCCCTTTTTTTATTGACTTCGGCGTGATTCGACTGCGCCAAATGGCTCCAGAAAAGCGTTCAATGGGTTCACGGTTCGGAGAGGTTTGTCGTTGACTCTGGGAGTTGTATGTCGATGAGACCGAGGAGTTCTCCGGTCAGATTTTGGGACTGAACGCCCGATTTTTGCCGCAGTTGCTCCGCGGGCTCGTCAGGGGCCGGCGCCGGCTTGGATTTGGCTAAGACCTGCACAGAGGCATAAATGGGCGCCTTCATCCGGAGAGCCACGGCAATCGCATCGCTCGGCCGGGAGTCGATCTGAAACTCTTCCCCTTTGAGTCGGAGATGGAGAACGGCGAAATAGGTGCTGTTTCGAATGTCCGTGATGGTGACGCGCTCCAAAGTTGCGCCTAGGCTCTGGAGGATGTTGCGAATAAGATCGTGGGTGAGGGGGCGGGGGGGCTGTACGTGCTGAAGTTCAAGCGCGATCGCTCTCGCCTCAGGAATATCTATCCAGATGGGAACGAGCTTCTTGTCGCCGACAGTCTCAAGGACGACGACAGGCGCGTCGGTCGTAGGGTCAAAAAGCATAGTCTTGATCTTCGTTTCGACGGTCTCTTCCTGGGCAGCATACAGAGGTGCACAAACCGCAAAGATTAAAGCGAAAACCAACAGGGAATAATAAGTGCATCGCATGGGGACCTCCTCGAATGTATTCACGCTGGCTGCGCGCGCGTCTTGTGATGGCTGGATCGGCTTACGCTCTCGTCAGAGCGCCAGAGAAAGAACATTATGGTCCGCGGTCAGGCTTGTCAACACGCGATATTTATCTTGACGCGATCTTTGCCGGTAAGTTAATCTGACTTACCAACCGTTTTTGACTTATGAAGATAAGAGTTCTGTCCGAAGAGGTGGCGAGCCGCATTGCCGCCGGCGAAGTGGTCGAGCGACCCGCGTCGGTGGTGAAAGAGCTGATCGAAAACTCACTGGATGCCAGGGCGACGGAGATTTCCGTTTGGGTGGAGAAAAGCGGCACGGCACTGATCCGCGTGAGCGACAACGGCGAGGGCATAGCGGCCGAAGATCTTGCGCTAGCGGTGGAGAGACACTCCACCAGCAAGCTCCAAAACGAAGACGATCTGTTTCGAATCGCCACCTTGGGTTTCCGTGGCGAGGCGTTGCCGAGCATCGGATCGGTATCGAAAATGGAAATTATCTCCCGTCAACGGTCATCCGATTCTGGCTATCGCCTGCGCGTTCAAGGCGGCAAAAAAGACGAACCTTCTATCACGGCATCTTCCCCAGGGACCACGGTCGAGATTCGGGAAATCTTCTTCAACGTGCCGGCGCGCAAAAAATTTCTCAAGGCACCCGCGACCGAATTGAGTCACATCTGTGATGTGATCAACCGAATGGCTTTAGCTTCTCCGAGGGTTCACTTTCGTCTTTATCACGACGGGCGAAACGTCGCTGATTACGTGGCGGTTGCCGACGCTAAAGACCGGCTGTCGCAGGTTTTGGGGCGTGATATCGCCAAAGAATTGATTTCATTTGCTTCACAGCAGGGAGCGCTGGCCATCCATGGTTACTTGAGCGCCGCTCCAGCATCTTTTCCCAATTCGCGGCAGGTCATCACATTCGTCAATCGCCGCTACGTCCGTGACAAGGTGCTCACCCACGCCGCGCTGCAGGGCTATGAAACCTTGCTGATGCGAGGGCAGTACCCGGCGGTGGTGCTGTTTCTGAACGTTCCCTATCAAGACGTGGATGTCAACGTTCATCCAGCTAAATACGAGGTTCGCTTCCGCCGCCAATCCGAAGTTCACGAGGCGGTCGTGGGAGCGATTCGGCAGGCGCTGAAGGTGGAGGCGAAGGAGCCGGGGCTACGGCCTTCGTTTCCGCAAGCGCCATGGGTTGGTGGCGCAAGGGAGGCTTCGCTTCCCTACGGGAGTTCGGTAAGTTCGGCAAGACAAGCATCACCCTTTCCCTTCGAATACGCACAGTCAATACCGCTTCAGACGGAATGTCGGGGCGAAGGTTTCTTCTCGTCGATGAACATCCTTGGTCAGGTTCTTGGTTGTTACCTGGTGTGCTCATCGTCGCGGGGCTTGTTTATTATTGATCAGCACGCTGCTCACGAGCGAGTGGCGTTCGAAAAGTTGTGCTCGCAAATGGCATCAGGCGAAGTTCAGAAGCAGAGCCTCCTCATTCCTCAGACGGTCGAGCTCTCCGCCGGGGAATTCATGCTGGTCGAGAAAATGTTGCCGACGTTGGACCGTCTGGGCTTTTTAGTGGAACCTTTCGGAGCCAGCGCTTACGCGATAACGGCGGTTCCTGCGCTATTGCCGGAAGGGGACTGTCGGCCGGTGGTTCGCCAGATGGTCGCGGAACTCGCCGAGGTCGAAAACTCCGAGAAATTGCGTCAGCATCTGAAAGAGCGGCTTGCTACGATCGCCTGCCACAGCGTCATCCGGGCGAATCGACAATTGGAAATGAACGAAATGCGCGCGCTGCTGCAGGATCTCGATCACGTGGATTTCGCCACCCAATGTCCACACGGCCGTCCGGTTCTGATCGAATTGAGTCGCGACGAACTTGAAAGAATGTTCAAGCGGGTCTGATCATTTCGGAACGCCATTCAATTCACATTCGCCATTCTTCCATCTTCGATGAAGCCCAAGCTTATTGTCATTCTCGGGCCCACGGCGGTGGGAAAGAGCGAAATCGCCCTGGAGCTGGCACAACGGATCGGCGGCGAAATTATCAACGCGGACTCTCAACAGGTCTATCGTCGCATGGACATCGGCACGGCAAAACCATCCGCGGCGGACCGAGAACGCGTCCCGCACCATCTCATTGATGTGGTCGATCCGGACGAAGAATTTAACGTCGCTACGTATCGGCGGTTGGCGATGAAATGCATCGATGATATTGAGGGGCGGGGTAGAAAAGCCGTCGTTTGCGGTGGCACGGGTCTCTACATCAAAGCGCTGACCAAAGGATTGTTTGTCGGGCCGCCGCAAGCTCCGGACGTTCGGGAGGCGCTTCAAGTGGAAATAAAAGAGCGCGGGCTTGGCTCTCTTTACCAGCGGCTCCAACAAGTCGATCCGCCGGCGACGTTCCGGGTCCATCCCCACGACCGGCAGCGAATCATGCGGGCGTTGGAGGTTTTTGAATCCACCGGCAAGCCCATGAGCCAATGGCAAAGGGAACACGACTTTAGCGACGAGCGATTTGCAAGCTTGAAAATCGGCTTGAACCGGTCGCGCGAGGAACTCTACGATCGAATCAACCGGCGCTGCGAGCAAATGGTCGACGGCGGTTTGCTCGATGAGGTAAGCAGCCTCATCGCCAACGGATACGGTCTCGACCTCAAGCCCATGCAAAGCGTCGGCTACCGTCACATGGGGCTCGTTCTTAAGGGTGCGATGTCCCTCCCAGAGGCGTTGTCGCTGATGAAACGGGATACCAGGCGGTTGGCCAAACGGCAGCTCACCTGGTTTCGACGTGACGAAGAGATTAATTGGTATCATCCGGATGCGGACCGAGGCAAAATCATGCCGGCGGCGGAGGAATTTGGCCGCTAGCTTGGGAGATTTATTGCGGACGATTCCACCAAGATCGAGGTGACTCTTTCTTTTCCACCCGCCACCTCGCCCGATCATCCAGAGGCTTTGAGGGCAATCAAAGACTTAGCTAAATTGCGTGACGCAAACTTGTGGCCGACTGAAGCGCTAACAGCAGGGGAGTGTGTTTTCGATCAAATCGTAAACGTGGTCGAAGGTGACCTCATTGATCCGGGCCAGAATTTTGAATACGCGCGGCGGTTCGTTTTGAAGAAAGACCATGATGGCGGTCTCCACCGGTGGACAACCGGCCTTCACGCAAGGCACCTCTTTGATGACGATCGGAGCGTCAGGCGGAAACGTCAGAATCGTCTGCATCCAGTAGCGAATTTGATCCAAGGTAAAGGACGAAACGTCTTGCTTTCGTCCGAAAGGATCGATTTCCGACGAGCCGCTGCCGTTGCCGGTTGAGAGGCAGTTCTTGAAACCCGCGGTGATTTTGTCACCGTCTAGATCCCGGCCGATGAACACCAGGCGATTAAGTCTTTCTTCGCCTTCGGCCCAGCGGCGTCCCGGACGCCCCTCAAAGAGGAGATGCACACCCTGGAAGACAAATTGGTCTGGATCATTGCGCAGATTCAGAATCCCTTTCATGCGCATGATTTTGGGACCTGACTCCATGATTAAATCACGAAACCATTGGCTGACCTTGAGCCCGTCGAGGTCGCCCGGCGTGACGATGGAAACGGTGGCGATGTCTTCAGTGTGGCGGTGATCAGAGTCGTGGGCTTGCGCTTTATCTTCAAGAGCTAGACTCCGGAGATCTAAGATCTTGTCGATTTCGACGTCCGAATTTCTCGTCTGGTAGATGCGCGCCGCCCCATTCAGGACTTTGATCTTGTATTCGAGTTCCTGCAAATCCTCCGGGTTGATGAGATCCAGTTTGTTCAGCAGCACAAGATCGGCGAACGCAATCTGCTCGCGGGCCTCCCTGGAATGGTCAATTTGTTGCCAGACATGCTTGGAGTCCACGACCGTGACGACGCCGTTCAGTTGGAACTCGCGACGAATACGCTCGTCGATAAAAAAAGTCTGAACCACGGGCGCCGGATCGGCCAATCCGGTGGTTTCAATCATGAGGGTATCGAACTTGGACCGGTGTTCGAGAAGCTGAAACAGGCTCCGCAAAAGGTCGCCGCGTACGGTGCAGCAGATGCAGCCGTTGCTCATCTCAACGATCTCTTGCTCCGACGAGATCAGTAGATGATGGTCGATGCCGACTTCGCCGAATTCGTTGACAATAACCGCGACCCGGCGGCCGTGATCGGCAGTTAAAATGCGATTAAGCAGGGTGGTCTTACCTGCACCGAGAAAACCTGTCAAAACTGTGACGGGTACTCTCTGATCCTTGATTTCCGCCATGGACTTGAAATCCTTGTGAAGCTATTTTCTAAAAGTAACAATGTGACGTTACCCAGTCAACTTGCTTTGAATAGGACGAAGTTCTCTTGGGAGCATAGGAGAGGCGGATGAAACTCAATGGAAAAGTAGCATTCGTAACTGGATTCGGATCGGGTTTGGGGCAGGCTATTGCCGTGTTGTTCGCGAGAGAAGGTGCCGCCGTGGCCGGTACATCGAAAACCGAAGCCAAGGGACGCGAAACCGTCGAGATGATTGAGAGAGCCGGCGGAAAAGCATTTTTTCGCCCCGGGGACGTGGGAAATTCGACACAGATGAAAGCGTTGATCGAAGAGACGGTCAAACACTTTGGCGGGATCGATATCGTCGTCAACAGCGCCGGCGTGAGGACCAACGGGAGCATTACGGATATCACGGAAGAGGATTGGGACCGAACGCTAGACACCAATCTAAAGGGCGCGTTCGTCGTGTCGCGGTTGGCGATTCCTGAGATGATCAAGCGCGGCGGCGGAGTGATTCTACATGTTGCGGCCCGATCGGGCATGCTCGGCCAGGCGGGTCGTGCGGCTTATTGCGCGTCGAAAGGAGGCTTGGTCAGGCTGACCGAAGCGATGACTATGGACCACGCGAAGGACCGCATCAGGGTGAATTGCATTTGCCCGGGGCCGACTCGTACTCCGATGGTCGATACGTCCACTCCGGAAAAACTGGCTCGATACAGCACCAGGGTCCCGCTCGGACGCATCGGCGAGCCTGAAGATGTGGCCTACGCTGCCCTTTATTTGGCATCTGATGAGGCGTCCTTTGTCACGGCGGCAATTTTGCCGGTAGACGCCGGCATGCGTTTGACGGGCCCATGAACCGCTCAAGTATCTCAAGTTAGCGGTTAAGAATCCTCAAAGCGGTGAGCATAGCGCCCAGTGCTCTGAAAACGGGCCTTATGTATCGGAGCTATTATGCGGTGCTTAAAGAGGGCGGGCTAGACCCGTCGCAAGCGCCGGATGAAGCGTCCTGCGATCGCGTTTATCGCATCATCCAATTCCTTAACCTGGAGAATTCGGCAGGCTAGATAGAAAACAATTGCTGCCGAAGCAACGGATGCGACGACTTGTATGAAGTGTAGCGCATGGCCGTGGAGTGGCAGTGCCGTCACTCCTTCCGCTACCATCCACACCACGGATGCCATGGCGCCGGACGCAATGACAACCCGCATGATCGTCCTGCCGAGGCGACGTCCTTCAAGCCGGCCTAATCGCTGGCGCATGAACAACGCCAGCAAGAGAAAATTCACCAACGCAACCGTTGAAGTAGAGAAGGCCAGCCCCACGTGTCCGAACCGCCCCACCAACAAAGAGTTCATCGCGTAATTGACCGCGATCGATCCGAGGCTGATGAGCATCGGCGTGCGTGCGTCATTCAAGGCATAGAACGCAGGCGAAAGTACCTTGACAGCGGCATAGCCGGCGAGACCGATGGAGTATGCGGCTAATGCATTGCCGGTTTGGACTGTGTCGAACGCCGTGAATCTGCCATGCTCGAATATCAAGGCAAC